>Ga0099364_10009010_pt1 | contig 13923 bp, 11 predicted proteins | sample TergutTh196P3_FD_73070 | JGI IMG/M metagenome (GOLD analysis project Ga0099364, IMG submission 73070) | Microcerotermes parvus P3 segment gut microbial communities from Pointe-Noire, Republic of the Congo - Th196 P3 | ecosystem: Host-associated > Arthropoda: Insects > Digestive system > Gut ...
AGCAAAATCATATTGACGCCGATTATTCCAAACCCTCTCTTCGTTGTAAACCTTACGATTTCTTTTGGCTCAGTGTCTCTTGAATGCAGCATATGATTTAATGTAATTTTTGAAACAATTGATGCAGAAAATATATAAAACGAAAAGATGATAACAATAGGAAAAATATTCATTATAGAACTTGCAATAATGGTTTTTGAATTAATGCCCGATATGGCTGCAAAATTCATTACTGAATTAAATATCTGAAGGAAAACAAGCAAAAGTGCAATCCCAATAACAGATACAATAATTTTTTTAATAGTAAATGCCTCAGATACAAATCCAAAAAGTTCATTTACAGAAAATATCTTAATATCTCTATATTGAGGTTTATCATGCTGCGGTTTATCTTTCTCTTTATTTTCATCTATAATCTCGTTTTCGTTTTTCTCTAATAATCCGCTTTGCTGATTATCATAATGATTTTCATGTATTTCTTTCTCTTCTTGTATAACCTTCTCATTATTAGAAATTTTTATTGCGAAACTATTAGAACATTTCTTGCAATTATAAGTATAATTGCCGGGTTTTATTCCGGAAAATGTAATGGAATAAAATGTATTACAGTAAGGACAATTTTTAAATTTTATATTTTTTCCACAATTAGCGCATTTTACAACTACGTTATCGCCTTCATTTATATGACTGCGAGCTATATTATGGACTGTTTTGCAATTCAGGCAGGAAACCCGCATTTTAACCTCTGATAATATCTCTATTTTTATTCAAATTCAGACCCAAACAAGTCGGTAATATTTTTATTACCCATGATATGTTTCTGTTTATTTATCAATTCTTTAATATTTGACAATCTGCCATGCAGACCGTCGCATTTTGAGTTGGGCTCTGTCCCGTCAATGAAATATTCATTTATACTTGAACAACCTCTCTCTGCAATGTCACCGGAGACTGAGCAGACAGGTTTCATTGAAACTCCCGAAGGTTTTTGCGGGAAATTCACAACCGGTTTTTTCTTATAAACTTCATTCATAAATAATCCCCATATTGGCGCGGCAACCGCCCCTCCGCTCATTCCGGCGCCTAAGGAATATTGAGGTAAATCACACCCAATCCATACGCCGACAGCAATATTCGGCGTATACCCAACAAACCAGGCATCTCTGAAATTGCTGTTAGTTCCTGTTTTTCCTGCACATGGAAATCTGAATCCGGCTAACCGTCTGACTGCATATGCGGCAGTCCCCGAATTTACGACATCCCTCATCATGCTTGTCATAATAAATGCTGTCTGCCTTGAAACAACCCTTACAGGTTTTGATTCTTCATCTTCGGCTAATAGATTTTTTCCGAATCTGTCTTCAATTTTTATGACTGACTTTACAGGCCAGGATACCCCTTCATTAGCATAAGCGGCAAATCCTTTGGTCGTTTCAAGTAGCGATAATTCTGTTGTTCCAAGCGACAGTGTAGGATCCAATTGAAATCTATTGTAATCCGCATTTGTTACCCTTGATGTAAGTTTTGCAATTTTCTCTCCGCCGACAAAATCGTAGATTTTTGCCGATACTACATTTAATGATGAAGATAAACTTTTGCGGGCAAGCACCCTTCCGGAATAATTTTTATCATAGTTTGACGGAGACCAGGATTTTCTTGCGCTCCCATAGGTTAATGGAAGATCGTAAAATGAAGTAGCTGCCGTTATCTTCTTGTCTTCAATTGCGGCGCCGTAAACAAAGGCTTTAAAAGTTGAACCCGGCTGCCTCCTGCTCTGTACCGCTCTGTTAAGCTGATTTATAGTAGTAAATTCACTCCCGCCAACCATGGCGAGTATCTCTCCATTTGACGGATCAAGAGCTATGAGCGCACCCTCCGCTTTTGATTTTCTAACACGGTTTTCGTATGTTTCCTGATGTTTTGTTATTGGAGTTAAATTTTCAATTCCGGCAAGCATTGACATTAAAGATAACTCATCTGATAAATTACTCAACATCTCTCTGTTAAATTTCACAGATTGAGCAACATATTCTTTTCTGCCTGTTTTTATATCTCCCCTGTCTGCTGCAATCTCGGCAAGTTCATTATCAATTCTTGATATTTTATAACGATTAATCGAAGATGTATGGAGATTTTGTTTTTCAATAGATTTCTCCATAATATATTCTGCCGCTCTTTGATAGTCAATATCTACTGTTGTATATATTTTAAGGCCGCCCCTGTATATCATGTCCTCGCCATACTTATCTATCAACTCTCTTCGTAAATATTCAACAAACCATTTTGCCTCTCCTGCCGTATCCTTTCTGATGCCGGCTTCTGAAAATTCGGTTTTAATCCTTTCGCTGTACTCTGTCCAGAATGAATGAAAATTCTCGATAGCATCTTTTTTTTCAACATATCCTGACGATATAAGATTAAAAATTGTATTAAGAGATTTATCATGGGCTGCCGTCGGATTTTTCAGCGGAGAAAATCTTTCAGGCGCAGATGGTATCCCTGCCATCAGAGAAGCTTCAATAATATTAATATCCTTAAGCGGTTTTTGAAAATAAAATTCAGCGGCGCCGCTCACCCCATATACCCCATGTCCGAGGTATATCTGATTCAGGTACATTTCCAAAATTTCATTTTTTGAGAAATTTTTTTCAAATTCCTTGGCAAGAAACAGCTCGACAAGTTTTCTTTTCACGTTTTTTCTTTTTTCCGTAAAGAGTTGTTTAACTAATTGCTGCGTAATAGTCGATCCGCCTTGCCTGAACTGGCCGCTTGCAATATCTATAAATAAGGCCCGCATTATACCCGGAATACTAAATCCGCCATGCATATAAAAAGAACTGTCCTCAGCGGCAAGAAAAGCCCTTATGACCGTCTCGGGAACATCCTCAATAGTAACGTAATTCCTGTATTCGTCGTATAACCGTGACATTAGAACCCCGTTTCTGTCATAAACCTCTGTTGCAAGGGGCTGGCGTATATAAATTCCATTTATGAATATATTATAACTTTCAGCGTACACATTTATAATATATAAAAAGGGGGAAATAAAAACCAAAAAAAGCAGTATATATTTAATAAAATCTCTTTTTTTCATTAAAAATCTCTTGCAATAAATCATTTTGCCTTATAGTAATGGTCGGCTAAACATAAACGCAAGTTAAACATGAAGAATATATGGCAAAAAAAATCAAACTCTTATTTATCTTATTATTAATATCTTTTCCAACTGTAATCTTTGCGCAAATAAAGGAAAATCAACTTTCTAACTATCGAGGCGCGTTTTTAAGAAAAATTCTTGCATCAAACCCACATAAAGAGGCAGAAATACGAAAATGTTTGGATGGGTACATCAAAAACGGCAGTTCCGGTATAAAGATTATTGATAAATTTGCTCTTTTTTTATACGATTGTAACAACAAGGGGTTGAACATTGAAAAGATAAAATTCTACAAAGATGGAAATACTAATCTATTCCTTATTAGTATCAGAGATAAATCCGATAATGGTTTATATAGTCTATCCCTTGAATATACCTACAACTCTGCAAAGGGTTCTTTTGAACTTTCGGATATATCGTTTTCGATGGTATTCCCAAATAAAATAAAGGGCGCATTGCAATTCTTCGGCAGCGGTTAAACTCCTAATCTTTCTAACATTCTGTGGACATAACTCATTTCACCTCCTATACTTTATGGTACTCTAATACCATAAAATATAGGATTATAGTCTATAACCGCAAATTTTAGAAAAACCTACTTTAGACGTATCATCCATGTTCCCCAAAAACAAGCAATCGGGTTCTACTGCCTTGCTATCTTTATGCCAACAACACCCCTGCATCAACATTCTACTTTATCAGTTATTCAGACAACCCTAACATATGTAATAAAAAAATACAACTATTTAACCATGTAATTTTCAGGTTATGTGGAAACTTTTGGGTATTTGATAAATAAAATTTGAGACATGTGTTCTTTTTTCCGCACTTCCAATTAAATAAGCTATTGACATGAAAGGCAACATATTTGTAGTTGTAATTATATTGAACCTTTTGAACCTTGGGAAGGTGTTAATAATTTGTATTTGCTGCAATCTATAATTGGCATCATAGTTTTAATCTATAAAGAAACCCTATAAATACATTACTAAGAGCGGGAATTTTGAAGACTAATATCTTGATATACAGAGTTTATATAATATGCCCTCATTAGAAAGCCTAATCAGAGATTACGGGTATTTGGCAATTATAATAGGCACCTTTCTTGAAGGTGAAACCATTGTAATTCTGGGCGGAATAGCTGCGCAACAGGGACTTCTTGATCTGCACACTGTAATGTTGTGCTCTTTCGGCGGCAGCTATGCAGGCGACCAATTGGCCTTTTCTATAGGGAGATATTATGGCGCCAGGATTCTTGAGCGCAGGCCCAAATGGAAAAAGAAGGCTGATTACCTGTTTAGCAAATCAGCCAAATTTATAACTTTATGGATGGTTATTTTCCGATTCTTTTATGGACTTCGCAACCCAACCCCCTGGCTTTTGGGCGCAAGCAAGGTTAACTACAAGAAATTCTTGATATTGAATGGCATCGGCGCTGCAATTTGGGCTGTTACGCTGTCATACGGCGGCTATGCTTTTGGACTTTTAATTGAAAACTTTATGGGTAAAGTGCAAGTCTTTTCAAAAATAATAATCTTCATAATTGTTTTTGCAATATCCGTTCTATCTATATTCTATATTGTACGCAAAAGAAGGCGCAGCAAACAAAATACGGCAAACGCCGCCGACAATCCTGAAATATCAGAAATAAAAGAGAATACCGAAGTCTAAAAATAAAATTAAAAAAATTATTCGATTATTATAAGCGAACAAATATCCCCGCTTATCGTAGATGATGAGTTTGGGTTATATAAGTCAGGAGTTCCCCTGCCGTCTATAAAGTACATATAGCGATATTTCCCCGGCGTGAGCCTCTTGGTAAGCCGCCATATCCCGTCTCTGCCGCGCTGCATCAGATCATTTTCCGGATTCCAGTTATTGAAATCGCCCACTAAAGATATTAACCTTGCGGCAGGATCATATGTCCTGAATTCAACGGTGTTTTTACCTGTCATCTTGTAGGTAACACGGGTCGTATAATGCGGAGAAGGAGCGGAACTTAAAGAAAGACGCGAGCCTGTGCCGTCATTTTCCTGAAACGGATTGCGAGGATCATGCGTCCAAATACCGTCAACATAGAACTTGTATCTTATTTCCCGAATCTGCTCGTCGGATTCCACGGAATAAAAATAATACCATACCCCATTTACCCCGCGTTTCATGGGTATATGAGTCCAGGATGAAAAGTTCCCTGATATGGAAACTGACACAGCTTTGCGGCTTTTGTAGGTAAAAAGAAGACCGCTCGTGACCTTAGCCGCCCCTTCTAAATCTATAAGCGCCATAGAACGAGGCGCCGAGGAATTATCTAAAGAGTTTAATTTATAAGAAGATTCTACGGGTAATCCGGAAAAAATATTGAAAAATACGGCACAGAAAAGTAAAAAAGATTTAATTATAATCTTATTCATATAAAATGACCTATACTATAATATGGTATACTAATAAAACAGAGTCAACTTCTGTTAATTATGTCGATAATAATCTTGAAAAGGTTTAATACAATCCGGCTTTAAAAAACAGGCGGCTGCCGGAGAATACGTAAAAAATTATTTTGATTGATATTTTTATACATAGTGCAAATTATGTCACTTGACAGTGTAGTGACAATACTGTAGCAATGATGATTTTGATATGACCAATACTGAAAACAAAGAAATAATTTACACACCGGAAGAATTGGCTGAGATACAGCGAATCACGGCAGTTATTGACACCTTGTACGAACTGCCAACTGCTCCCGCACCCCCGCAAACTTTGTCTGAAATTTCGGATGAAATTTCAGACGAAACTGCAAAACCTTCTGCGTCTCCCCCTGTATACAGCATAGATAATGACAGCGAACCTGATGATCTTAATGATATACCCTCGGCTAGTCTCAATGATATGTCGGCTGAAGCCGCCATTGTAGAAAAAATAGACGAATACCCTGAAGAAGATATTGTCGGCGACATTACCGGCATTAGCGAACCGATGCCAATTGAACTTAAAACAGAACTTGAAACAGAAGCCGTACCGGTTATAGCAGCGCCTCAAACCCAAAAAAGGCGCTCCTCTGCCGCAGAACTTGATGCGTTGACCGAAGACGAACCTGAATCCCTTGATGATAACGAAATTGAGAAGGAAGACTATGCAGAGTGGCCTAATTTTGCAACAAGTGACACAGATGCCCCAGACATTACCGATAACGATCCGGATGATATTAATACGGACACAACCAATCCCAGTGCAACTACAACCGATATACATGAAACATTAGATAATCAATTAGGCGTCTTGGACATAGAAACCGAAACGGAAATAGACGGTAATTTACAAGAAAATTACCTTGTTCCTGATACAGATACTATCTCCGTCTTGGAGGAGGATGAACAAACCTCGCTAAGTCTTGACAATATAGACTTAGACGATGATATGACTATTCCTGACGTAAGCGATTTAGACATAGACATTCCAGTCTCTGATTTAGATATTGATGCCGGTTTAGATATCGATGCTGACTTAGATATCAATGCTGACTTAGATATCGATGCTGACTTAGATATCAATGCTGACTTAGATATCGATGCTGACTTAGATATCGATGCTGACTTAGATATCGATGCTGACTTAGATATCAATGCTGACTTAGATATCAATGCTGACTTAGATATCGATGCTGACTTAGATATCAATGCTGACTTAGATATCGATACTGACTTAGATATCAATGCTGACTTAGATATCGATGCCGGTTTAGATATTGATGCCGGTTTAGATATCGATTCTGATTTGGATAACATTTCTGGCGGAATTACCGCCATTTCAGAAGACTTCGCTATATCTGACGAAATAGACCTCGATTTAGACCTTCACGGCGAGGATATAAATGTTTCTTCCGCAGATGATGACGCATACATGCCCGATATAGACATACCTGATGTAGATATAGACAATCGGAAAGGGCTCAGTGATCAGGACATTGATGATTTTACTATTGAACCGATTGATGACGATTACGAACCAAAAGCGGCGGCGGATGTCCCCTCACATGGGAGCGGCACACGGTTAGAAATTTCAGAAAAAGACCTTAAAAAACTCCGCAAAGCCATGGCGCTTTTCAACCCCGGCCTTAAAAACGCCATAATCAATGCAGTCGTAAACGATCTCCTTCCCGAAGATGATACGCAAGACCTTATTGACCTCATAATAGGCGGTCATCCCGAATCGAAGTTGAAGGATTTCCTTGAAGAACGCCTTGACATGGAAATCCCGGAACTTCCGGAGGTTGGAAGCTCCGGACGCCGAGTCATCCACTCAAGACCCGAATACATGAAAGAAGGCCGTGAACGCCAGAAAAAAAGACTTAAAACTATGGCGCTCATCGCAGGCGGGGTTTTTGTCTCTTTTATTATCGCAACTTTGACTCATGAATACATCTATAAACCCGTAATGGCCAAAAAAAAGATAAACGAGGGCGTCGAACTTATAGCGCGTCCGGGAGACTATGAGTCCAAACCAGCCGACTACAGAGCCGCGGAAGAAATAGCCGCCTATGTTGATAAAAATTACGTTAAAGATTATATCTATGGTTATACGCGCTATGCAGGCGCCTATTTAAACAAAAAAGAATATCAGCGCGCCTATAATAAACTTAACACGGCATATAGAATAGCCCCACAGAATATTGAGACGCTTTTAGCTTTGGGCTCGTTTTACTCAAAGATCCCGGCAGCTTTTTATAGCACAGTAAGGGGCAATATAGCAGACAACTATTACCCGCCCGATGACAACAAAGACCGTGATATGTCCCAGTTAGATCTTGCCATAAATTTTTATAAGAGAGTACTGACCCTCAAACCAAATGAAGTAAGGGCTTACCAAGGTATAGGCAACGCCTATTTTGTACAGGGAGAGTTTTTAAAAGCCAAAAATTTCTTCATGGATATTCTGAAAATTTCTCCGAACTCAATTATCGGCTATTCCGGACTTATGAACCTGTATATTGAGAGGGATTCTTTCGACCTCGTAGCCTCAACCCATGCTGAGATGAAGCATAAAAACTTGCTCAAAAAACTTCCAAAACCTCTTTTAGCTAAACTTGCGGCTTATTATCTTACAAAAAACAAGACTGATTCTCTCAATGTAAGAGTGGACCATGGGGTGCAATCAAAATCATTGAAAGATATCGACGACAACTTACTCCCTGCCGTTCGTTCAGTTTTGTCCGTTCTTAATTCTATAGACAGTTCATACCCGCCGCTGATGTTCCTTATGGCCAAGCTAAACCTTTTTGAAAACAATGTTAAGGCGGCCGACCGTTATCTTGACAGAGCGCTCGACAAGGCGCCCGGGTATTTTGATGCGCTTCATCTTAAAGGCAAACTATCTTATGAAACAAATCAGCCTGCAAAGGCTTACAGGTATTTGACAAAAGCCGTAAACAATTACGCTAATCCGCCTGACTTTGCCGAAGAAGACTTCTACAAAGGAGTCGAAAAACTCGGAGAAAGCCACGCTATTTTAGGAAACATCTTTTATTACTTCTTTGACAGGGTACGCTACCGCTACGGCAGCCTTGATGATGAAATTATTGACGAAGAACTCGAAAAAATGGCCAACTACAATATAGCCAAAGAAAAATATGAATTGGCTGTTAGAGAAAATTTCGGCACCTCAGAGGTGTATTATAATCTGGGACGCATAAATTACCTGAACAGGCAATATACGCAGGCTCTCAAACAATGGCTGAACCTGTATGATGATTTTATAACAAGTCCTGAACTTATGTTATCGCTTGGCAATGCGTTTTTCCACATAGGACAGTACGATGCGAGCAAAAGCGAATTTTTAAAACTCATAAATGTTCTTGAACATGAAGCTGACAAAATAAGGGTTGTTGACAGGGGCAATAATACACAAATTAAAATATTCAAAACCCTTGCTACAGCCTATAACAATATAGGCGCAGTGTATCAAATCAAAAACGACGAGTCAAGGAGCGGCATTTCGTACTGGAAAGCGATTGATTACGCGGCGCGTTTGGGCATTGAAAACGAGTTTGCAAGGGTCAACAATGCTCGTTATTTCAATAACCCCACAAGGGCTGCCCCCATACTCGATGAGAACCTGCCATACAGTATCAGGTTTTACAGCGCCGACATGAGGTGAGTCATCATGCTGAAAAACTAGGGGTTCATCATACAGAGGCATAAAATTCTTTCTCGCGCTCAGCCCGACATAGTTACGTCTTTGCGAGCCACAGGCGAAGCAATCCAGAAAGCGCCACATTACGTTATTGTGTCCGTGAGGTAAACAAATGGATTGCTTCGGGCTTGCGCCTCTCGCAAAGACGGCGGCAATTATCTATTCATATTGCTTTTTCAGCAGTCTCATCAGGTGATCACATCGCCTGTTTCGCGGTCAATATATTCGGTTTTTCCCGATTTATACGAAAGCGTTACACTGTCGTTATTTATATAATATTCATACAAATCAGGTTCGACCTCTCTTTGCCATGCCGGATGGCCGTCTTTCGCGTCAACTTTCAGAAAATAATATCTTCCGGCGCTGTCTATAAAAACAAGAAAGAGCGAGTCTTTATGAAGAACATGGAGAAACTCACGGCCTGGCATAAACCACGATGTAGCGCCGACAGCCTTTGAGAGAGCGACAAATTTACCGCTTGTTTCGTCAATCCTGCACGATAAAAAAAAACTGTCGTAATTTTCAGATACCGAACCTATGTCCGATATATCGTCGAGCTGTTTTAGCCATAAATTTTTTTCATTTTCTATCGCCGTACAACGTAATATACCTTTTGCAGAATCAAACTCAAGAATATGAGAAGAAAGAGTAAAACTTTGCGTATAGATATTCATGACGCTTTAAGTCACCTGCCCTATCCTTTGCCCAAAACGTACGCGGTCGCCTGTTTTTATCTCAAAGTCAGCCATGCCCTTTTCAAAAAGTAAAATTATTGTCGAGCCAAGATGAAACATACCAATTTCATCGCCGGCTTTCACTTTCACAGGCTTGTCAAAAAAAACTTCTTTTTTTGACCTTATAAATTTATTGGTAACCGTACCCTCGTAAGACAGCGATATGCGCCCAACGTTCATGGCGCCTACTTTGCACACAGCCGCAAGCCCCTTGGCAGTTTCTATATAGCTTACGAGACGTTCATTTATTGAAAAAAGCCCTTCGAGCCCTTGCACCATGAATTCCTGTACTGTGTATAATTTGCCCGGAATATGAAAAAAGCCGGTTATTTTACCGCTCACCGGCGAGTGAATACGGTGATAATCAGCCGGCGAAAGGTACAGGGTAACAAACGAGCCGTTTTTAAAACGCTTTGCCATATCTGAAGGGAGAAGCGAATCAATACTATACGAGATTCCCTTTGCCTGAATAAGCTGCCCTTTTTTAATTTTGCCGCTTTGATCAACACGGGCATCAACCGGCGAAAGAAGCGCTCCCTTTGCCGCGCTTATTTTTCGCGAACCTGTTTTAAGTTCTCTGGTAAAAAACATATCAAAATTCTTAAACCCGCCGGCGGGTGTGGCATATTCATCCATATTAATATTAAATTTTTTGATATACCAGGATATGAGAGGTTTTAAAATAAACGCCGGCAGCGGAATCCTTGTAAAATACCCAAAGAGACGCGACAAGAAGCTTTTGGGAATAATTTTAAAGAGGAATATAAGCAGTTTTCTTTTTTTCATTGTTTTCTCGCTTTTAATTATTTAAATTAACCCGCTATACTTAACGGCAATACATAAACTTTATTTGCCTTTTGCAAGCCGTTTTTTATTTGACACTTATGGCTTTTTATTTTTTCTTCACGTTATGAATGAAAAATACTCATTTATGTTATTCTTAACTGCGTTTGCGGCTATAATGCTTCTGCTATGCCGGTTTTCGGCCGCTGCCGATGATTTTGGACGCCCATGGAATTCTGCCGTAAAAACCGGAGATGCCTTAATAGAAACGCATCGCATCCGCAGCCTGCCGGCCAGGCCCATATATAATGGAGTTCAGGGCGGCTCTCATTTATTAATACGTTTTTTTCAGGTTGTAATATCGCCGCAAGACGGCCCTTCCTGCCGTTTTCACCCGACATGCAGCACATACGGCAGACAGGCCGTTCAAAAATTCGGAGCTTTTTTCGGGGCGCTTATGGCAGGCGACAGGCTGATACGCTGCAACCCCTATAATCCCCCTGGGAGCGACCCGCTTCCCAACAAATTGATGCAATGAATAAATTTATTGTTTCAGTATTTTTCATTCACCTTTTTTGTTTTCCTGTATTTTCAAAGAGTCTCGAAGAAAAACAAAAAGACTATACTTTCTCGCTCTATATGTCGGGCAATTATTTCCGCTGCATTGAGGAAATACGCAAAGGCATGTTTTACTGGAACGCCGACAGAACAGAAAGCGAGTACTTTATATCCTGCTGCTATTTTTCAGGGAAACAATACCATACCGCAGTCTCAAGGCTTTCAAAAACCGACGAACCGCGCAGCATCATGCTTTTATCACAGAGCCTGCTTGCCCTCGGCGAATACCAAAAAAGCCGTGATACATCTTTACGCCTTTTATACAATACCGGCAAAATCGACAACTACGACATCTTGTTTCGCCGCATTGAACCGCTCATTTACCTTGAAAATTACCAAGCCGCCCTAATCGAACTTGAAGACTATAAAAGGGCCGCAGACAGCCATGAAAACTTTTCCGCCCTGGAAGAAAAACTGCGCCTTTATTCCGATGTTCCAAGCCGTTCAAGGGGACTTTCAGTTTTGCTCTCTGCCCTGCTTCCGGGGCTTGGCCAATCTTATAATGGCCGTTATTTAAGCGGCCTCATAAGTTTGGCCGGCGTCGGCAGCGCCGTCTGTGCAGGAGCCCTCCTGCACAGACGCGGCGAAAACGGACTTGCCGCCGGAGCCTTTTTCCTTTCGGCGGTATTTTACTGCGGCAACCTTTACGGCGCCTACAACAGCGCATCCGAATTTAACGCAAGGCACAAGAAACTTTACAGGGAGGCTCTGTCGTCAAACATCCCGCCATACGATCCAGCAAAATATCTTGATTACCGGGACAGGCGATGATGCGGCTTGTTTATGTTTTAACATGTGTGCTACTCCTGTATACAAGATTATACGCCGGAGAAGAAACGCTTATGGAACTGGCTAAGGAATATTATCGTAACGGCGACTATTACAGCGCCATCACGGAATCCATGCGCTACCAATATCTATATCCACAAAAGACATTTTATGCAGAAAGCCTTCTGTTGATGAGCAAGGCCTTTTATATGGGAGGCGATACCCTTTCGGCAATTTCAGCAGCCGAAAAATGCAGCGAACTGCACGGCTCAGGCCCGCACGGCGATTACGCGCTATATCTAACGGGGCGTCTGCGCCTTACAAGAGGCTCAGCGTCGGCAGCCCTGAGAAACTATGACAAGTACTTAAAAATTTACGAAAACTCGCTCTATACCCAAGAGGTCTACCGCGACAGATGTTACGGGGCTGTATTTACTGAAAATTTTGACCTCGCAAAAAAATGGGTAGACGAATACAAAATAAAATATCCGCAAGGAAACTACCTCGCTCATATCAAAGCCCTTGGCGCCGACATAACTAATGAAGAATTAAGACCGCCCAAAAGCGTAAACATCGCAACCATAAGTTCGGCCATCATACCGGGCTCCGGGTATTTTTACACCGGAAACTACCTGATTGGAACTTTTTCCTTAATTACAAATGCCGTATTAATAGCTGTCATAGTAGACGGAATAATGCGCAAAAATGTTTTCCAATGGGCATTTTTCGGCTTGTTAGAATTATCATTCTATCAACACTCTATCTATGGCGCAAGAAACAGCGTTTATCAATACAACAGCCATAACAAATTTATAAGCAGAATGAAACTCAATTTTGAACACAACTTTGACTTATAGGGATACTATTTTGCCAACTAACAATTTATCGGGAAACTTTGTTGATTTCGAAAACATTATCGCTCAAAACGACCCAAAAGATGCCGCCGCCATGATTCTGGAAGCAAGTCATGAGGAATTCGACTTTATGCACAGGGATATTTTAGACCGTTTTATGGACTTCGTTTATTTCAAAACCAAGACAGGATATTGGGAAGAGTTTAACGATGCATACCCTGCGAAAAGGATGTATGACCAAATTCTTGAAAAAAAAATAATGGAGATATTAAATGAGCATCTCTATCCCGATATCATATACAAAATACTTAAATTTATTACCAGAAACATATACGAACCCGACAACAACCTCTTTATAGCCAATTTGATATACTCAAAGGAAATAATACGTTCCCTGTATAACACTTATGTTCTTTTTAAAAAAGATATACATGCCGGCGATAAAGAAAAGCGTTTTTTAAATGTCCAGAAAATACAGCAGTTCCCAACGCAAATAAACAATAATGAGCTTTCATCGCCATTGGAAGCCGCAGCCAAACTGAAATATGTTTTGGAATTTCTATCGCTTAAAAATAATACTGATGATATTTTTAAAAAAGAGGATCTTCTTCTTTCTGTCAATCCGCTATAGAGCTCTACAAATCTCTGCAAGACAGGATGTCTCAATGCCGACGCGCGACAGGACGTCGCAAAAAGCGTCGGCGGCATCCCCGCCTTCAGTTATATTCATAGTGCGTTTGCCACACGAAAGTTTGCGCCAGACTGTCGCACGGCAGAGGCGTCAAGGGGCTTTGCGGCAGCCCCTTAACAAACCCCGCCGGTC
>Ga0099364_10009011_pt1 | contig 13922 bp, 8 predicted proteins | sample TergutTh196P3_FD_73070 | JGI IMG/M metagenome (GOLD analysis project Ga0099364, IMG submission 73070) | Microcerotermes parvus P3 segment gut microbial communities from Pointe-Noire, Republic of the Congo - Th196 P3 | ecosystem: Host-associated > Arthropoda: Insects > Digestive system > Gut ...
TAGGAGTTAGGAGTTAGGAGTTACGCTACAGGCTATTTATTGCAATTACAAACAAGATTCTTAACCCCTGATCCCTGTCCCCTGTCCCCTGTCCCCTGTTACCTGTTACTTGTTACTTGTTACTTGTTACTTGTTGCTTGTTCATCGTTAATCGTTAAAGGATTTAATATATATGGATTCCATAATTAAAACTGAAAAGCTTGAGTTTTCATATGATCTTGCCGGTGGGGCGGCGCCGATAATGGTGCTGAATGGGCTTGATCTTGAGATTGAGAAAGGCACGTTTGTCGCGATATTGGGGCATAATGGGTCGGGCAAGTCTACGCTTGCCAAGCATTTCAACGCCATTCTTCTGCCACAGGGCGGACGCGTTTTTGTAGGCGGCGCCGATACCGCAAATGAGGAGCTGCTCATTGAAATACGCAGACAGGTGGGAATGGTGTTCCAGAACCCCGACAATCAGATTGTTGCTACCGTGGTTGAAGAGGACGTCGCGTTCGCGCCCGAAAATCTGGGGTATCCACCGGACGAGATACGTCGCCGCGTAGACGAGGCGCTGAAAATTGTCAACATGTATGAATACCGCGAACATGCGCCTCACCTGCTCTCGGGAGGACAGAAGCAGCGCGTCGCGATTGCGGGAGTGCTGGCGATGGGGCCTCAGTGCATCGTATTTGACGAGCCGACCGCGATGCTGGACCCGCGCGGCAGGGAGAGCATTGTCAAAGTCATCCGCGACCTGCGGGATAACCATGGAGTAACGGTCGTGCTGATCACGCACCATATGGAAGAGGCCATAGATGCGGATAGGATAATCGTCATGTTGGAAGGCGAAATAATCATGGACGGCGCGCCCGGCGAGATTTTCCTCGATATTGCGACTTTGCGAAAAGCGGGGCTCAGCGTCCCCGAAACCGTCATGATTCTGCATGACCTGAAGGAAGACGGTTTCGACCTCGCGCTCGATGCGCTGACAGTGGAAGAGTGCGCACAAGCGATATTCGCGGCAGTGAGCGATAAATAACCGTCACCTCACGTTTTACTCATCATTTCCCCGACTGTACCGTCATACCAAATGCGTGTTAGGTATAGGCCGCCGGGAGGGACTGTTGGGCCTGTGAGGCGGCGGTCTTTTTGCTCGAGCAGGCGCGGCAGGTCGTCCGGCGAAATCTTGCCTTCCGAAACATAGAGCAGCGTTCCCGCCATCGCCCTTGCCATGTTGTATAGAAAACCGTCGGCGCACACGCGCAGTTCCGTTATGCGCCCTTTTTCCTCAATCTCATACCAATGAACGGTTCTGACCGTAGTCTTCGTCTCCGTGCCAAAAGAACGCACGGCGGCGAAGTCGCGCGTTCCGACGAAATGCTTTGCGGCACGGCGCATTGCGGTTATATCGAGCTTTTGCGGGTAGAAGTATGCCTTATTAAAAAAAAATGGGTCGCGTATCCTTGAGTTGAAAATCTTATATGTGTATTCTTTTTTAATGCACGACAAGTTTGCGTCGAAGTCCTCGGGGGCGTAAACTGCGCTCTGAACAGCGATGTCCGGCGGCAGAAGCGGGTTCGCGGCAAACGGCAGCCTTTCGGGCGGTATGCTCGACGTTGTGCGGAAGTTGAAGCAGTATCGCTCCGCATGGACGCCCGCGTCGGTGCGCCCGCAGCCGTGCACCTTAACCGAATGCCCGCATAACCGCGATAGAGCCGTCTCAATCGTCTCTGCGACAGTAATCTCCGTCTTTTGCACCTGCCAGCCATGATACCTCGAACCGTCGAACATCAGCCGCACAGCAATATTCATCGACGAGGGGACAGGGGACGGGGGCGCGATGTTTTTTTTATTTATATTTTCCATATTGTGATACGTCCTAAGAGTATGACAGAAGTTATAATGATTGCGCCGCAGAGAACCGCCATGTAATCACGTGCGGCGGTTTTTAGCGTCTTCATCCTTGTTCTGCCCTCTCCGCCGTGATAACAGCGGCTCTCCATCGCAATCGCCAGTTCGTCGGCACGGCGGAATGCGCTGATGAATAAGGGTATGATGACGGGCAAGATGGCTTTTGCCCGCTTTATCAGGCTGCCTGTTTCAAAATCCGCACCGCGCGCTTTTTGGGCACTCATTATTTTGTCCGTCTCTTCAATTAGCGTCGGGATAAACCGCAGCGCAATGCTCATCATCATCGCCAGCTCATGGACCGGCACCGCGATTTTTTTAAGCGGATTGAGGATACTCTCAAGACCGTCCGTCAGGGCGATTGGCGATGTGGTATATGTCAGCAGAAATGTCCCGACAATCAGCATGATAATGCGCATTGCCATGAAAACGGCGGTAAACAAGCCTTCCCGCGTGATTACGATGCGATAGAACTCGAAAATCACGGTTTCGCCCCTCATGAAGAAAATATTCAGCACAATCGTGAACAAAAGCACGAATATAATCGGGCGGAGGCCGCGCAGCGCTGTTTTAGGCTTGATTTTCGACAGTGTGAGGCAGGTCAAAAGTACAGCGAACATCAGCGCATAAGCCAACACCCCGCTTGCCATGAACAACGCGGTAATATACACAACAGTCAATAAAAGCTTTGTACGCGGATCAAGCCTGTGAACAATAGTTTTCCCCGGAAAATACTGCCCTAGCGTAATGTCTTTCAGCACAATCGGTTTCCACCTCCCTCAAATGATAAGTAACAGGTAACAAGTAACAAGTAACAAGTAACAAGTAACAAGTAACAGGGGTCAGGGGTCAGAAAATATTGCTTGTAATTGCAATAAATAGCCAGCGTAACTCCTAACTCCTAACTCCTAACTCCTAACTCTCAACTTTCAACTTTCAATTCCGCTAGCGCTTGTCTTAGTTGCGGGATTGTATATATCTCTCGGCTGATTGGCAAGCCCATTGCGTTTAGGCGTTGGGCTACTAGTGCTGCTTTTGGGGCTGATAGGCTCATTTCTAAAAGGCGCTCGCTCTCGGAAAACACGTTTGCGGGCGTTCCGCTCATTGCGACGCCGCCGTTTTCAAATATGATTATCCTATCGACGTTCCGTGCGATTTCCTCCATGCTGTGCGTCACCATTATGATTGTCGCTCCGTGCGCGCGCTTGTAGTTCATGATGTTACCGATTATTTCAGCGCGTCCGCGCGGGTCCAGTCCTGCGGTCGGTTCGTCGAGCACTAGGATTTCAGGGTGCATTGCGATAACTCCCGCTATCGCCGCGCGCCGTTTTTGCCCGCCCGAGAGTTCAAACGGCGATTTATCTAGCAAGGCTTCATCCAATAGCGCGAATCCCGCCGCCTCAAGGACGCGCTCTCGAATCTCCGATTCCGGCAGTCCCATGTTTTTCGGCCCGAATGCTATGTCTTCAAACACCGTGGTTTCAAACAACTGATACTCGGGATATTGAAACACCAGCCCGACTTTGAATCTTATCTTCCGCGTCTGCTCTTTTGATTCGTATATGTCGCACCCATCATAGAATATTTTTCCCGACGTCGGTTTGAGCAGCCCGTTCAAATGCTGGATAAACGTCGATTTCCCCGAACCCGTATGCCCGATGATTCCTAGGTATTCGCCTTTTTCCACCTCAAAATCGATATCGCGAACAGCAACACGCTCAAACGGCGTGCCGACACTGTAGATATGAGTAAGCTTTTCAGTATTTAATAATGGCAATAGCAACCACCTCTTGGGAGTTAGGAGTTAGGAGTTAGGAGTTAGGAGTTAGGAGTTAGGAGTTACGCTACAGGCTATTTACTGCAATTGCAAACAAAATTTTCTGACCCCTGACCCCTGTCCCCTGTTACTTGTTACTTGTTAATTGTTACTTGTCACTTGTTTCCGTATGTCAAACCGCCAGATGGCTATTAAATTCGACGTCATGTTGCAGACTTCGGTTAGCGTCCCCGTGTACATTGCGGCTGATAGATTATATACTATCATGCAACATTGGGCAAGCAGTGATGTCCTCCGCGCCCATTTCATCTCGTCCTGCCATGTGCCCCATGTTTTTCCCGCCGTGGCTATGTAAGGGAATATGCTAAAGATGCTCTGCCACGTCAGGTATGTGGAGACTATGAGAATCGCCTGAAACAATATAAGTATCGCAAGCGACGGTTTTATGCCTTTCCTTTTATAGAAGTAATACACGATCCCTCGGATGGTTATAATTATGAATATGACCGCCCCTGTAATCCTGCCCGTGAGGATGTATTGTATGACAAAGAACAGCGACCCCGCTGATTGCAGGAGCAAGAAGGTTTCTTTTTTCCGTTGCTGAAACGCGGCGACATATAGAATTAGGGTTATCGCTCCAAGTATCTGCACTATAACAAAATTATCCAACTTAACTCCTAATTTGCTCACTCACGGCGGCGAAGACTTCGGCGACTTTCGGGTCGAAGTGGCGGCCCGATTCTTCCGTGATAATGCTGACGGCTTGCTCATGAGTGAAGGTTTTTTTATATGGACGCTCTGAGACGAGGGCGTCATAGACATCCACCACAGCCATTATGCGCCCGTGGAGGGGGATTTCCATCCCTTTCATTCCATATGAGTAGCCCGAGCCGTCCCAGCGCTCATGATGATATGCGGCAAACAGCTTTGCATTATGCAAAAACTCCGTGTCGTCCGCTCTTTGCATCGCCTTATCGAGGATGCGTTCGCCCTCCACTGTATGCGACTTCATAATTTTGGCTTCTTCCGTTGTGAGCGGGCCTGGTTTATTCAGTATTGCGTCGGGAATGGCGATTTTTCCAATGTCATGCAGGCGCGCTGACGATATCACGGAATCGAGGTTCCAGTTGCGCATATCGTCTGCATATACCCCGCGCTCCAGCATCGCGCTAATCAGGATTTCCATAAATGTCACGGTGCGGTCTATGTGCCCGCCTGTGTTTTCGTCCCTGCTCTCAACGATATCCGACAATGTGTACACAATGCTGTTTTGCAGGCGAATCAACTGTTCGGTGCGCATGACAAGCTGTGTTGTGCGTTTGCGTATCAGGTTGTCTATGTGCAGATGATTCCTTATGCGGTTGAGGAGCACCGGCTTTGAAAAGGGTTTCGCGATAAAGTCTACCGCTCCAAGTTCAATGCCGTGGGCTTCGCTTTCCGCGTCGATCAGTCCTGTCAGGAATATGACGGGAATATGGGTGTATGCGCTGCTCGCTTTGAGCCGTTCCATCGCTTCAAAGCCGTCCATGTCAGGCATTTCTATGTCCAGCAGAATCATGTCGGGCGTGAGCCGTTTCAAAATAGTAAACATCTGGGCGGCGGATGATAGCGCGACCACGCGGTATTCTTCTTCGAGCGCGTCCTCCGCCGCTGTGAGGTTTGTGGCGTTGTCGTCCACAATAAAGACCGTTTTTCGCTTTTCGTCTTTTTTAACCAAGTTGTTTCTACTGAAATGGACGACCCTGTTTCTGCCGCTGTTTTTGGCGGCATAGAGCGATGTGTCAGCTTCCGAAATTAGCTCGTCGAGGGTGTCGCTGCGTCCGTGCATCCATGTGCTCACGCCGACGCTTACGGTTATTTTCGTCGCTTTTCCGTTTGGGTCGGGTATGATTGTGGTTTCAATAGTGCTGCGTATGAGCTCCGCAACGCCGATTGCGCCGCGCGGGTCCGTGTTTGGCAGCAACACGATAAACTCTTCACCGCCCCAGCGCGCCGCAAAGTCGCCCGCGCGCTTTATCGAAGCGGAATATACTTTTGCCGCTATCTGCAATGCGGCGTCGCCCTGTTGATGCCCATATGCGTCATTATAGTCTTTGAACCTGTCCACATCTATCATCAGTATGCTCAGTGGTTTCTGTTCCCTAAGTGCTCTGCGCCATTCCGAATTCAGCCGTAATTCAAAGCTGCGTCTGTTGGGCAGGTTCGTAAGTTGGTCTATCATGCTGATTCGCTCGATGGTGCGCAGTTGGCTCAGTATCTTAATTTGATTCAACACCCGCAGTTTTACGATTGCCGAGTTGAAAGGTTTGGTTATGTAATCCGCCGCGCCCAGTGACAGGCCCTTTTCCTCGTCGTCGTCGCTGCTGAGCCCCGTTATGAAAACAATGGGGATACTCTTGGTTTTTTCGATGTTTTTCATTGCGGTGATTACTTCGTAGCCGTCCATATCGGGCATGAGAATATCAAGCAGTATGACGTCGGGCATGTATTTCAGTGCTGCTTCTATAGCGTCCCGCCCGTTCTGCGCTGCGTAAATTTTATAGTCCGAACTCAAGATATGCGTGAGCGCAATAATGTTTGAACTCTCATCGTCCGCAATGAGTATGCTATTTTTATTATCAGCGTTCATCTACACCTCCCTATTTCGTCAGCGAGCGTATGATTCGGCGTTTTATGAAATCATTCAGGTGAAGCGCGACTTTTTGTTTTAGCACTTCCTCGTCAATTGGCTTTGCAATATAGTCGCTGACACCAAGGCCCATCGCGGCGAATATAGTGTCCTTATCCCTTTCGGATGTCAAAAACAAAATAGGGGTTTCTTCGTGCATAGGCTTTTTCCTTATGATGTCAATGAGGTCAAATCCGCTGAGCTTCGGCATGTTGCAGTCTAGCAGGAATAAATCGGGCACTGTCCTTTTCAAAACGTCGGAGATTGCTTCCGAGCGCGGCAGCGTATACACTTTATATTTATCAGATAATGCGTGGTTTACCGATTTCAGTATGCTGGGGGAGTCGTCAACGGCAAGAATGACCGGCTGGTTGCTTTTTTGCAGTTCATGGCTAAACTGATACTCTATCCGCTCGACAAGGGTGGCATCGGCGACAGGCTTGAACAATATATCGACAGCACCGAGGTCAAAGGCTTGGATGACGCTGCTTCTGTCCGTATTGCCCGTCAGAAAAATGACAGGGATTTCGGCAAAATTCGCATCCGCTTTTAAGCTTTTTATAATGTCATAGCCGCTAATTTCCGGCATACCGATGTCCAACAGTATCAAGTCGGGCTTGAATGCCGCAAGAAGCTCGAACAATTTTTCAGCCGATTGCGCCGGAAAGACCTCGTAGTGTTTTTTCAGCCTGTCCTTTAATGAAAAAAGCACAAAATTCACATCGTCAACACAAATAATTTTCCTGCGAGAACCCTTATTCCCTGACATAATATATTCCCCCTTAACGCGGCAAGCCGCAAATTACAAATTACAATGTACAATGTAAAATGTACAAATAACGATGAACAAGTAACGCGCTCTGCGGAGCGTAATTGATAATTGATAATTGATAATTGAAAATTGAGAATGAAGAATGAAGAGCTGTTCCCCGTCCTAATTATGAATTATGTATTGTAACTCCTAACTTTCAACTTTCAACTTTCAACTTTCAACTCTCAACTATCAACTATCAACTCCTACCCCCTGATTCGTTTTACTATTTGCTCAAAGTTTACCAGATCGACGTTTTCGCGGAGCCAGTCCGCTAGGCCTTCGTCTGAGATGTATTGGTATTTTTCTATTTCCGCCATTGCGGTGTCCGCTCCGTCCATGTCATAGAGTTCACATGCGGCTGCGAGGTCTTCGAGGATAGCTTCGTCGGGGCAGTCTTTTTTTGGTTTTCTGCCTTCCGCGTTTATAGCCATCAGCATCTCATCGACATCGCTGATGAGTTTTTGCACAGTTTTGAGAAATGCTCCGTTATGCTTGCTTATATACTCCAAATCGCCTGCCTTGGCGGCCATTTCAAGGGCTTTCGCGCCGTCTCCGATTGCGGTTGCAAAAACGTCATAGCTCGCCCCTTTTATGCCGTGAACCGTGATTTCATAATGCTTCAGGTTTTCTTCGCCCGCGCCTTCCACAACATCAAGCACGGTGCGGGCGCTTGCCGCGTATGAGCGCAGGATTTTCAAATAGGTGTCGCCATCGCCGTGATACCGATCTAGTCCGCTAAGCATATCCAGACCTTCGATTTCCCTGCTTGCCATCAGGGATGCCACTGTGACCGTGTCCCCCTCTGTTTCCAAAACTACCATGTATTCTCCGGCGGCGGCTTTGGCTTTGTCATATTCGCTGTTTAGCAGAAGCTCCGTTAGGCGGTTAAAGACTTCCCGTGTCCTGCTTGAGCAGCTAACTTGTCTCAGGCTCTCTAAAATGTCCAACGCGCCTTTCCTGTTATAATCCGCGCACTTTTCTCTAATATCTGACAGGTTTTTCAGCAGCTCCGCAGCGTCTTCGCCTTCGTCATCTTCGCCCGTTGCGCCCCGCTTTTTCTCAATATCTTCAGTCAGTGCGCGAAGCCTTGACAAAAACTCGGGGGTATGTGCCGCTATCATGTCTAAGTTTTTCTCCCGTCCCGCCGCTTCCAGTTTTTTCGCCGCTTCGGATAGCGCCTGTTCGCCGATAATCGACAGGCCGGACTTTATACCGTGAACATGAACTGTGAACATATGCATGCCTTCGTCTGTTCCGAACCCGAAGTTTTCTTGAAGCTCTTCCAGAACCGCAATAGTTTTTTTCGCATCCCTGATAAAAGACGCTTCAACCTTTGGTTTTGCTTGGGTGGGTTCGCTGCTGTTTATTTGACTGCGGGCAGCTTCGAGAACTTCAGGCGGCTGTTTGTCGCGTATCAGCCTGTTTAAGACTGCGTTGAGCCGACGAATGTCCACAGGCTTGGAGATGAAGTCGTCGAAGCCATTTTGCAGGAACATTTCCGACTGTCCAAGAATCGCGTTGGCGGTCATCGCAACGATAGGGCTATCGTATCCCAGTCCGCGCAGATGTTTAACGGTTTCGATTCCGTCCATGACCGGCATCATGTGGTCCATAAATATTATATCGTATACTTTGCCGCTGCCTATTATGTCGATAGTTTTTGTCCCGCTCATAACGGTGTCGATTTTTAGCCCGTAGGGTTTCATCAGCCCTTCCGCGACATAGAGGTTTGTTTCCACGTCATCGACAATCAGGACGCTTCCATATGGCATGTTCTCATGCGTGAAGTCATGCCTTTTCCGCTTTGATGCACTGTTCATCGTACGGAACTGTCTCAGGTTCTCCGACACTTCGCGGCCCAGCACTTCGTCGTCCACCACGCCCTGCGGCAGTCTTACCGTGAACTGCGAGCCTTTGCCCGGTTCGCTCTCGACAGAGACGCTGCCGCCCATAAGGTCAAGCAGATGGCGGGTTATAGCCATGCCCAGTCCCGTTCCCTCGATTTTGCGCCCTGTTTCCACGTTAAAGCGGGAGTATTCGTCGAACAGTTCGCGCACCTGCTCTTTTGTCATGCCGCAGCCTGTGTCGCGCACCTGCACGACAAGCGTCCCTGCTCCTTCGCTGTGTTCAAAAGCCGCGAGCAGCGTAACCTTGCCCGATTCCGTATACTTAAATGCGTTGGATAGCAGGTTGTTTAGCATTTGCTTTATTCTAAGCTCGTCGCCGATTAGCTTCGCAGGAACATTCTCGTCAATTTTCACTTCAAAGTCAATAGGTTTTTCTCCGAGCCGCATTATGTTGAGCTGTATGGAGTCATTGACTAGGCTTGCGACATAGTATTTTGCGGGCATGATGTCCAGTTTTCCCGCTTCGATTTTCGACAAGTCCAAAATGTCATTGATGATGCCCAGAAGCAGGTAGCTTGAGTTATGTATCCTGCTTATCCCCTCCATAGCTTCTTCGGGAATTGAGCTGTCCTGCATCAAAAATTCGGTGATGCCGCAAATCGCGTTCATCGGGGTGCGTATCTCATGGCTCATATTGGCGAGGAACGCGGTTTTTGCTTTGTTGATTATTTCCGCTTCTTCGAGTTTTATGCGAAAATGTTCAATCAGCTTTATTTGGTTTTGAACCCTGAGCCTGACAAGCGCTTCGGAAAACGGCTTGACAAGATAGTCGGCGGCGCCCAGAGCCAGCCCTTTTTCTTCGTCTTCGGCGTCGCTAAGCCCCGTTATGAAGATGACCGGAATGTTTTTTAGCTTTTCGATTTTCTTCAGAGCGGAAATTACATCATATCCGTCCATGTCCGGCATGACGATATCCAGCAGTATTACGTCGGGTATATACTTTTCTGCGGCTTTGACCGCCTTTGTCCCGTTTTTTACGACATAAATAGTGTAATCGGGGCTGAGAATATGCGTCAGATTCAAAATGTTTGACGTATCGTCGTCTACAATAAGTATGCTATGCTTTTTTGCATCATCCATAATTACCCTCGCTTTTCATTACAGCTCAGAAACTTTCGCTCGGAAGACGATTTTTTGATTACTCTCGTTTTTTCTTCAGCTCGGCAAGCGTTGCCGCCGCCGACTCAAACTCAAAATCTTCTATCTGCCGCGCAAGTTCTTCTGTGCCCGGCACCGCTCTCAGGCTGTCGAGCAGATTCAGGCTCTTGGGATTTAGGTTTTCGAGCATGACCTCCAACACTTTAAACAGTTCCAAAACCTTTTCTGCGCTCATTGATTCGGGAAGCTCAAGTGTCTCCGCAGATCCGTCGAGCAGTGTTTTTAGTTCTTCGAGAACCAGCGCCAGTTCTTTATTGAGAAGTTTCATTTTGCCGTCCAAAATCGAATCGATTTCGTTTTTAAGCAGTATTTCAACTTCATATGCGGCATTTTTGAGTCCGGTTTTGCCAAGCATCCCGGCGTTCCCTTTTAGCGTGTGCGCCAGTCTGTGGGCAAGCTTTATATCCCCCGCCGCAACAGCCTCCGCGATTTCAGCATGGATCGTCTGATAGTTTCTAACGAAGTTGGTTTGCAGGGTCCTTTGCATTTCTTCATTGCTCGTTATATACTCGTCAATCGGGCCGACACTCACGGGGGTAAGGTATTTGAGCAAAACGCGCCACAACTCCTGCGCTGTGAAAGGCTTGCCCAGACAGTCGGGCATTCCGTACTTTTTATACTTCTCGATCTCGCTTGCCATTATGTTTGCCGTCATTGCAATTATCGGCGTTCCCGTGTCAAGCGCAATTATTTTCGTCGCCGCCTCGATTCCGTCCATGACCGGCATGAACATATCCATGAAAATGAGGTCAAATGGGGCATCGCCTTTTTCCATGCGCTCACGCACCATGTTAACGCCTATCTTGCCATTTTCCGCGGCTTTTGTCCTAATGCCCACGCGAGAAAGATGTTCGCAGATGACTTCCTGATTTAGAGGGTTGTCGTCGCATATTAGGACTATTCCGTCGAAGTACGGTTTTTCGGTATATGCCAAGTTCTCGCGTTCCTGCTGTTCGCCAACTGCTATTATGGTATCGAAGAACACTTCAAAGCTAAACTTACTGCCGTTGCCGGGCGAGCTTTCAACGCGCAGCTCTCCACCCATCAGCTCCACGATGTTTTTCACTATCGTCAGTCCGAGCCCCGTGCCGCCGAAGTTGCGGGTCGTGCTTGAGTCGGCTTGCATAAACGGGTCGAATATCCTTTCTACCTGTTCCTCGCTCATGCCGATGCCGCTGTCTGCCACTTCAAAGTATAACGCCGCTTTGTCCTCATATTCTTTCTTGACCAGCGCCGTGAACTTGACCGTTCCATCATATGTGAACTTTACGGCATTGGACAGCAGGTTCATAAGCACCTGATACAGCCGCACAGGGTCTCCCACCAACTGTTTGCCGACGATAGGTTCGGCGTATATGCGCAAGTCAAGACCTTTTTCCTTGGCGGGCGGCAAAATGACCGACTGGCAGCGCGTGAAAACATCATACAGGTTAAACGATACATGCTCCAAGTCCATTTTGCCGGCTTCTATCTTCGAGATATCCAGTATATCGTTTATGATATGAAGCAGCCAGTCCGCACTGTCCGTGATTTTGTTTAAGTACCCTTTCATCTGCGGTATTGTCTCGCTGTCAGAGGCAAGCTCTGCAAATCCCATGATGCTATTCATCGGTGTTCTGATTTCATGGCTCATTTTTGCCAAAAACTCGCTCTTCGCGCGGTTTGCCATTTCGGCTTCATCATGCTGTCTCTGCTTGGTTACGTCGGTTTGATAGCCTTCTATGATGTGCGGCGTACCGTCCGGATGTGTCTCGATTACGCGGCTGCGTTCCCAAACCCATTTTTCCTCGCCGTCCCGAGTTCTGATTCTAAATGTGTTTTCATATGGCAGGCCTTGCTCAAGGGTCTCCGCGCTTAATCTCACGACTGCGGCGGTGTCTTCGGGGTGAATGATATCGAAAAATCTGATTGCGCCGTCAACTAACATTTCACTCGGCTCATAGCCCGTCAGGTCCTTGCTTCCTTCGCTGACAAACAGGCACGTATAATCCGGCGGATTATAGACATGCTGAAATACCATACCGGGGATATTTTGTATCATCGCGTCGATTCGCTCATTCGCCAAGTCAAGCGTTGCAGCCTGTTCAAAGATGGTTTTGCTCTTTCTGATGTTTTTCATAAATGCAATGAAAAGGATGAACAGCATCAGCACCAATGCGGGCATTATCCCCACTATCCAAGATTGCCGCACCTGCGCCAGTTGTATGCGATAGTCATAGGTCCTGCGCAACCATTGCTCCGAAATCGTCCGAGTGTCGATTAGTTCAAGCGCCTTATCGACTATGGAACACAAAACAGCTTCGTCTTTATTAAAGCCGATGGCAGAGTAATAATTATAGTCAAACACGATGTTGGCTTTATATCCCGGGAGTTCCAAGTAGTTTGTCCAGTAGAGGAGCATGCTGTAGTTAGTCATAACCATGTCTATCTCTCCGCTCTGCATCGCTTCGAGCATCGAGTCCGAGTCTTCAAACTCAAAGGTATACCTATGCTCCGGAAACAAGCTGCTGAAAAGCTCCGCGTGAGCAGTTCCTTCCCTAACGCCCACATTCACGGACAAAGTTTCGTGAAGGCTTATGTTATGGTGTTCGGTTTTTGATATCAGAGCGGGCTGGTCAATAAAAAGCGACGTGTCAGGCCATAAATAACGCCCTTCCCGCTCATGAGTGCGAATCAGCTCCGAAATAATCAGCGCTTCGCCTCTGTCAAGCTTTCCCAGAATCGTGGGCCAGGTTTCCTGCTCTCCGTTAATTATTGAAAACTCCAGACCTGTAATGTCCGTCACTTCGCGAAGCACATCAATGCTTATTCCCTGCCATTCGTTTACATAGGTGTTATAGAAGCATATCGGGTAGTTGTCAAACTCTGCCGCGAACGGAATGACAGGGTTCGCTTTCAGATATGCGCGCTCCTCGTCGGTCAGCCTCATCAGCAGCTTATGCTTCATATACTCCTGTTGGCCTTGTTTATACAGTTCCCTTAAATAGGCGTTGCCGCCGTTGTCAAGCGCTTTTTGCATGGTGTTGATTATCGGCGCAAGATTAGGATGCTGCGCCGCCATCGAAGCAAAGCTATAGAGCATCGGCAAATAGTCCGAAGTCACGACATCGCCGAACTCGTCAAAGACGTACTCTGCGGTGCCGGGAGCGATTAGCGCATCGACCTCCCCGTTTTTCATGAGGTCGTAGGAGTCTAAATAGTCCAATATGAAAACGGGTTCAAACTCTTCGTTCGTATATTGCAAAACGTCCCGTGCGGTGGTAGAACCTTCGAGGAGCGCATACCGAGGAGGCCTTCTTTCCGCAATGCTTGATATAGGTTCGCTGCCGGATAGGCGAAGGTATTTAATTGCGCGCTGAGCGATTGGGCTGGTCATTATATAAATTTTCAGGCGCTCTTCGGAGGGCATTAGATTTCCGGTAAAATGCACGTTCCCGTTTCTAAGACCGGCGGCTAGGCCTTCAAACGTATCGAACGTTAGCGTAAATCGGATACCGAACAGTTCGCTCAACCATTCGGTAAATAAAACCGAATATCCCCTTACCTCGCCGTCCATGTCGAAAAACGCTTCGGTGTTTGTCATCACACCGAACACGAAATGGTCGAAGCCCTCTTTCAGCGCTTCAATATCGGCAATGTCCCTATCGGTCACGCCCGGAATATCGCGATACGAAGAAAACGGCGCGGCAGGCGAGTCTCCCTGAC
>Ga0099364_10009012_pt1 | contig 13920 bp, 9 predicted proteins | sample TergutTh196P3_FD_73070 | JGI IMG/M metagenome (GOLD analysis project Ga0099364, IMG submission 73070) | Microcerotermes parvus P3 segment gut microbial communities from Pointe-Noire, Republic of the Congo - Th196 P3 | ecosystem: Host-associated > Arthropoda: Insects > Digestive system > Gut ...
TGCCTGACGACTCGGTTGTCGGAACCCTTTGTACACGGTGAACGCCTGACTCATACCGGAGGTTTTCGTAAACATTATTACCGGCGATTGAAAAAACAATTTCCTTTATGCCGCCAAGTTCGGTTTCGTTGGAATTCATTATTTCAAATTTCCAGCCTTTGGTTTCCGCAAAACGGGAATACATACGGTACAGATCCGAAGCAAACAGAGCCGCCTCCTCGCCGCCGGTTCCGGCCCGTATTTCCATGATGATATTTTTTTCGTCCAGAGGATCTCTGGGGATGAGGAGGAATTTTAACTTATCTCCGCAATCCTGCAAACGATCTTCCAGTTCTTTTAATTCTTCCTTTGCCAACTCCCGCATTTGCGGATCTTTTTCTTCCTGAGCAATGGCTTTTGTGTCTTCAAGCTGGTTTGTCAGTTTTTCAGTTTCATTGTGCAGTGAGGCGATTTCATCGAGATGCGAATATTCCTTCATTGTATCCCGGTAGCGTTTCTGGTCTTTTATCAGATCCGGATCCTGAATAACAAGAGACAATTCTTCATGGCGTTTCAACAGGGAGCTTAGCCGTTCATTCATTTTTTTTACAGCGCTTCCCGTAATTTTTTTGTGCCGTCAAGGGAGCCTTTCACGGCTTTTTTTTGTTTCCTTAAGGCTTCAATACATTCCCGTTTGAATATCACCACCGAGAGCCCCCGATGTTCAATGGCGGCCTTCAGTTTCACCGCATTTTCTTCGACAAGCTGCTTTTTGGCTTCCAGTACCAGCAGGTGTTCGGGATGAACCCCGCAGCCGAGGATTAAATCAGCGAGTTTTTCCGAGGGAATCATGGTTGGTTGGCAGCCGGTCATGGCCACAATGGAGTTGTCCAATATGATAATGGTCATGGGGATGTCATCCGCTGCCGCGTCGATCAGACCGGTGATACCTGAGTGGATAAAGGTTGAATCGCCAATTACTCCAATGCTGTACTTTAACCCTGCATCAGCTGCGCCTTTTGCCATCGTAACAGCGGCACCCATACAGACAATGCTTTCGGGAACCTCATACGGCGGTGCCACACCCAGCGAATAACAACCAATGTCTGAGTTGATGCCTACGTCAGGATGACCGGGCCGTGGGTCGAGGGCTGCTACCGCTATTTTAATAGAATCGTAGCTGTCGCAATGTGGACAGCCCTGGCAGAGCTGAGGCGGCCGGGGAGGAATGTTTACGGGGTCTACATCAACTGCCACGCTGGGACGGGGCGGCAGCCCTAATGCAAACCGTACATTGTCAGGGTCTAATTCTCCGGTCCGGGAAACCGGTCCAGACCCGCCACCCCCGGGCGGCGCTTCGTCAAAGCCGGCAAGTTTTCCCGCAATTGCAATGCTTTGGGGGATAAGGCCCCGCAGCCGCTGCTCGATAAGCGGCTGCCCTTCTTCGATCACCAGGACTTTTTCTGAAGCGGCACATAGCGCACGAATGGATTCCTCAGGCAGAGGATACGCGCCGATGTGCAGCCGTGCCGGCGCTTTTCCGTTTCGCATGACGATAAAATCGTCCAGGTTTTCATCGTAATAATTACCGCCAAGCCCGGCGGTTATTACCGCAAGATCATGTTTTTGACCGCTGCCGGGCAGTTCCAGTGCATTTACCGGGTGCGAAGTTGACCATTCTGTCAGTGTTTTTTGCTTTTCGACAAGCATGGCATTGTTTTTACGGGCAAAAGCAGGGATCAAAACCCAGCGGTTTTTTTCCATTGCTTTAGAAACAGGTTTTTGTTCCATAGCATCCCGTGTAATAACTCCTGCGCGGGAATGAGCAAGACGAGTGGACAGCCGAAGCATAACCGGAATCTGAAAACGCTCGGAAACCTCAAATGCCTCGCGTGTCATGTCATAGGCTTCCTGCTGACTGCGCGGTTCAAGACAGGGAACCATGGCAAAAGCGGCATAAAACCGGGAATCCTGTTCATCCTGCGAACTGTGCATTCCCGGATCGTCGGCAACGGCGACAACCAACCCGCCCTTAATACCCAACAGCGCCGCATTGACAAAAGGATCAGCCGCTACATTTAGCCCGACATGCTTCATGGCAGCCAACGCCCGCCGTCCCGCAAATGACACGCCAATAGCCGCTTCAAGCGCTGTTTTCTCGTTCGTACACCACCGCGCGACCGGTCCTCCGTCTGCATACGCGTCAATCAAGCTCTGTAAAATTTCAGTTGAAGGCGTTCCCGGATAGGCGTAAGCCGCACTGATACCGGCATGAATTGCCCCCAGCGCAACCGCTTCATCACCCAGTAATGCTAATTGGTTTATACTCATAGTGTAATCAGCATAATGATTTAACTTTTACAGGTCAACGACCAATGGAGGGGGTGCGGGTAAACAATTTTTTTTGGAATATTCGGGTAGTAATGTTTCCGGCCCGGTTGTAAACGCCTGAACGAGGAGTTCGGCGCCGGTCGTGAAAACGGGAACAAGGGATTCGGCTTCTGCGGCGGAAAAATTTGTCAAAACCCAATCGGCAATGCCGGCTTCACGGCTGGTTTCAATGCTGCCGCCCTTACCCGGAACCCGGTCGTCAGGCCTGCCAACACCGATTCGCAGCCGCCAAAAATCGGCGCTGCCAAAGCTGGCCTTCATTGAACGAAGGCCGTTGTGTCCGCCCAGGCCGCCGGAAAATTTCAGTGAGATGGTTCCAAAGGGGAGTTCAATTTCATCGTGAATAATAATAATGTGCTCAAGTTTTATTTTATAAAAAGATGCGGCAGCCAGCGCCGACTCGCCGGAAAGATTCATGTAGGTTTGCGGTTTAAGAAAATGGATGTTGTCCATGCTTGCATACAAGGCACGGAATTTTTTCTGCCAATTAAGGGCGGAATAAAATGCCAATGCCTCGGCAAGCATCCAACCGGCGTTGTGGCGGTTATTCTTGTATTTTGAACCGGGGTTTCCCAGGAAAACTGCAAGTTGCAGCATAGTAATAAAGTTATTGTTTTACTGCACTATCAAAATGCCGCTTCTAATCTCTCCTCCTATACTGGGAATATCCAGGATCATGCCAGGATGAATAAGATGGGGATTGTTGCGCTGCCGCAATTTATCCCTGTTTGCAGTGAACAAATGCCGCCATTGAAACGGATCTCCGTAAACCTGCGGCATGGCGGCAATATTCCACAGGCAGTCTCTGGTAGTATGCCAGTTTCTGACCAGAAATTGTGCAGGCAGAGCCGGTGTTCCTATTTCCGGCAGTATCCCCAAAATGTCAAGAACATTAAGGGCAAATTGCAACGCTTCATCCCATTCTTCACGGGAACGGGCATCCAGTGAATCGGAAAAAGATGTTTCAGCTTGATCAAATTCCTCTGGATGACTTGCGGGAGCGCCGACGACCCTCGCCCAGTCAAGCCTGTCCTGAGCCAGGGCGATTGCGTCATCAACCTGCCTGATCTTTATATGCCGGGATACAAATTCATTTGACAATTCACCGTACCGGATGGCTTCTGCCGCATAGTTCATCGCTTCATCATATTTGCCTTCCGAAAAACTCTCTTCGGCAAGCCCAAAAAGCCTGATGTTTTCGAGTAAAAATTCGTTATTAAGAAGAGACATAACAAATTCCGAAAACTGCGGCTCTGAAAGCTGCGAGTCATCTTCTGCTGCCATAACCGGCATGAGCGCCAAAATAAAGAACAATACTGAGCTTAGTACTATTTTTACCGGGTTATTCATTTTCTTCCTCCAATGCACGGCCTACCGTTGTGGCCAAATCGATGCTTTCGTCCAATAACTGTCTGGCTCTCTCGACGATATCTTCCGCCTGGCCATGTTTCAATGTTGCAGCCTGAGCTGCTGCAGTAAATAACGGTGTTGACTGGTTAAACCGTTCCAGAGCAGGGGCAAAAGTTCCTCCGTTAAAATCCCTGAGCGCCTGCTGGAATATCGTTTCCGCCTGGTTATATTCCGCCTGAACCGCAACCGGTGCTCTTGCATCAATTGCCGCCTGGCGTGCAGTTTCGGCATTAGTTCTCGCAGTTTCGGCATTAGTTCTCGCTGATTGCTGCGCTGTCTGTTCGTTGGCCCTGCGAACGATATCGTCATAGGCATCTGCCGCCGCTATGTAGAGGGGTGTGGCTGCCCTGATTTCGGCAAGGGTTCCCCTTCTTGCGTTTGCAGCGGTCTGGTTCCTCGATTCCGCTGTCCTCCATTCATTCGGGAAAAGTGTCTGTCCCCTTGCGGCCGTTGCCTGGTTTCGGGACTGTGTCGCACGGGTTACCGCAGCCTGCAATGCCCTGTTGGCTTCGGCTGTATCAGCAGTAAGCCTGGGGGCGCTCCTTCTGGCAATGTCATCATAAGCCTCAGCTGCCGCAACATACAATGCTGCAGCCGCCTGCATCTCTTCTGTTGTAGTTCTTCTGGCGTTTCGCGCTGATGTATTTCTGGTCTCCGCCGCTCTCCATTCATTGGCAAAATACGTCTGTCCGTTCGCATCCATCGCCGCCTGCCGGGACCTGTCAGCCCGCGCTGTAGCTGCAGTCAATGCGGCCTGGGCTTCGGTTCTTTCCCTTTCAGCCACGGCACGGCTTCTGCCAGCCATGTCACTGTACATTCCCGCCGCAGAAACAAGCAGCGCTGCTGCTGCGTTCACTTCTTCTGTGGTGTCTGTCGGGGCTTCCTGTGCAGACTGAAATGCTTCCTCGGCATTGCTCCAGTCATCCGGAAAATGAACATTGGACTGGAGGTTCTGCGCCTCTGCCCGGGATTGATTTACTCCGGTTAATGCTGCCTGCAGCGCTGCGTTTGCCGCTTCTCTTTCTTCGTGTAACGGGCGGCTCCTGACGGCAATATCGTCATATTTTTCTGCTGCAGATTCAAGCAAGGAGATGGCAGATCTTAATTCCGCAATGGTATTGGTATTTGCATTTTCGCCGTTTTCGCGTAATTCTTCAGCAGCTTGCCAGTCTTCCGGGAAGTAGACAGAGCCCTGGTTTCTCAACGCCTCATCACGGGATTGTCCGGTAAGGGCAATCGTTGATTCATAAGTGGCACGGACTTCTTCCATTTCGGCAGCATACAACGGGCCGGCGTTTTCGGCGATGGTATCGAAAGCTTCAGCTGCTGCAGCCAATGACACAATTGCCCGGTTTACTTCTCCTGTGGTATCTTTTCCTGCTGTTCTGCCGGCATTGTAATTTGATTCTGCGTTTTGCCAATCATCCGGAAAATAAACCTGCCCCTGAACATTAAGCGCTGCAGTTCTTGCCGTTTGAGCACGATTTAACGTTGTATCATACGATTCAAGCAATTCCTGTTCCGGCGGCAGCATGTCAGGCTCAACCGGAGCAGGAGTATTTTTACAAGATAAAAACAGTAATAACAACGCTGTAAAAATCAAACATGATAGATTTTTTTTGTATAACATTTTATTCCTCCCAAAGTAAAAATGTTTTATCTCAATTAACTTGGTATATATTATACGGTTTACTTATTAAATTCAAGCATATATATCCAATTCTTCCCGTATTTTAGACGTTACATCTTCAACTGCCCTGTCCAGTTCAACCATACGGTTATCCTTATCGCGGCGATGTTTAATCTCAACCTGCGGCTGAGGCAGCGAAAGGCCTTTGTCCCCCACTACTACCCGCCAGGGAATCCCGGTAAGGTCTGCATCGTTGAATTTTACCCCCGGACGCTCACTGCGGTCATCCAGAAGGACTTCTATGCCTGCTTTCTCAAACCCGGCAGCAAGCCGGTCGGAAGCTGTTTTTACCTCTCCCTCATATTTAATCGGAACAATGATAACGTGGTAAGGAGCGACCGAAACCGGCCATATAATGCCTGCTTCGTCATGGTGTTCTTCGATAACCGAGGCGAGGGTACGGTCAACCCCGATGCCATAACTACCCATGGTTGGAATTTGGCTTTTTCCGTTTTCGTCAAGATAGCTTACCTGCATGCTTCGGGTATATTTGTACCCAAGTTTGAAAATATGGCCAAGTTCATTGCCTTTTTTCTCATATAGTTCGCCGCCGCAGAGGGGACAGACATCGCCGGCTTTTACCGTGCGGATATCGCCGGTCATCCAGCCTGTAAAATCCCGGCCATAGGCAACATGCCGATAGTGCAGATCCTTGGCAAGCGCTCCGGTAACACCGTCATTCATGCCGGTAACAGAGTGATCGACGATGATTGGCAGCGAATTAAGCCCCACCGGGCCGGCAAAACCCACTGGCGCATTGGTCAGCCGCAAAACATCTCTGTCCCCAGCAAGTTCAACTTCTGCTGCTTTAACCAGCGCAGCAAGCTTTACTTCATTTACATCAAGGTCACCGCGGATAGTTACGGCAAAAAAAGCTTCGGGAATCTGGTTTTTGGGCTCCAGGTTTGTACATCCGGGGGCATTTGACAGGTCAAGTTCGACATTGACGGCGCGGTAGATGAGGGTTTTGATAAAATTGGCACTCGTGCTTTTCAAAAAGGCGCATAATTCGTCAATGGTTTTTACATTGGGGGTGTCAACTTTTTCAAAAGGCGGGGTATTCGCAGCGGCGGAGACCGCTTCTTCCGGTGATCGGGCAGTAAAGTCGGGGGCACACCCGGCCTTTTCAACATTGGCGGCATTGTCGCATTTTTTACAAAGAATCAGCGTATTGTCGCCGATTTCGCTCTCAACCATGAATTCTTCCGAACCTGAACCGCCCATCGCTCCCGAATCCGCCTTAACGGGAATTACCGACAGGCCGCAGCGTTTGAAAATCTTCCGGTAAGCGCGCCCCATAGCCTGGTATGTCTTATCCAGGCTTTCATCGTCACAGTGCCATGAATAGGCATCTTTCATCACAAATTCCCGTCCGCGCATCACGCCATAGCGAGGGCGTATCTCGTCACGGTACTTGGTGTTGATCTGGTAGAGGGACAGAGGAAGTTGCCGGTAGCTGGAAAGTTCGTCGCGAACTATGGCGGTAAACGCTTCTTCGGCAGTAGGGGTAATAACAAAGTCGTTTTCCAGCCGATTCTTCACCCGCAGCATCGCTTCTCCCATTGCATCCCAGCGTCCCGATTCTTTCCAGACTTCGCCGGGCTGCACCACCGGAGGCCTCATTTCCAACGCCCCAATTGCGTCCATTTCCTCACGGACAATCTGTTCAACTTTACGAAAAGCCCGCAAACCCAGCGGCAGGTAGGCAAAAAGGCCGTTGGCAAGCTTGCGAATCATGCCGGCGCGGAACATCAGCCGGTGGCTGGCAATAACTGCGTCTGCGGGAACCTCCCGCAGGGTGGGGATAAAAGTGCTGGAGTAGTTCATGGTTTTAATATATCAGGGAGTGGGGGGGAGTTGATAGGGGAGAGTTTGGGATCCGGGGGACACACACTTTTAGCGGGCTGAAGGGGGTCCGGGGGACACACACTTTTTTAACTGAGCACATGGGAAGAGGTTAGGAGGAACGTGACAAAGAACGTGGCATATGTTGAAAAAACACTCTAAACACGGTATGATTCATGCTGACTTACACAGAAGAGGCATGGGAGAAGGAAAAATGTTCACAAAAAAACGTCCTGACGGAACATATATCAAAAATGTACATTTTTTTACACAGTTATTACCTTACCTTATGCCTACCCGTACAGATGCGTGTATTTTTTTTGAACAAGAATTTGATTTAACAAATACACTAAAGTATGTCAGAAAAAACAGAAAGGAAAACCCGGATAAAGCCACGCTTTCTACGTTTTATTTAATCCTCTACGCCGCTATGCGGGCCATAACATTACGACCGAAAATGAACCGTTTTGTATCTGGTCACCGATTTTACCAGCGAAACCGAATTTCCTTTAATTTTGTTGTAAAACGGGATATGAGCGATGAAGGTGAAGAAGTTAATGTAACTATGTCCTTTTCTCCGTTTTTAACCCTGGATGATTTTTGCAAAAAAATAGACAGCCACATTTTATCGATAAAAAATGGTTCAGGAACCGATTCGGAAAAGATTAATTCCAATGTTACCAATCTGCCGAGGTTTTTAGTAAAATTCCTTGTATGGGGACTTAAGTACCTTGATTATCACAATGGGCTTCCAAAATCTGTAATAAATTCACTGCCTTTTTACAGTTCAATATTTTTTACCAATGTTGGAAGTGTCGGTATAGACGCTCCATTCCATCATAATTTTGAAATAGGCAATTGCGGGATTTTTTGCGCGATCGGAAAAGTCAGAAAAGTACCTGTGTTGAAACTGGACGGAACGGTTGAGACCCGCGATAAAGTCAGAATTACCTGGACATACGATGATAGAATTGCTGACGGCATTTACTGTGCGCGTGCAACCGATATGGTACGCGAATTTGTTGAAAACCCCGAAAAACTTGAAGTACCGTTTACAATAACTGAGGAGCAGTTAACTTATCTTGGTCTTGCAAAATCCGAGTTAGAGAACAGGTAATAAACGCTTGGTACACAGCTTCCAGCCATGGCGGGATGTCGAGGATGCTGGTTTCGCCTTTTACAAAGTGACACACACCACCGTCCTCCCACTCTTCCGCCCTCCCCGCAAGCCCGGCAACCACAGGGTTGTTGCTGACGTACGAAAATGTCTGCAGAAACCCTTCGCTGCTTTTGATTACTTTTGAGAAAAAGCGGTCGCCCCATAGGTGGCCTTTAACACCATGCGCCTTGTTCCAGGCCTTGGCATAATTACCCAGCAGCCACTGCATGATGTTTGACAAAGAACTGTCTTTGTCAGGCCGGATGACGAAGTGGATGTGGTTGCCCATAATGCAGAAGTTATAAAGAGCAAACGAATGTTTCTTTTTTACCCGTTTGATGTATGCAAGGAAAAGAGCGCGCATGGCCATTTCGTTAAAAATCATCTCCCCGCGGTTGATTTTTGCCGTGACATGGTAGACGGCATTTTGTACCAAGTATCTGTTTCTTCTCATGCCTTATATATGGCGTGAAATTGCGTTTTGCTTGGATAAAGAAAAAAAAATATGAAAAAAGTGTGTGTCCCCCGGGCTAGCTTACCTTACTTTTACTCAAAAGCATGTGTCCTTCGTTTTACCTTCGTTTTCTTTCATTTTGCGTAAATCATGTTGAGGACAAACTGGATAAAACATTTTGGGAGTAGTTTATTTAAAAGCAGGAAAATTTTATATTTAACTCCTACTGGGTACAATGGACCAGGATTTATACTGCAGGCGGCTTTGAAAATGACCTGTGCGGTTTTTTCCGGAGGCATGCCCCTGAGTTCGTCTTTTTCCATGAGTTTTATGGAACGTGCGATTCGGCTGCCGTAGTGGGAGTCGTCAGTTTCATAATTTTTCTCGCGCGCGCTGGTGAATGCAGTACGGGTATCACCAGGCAAAATGGTGGTTACCTTGATGTTAAATGGCTCCAGTTCGCCCCTAAGGCAATGGGAAAGTGCTTCTACTGCGGCCTTGCTCGCCGAATAAAAAGCTTGAAAAGGTACATGCATTGAACCAGCCACGGACCCGATATTGATGATTTTCCCTCTGCCGCCAGCCCGCATGTACGGCACAGTATATTTGACAGCTTCAAATAACGAAAAAAAATTGATATCAAACAGACGCCGGACATCTGCGGCAGCGGTTTTTTCGACAGAACCGGAAATACCGGCACCGGCGTTGTTTACCAAGATGTCAATGCGTTTTTCCACAGTAAAAATGCTGTCGATTGCTTCTTTAAGCTTTGAGCTGTCTGTAATGTCGCAAAGCACTAGTTTAAAGCCATGCGGGGGGACACACATATTCCCAGTACCTACACCATGTGTGTCCCTCTGGGCGCTTTCCCTCCCCCCCTCGGGGACACACACCGGGGGGGACACACACCGGGGGACACACACATCCCCGGTGCTTCTCGCCAAGCCATAAACAGTATAGCCTTTGCTGCAAAACAGCCGGGCGGTGGCACGACCTATGCCTTTTGACGCTCCGGTAATGATCACTACCTGTTTTTCGGTCATACCAAGGTCTTATTCCGGCAGAGAAATGTTCATTGCAACGGCTGTCTCTTGCAGTACATCAAGAACATGGGCAATCTGCTGTTTGCTGTGACAGCTTGTCAGGCAGAAACGCAACCGGGCCTTGTTTGCCGGTACTGCCGGATACACTGCTGGAGGGACAGAGATGTTCTTAGCAAAAAGCCCTGCAGAAAGAGCAAATGCATCGGTTTCTTTGCCCACGAGAATCGGGACTACGGCGCTTTCACCGGCAAGGCAGAGATTAAAACGCCGCTGTTTTGCTTCCGCAACGAAAAAGGCGATGTTTTCCTGCAGCTTCCGCACCAGGGAATTGTCTTTCCTGATAATCCGTATTGACGCAAGGGTTGCAGCGGCAAGCGGCGGGCTGAGACCCACAGAAAAAACAAAACCGGGCAGCGTGTATTTCAGATAGTCTATGAGAGCTTTTTTACCGGCTAAATACCCGCCACAGGTGCCAAGGCCTTTTGAAAGGGTACCCATTTTAATATCAATATCGCCGGGTTGTAGATTGAAGTATTCGTCTACACCGCCGCCGTTTTTTCCGATTACACAGGTCGAATGGGCTTCGTCGACCATGAGGAACAGGCCGAATTCTTTTTTAAGCTTGACAAATTCCGGTACAGGGGCAATGTCGCCGTCCATGCTGTACGCTCCCTCGATAATGAGCAGGACTTTTTCGAATTTGCTTCGCATTGCCTTGAGCATTGCCCGTGCAGTGACAAAATCGTTGTGCGGAAATGCCCTGCTGGTCGCAGGGCTGAGGCGGAGACCCTGGACTACGGAGTTATGCGAGAGAACATCGTAGAGGATCAGGTCTTTTTCGTTGCAAAAATTACCGACAAAGGTGACATTCGTGGAATGGCCGCCGACCAGGACAAGCGATGCTTCGGTTTTTTTCCATGCGGCAATTTCTTTTTCAAGTTCGTCATGGAGGGTTTTTTCACCCGTAAGGAGGCGGCTGCCGCTTGCCGAAGTTCCGAGTTTTTGGATTGCCTCGATTGCCGCTTTAGACACATCGGGGTGACCGCTTAATCCCAAATAATTGTAAGAGCCGAAATTAAGGACTTCTTTTCCGTCAACCAGCGAAACGTCAAGCAGGGTACTGTCATGACGGATAAAATACGGGTTCTTGAGACCGCCAAAAGATTCCAGACGGGTCATTAACGTGGAAATTTCAGGCATTTCTTCAATGCATGTTACCGGCTGTGCATCATGAGCCTGGGTAAGGGTCTGTTTTTCAGGTGTTGCGCCGGTAAGTTTTTCGTACAAAAGACGGCTGACATCGTTGGCAGTGGTGCATTTGTAGTATTCCGACTCGTTGATCATAACGCCGAACTTTGTCTCCGCCATTGCCAGCAGGCCAAGGCTGTCCAGGCTGTCGCCTCCAAGGTCATAGATAAAATGGGCATCAACTTCGATATCTGACGAAGCCATGTTCAGGACTTCGGCAAAGCACTGCACAACCTGTTCGCGTATGTTCAGGAATTGATCGTCTATGCCCGGTTCTGTGCGGACAACCGATGCCTGCGCCGCAGTATGGAACGCAGCGGCCGCGCCGGGGAGCGCCGCGCCGGAAATTTCATGCAACGGAAGCTCCATAGAAGAAAAGCCGTTATTTTCAAGCAGTTCTTTGAGTTTTTGACGGCGTACCTTAATGCCGTTGGCAAGCGGCATTGGTTCGTTTGCGATATACAGCCGCTGTATCCGCTTCATTACCGGCAGCTGGGCATTTACCTCGCATACACTTTGTGCAATATCTTTGAGCCCCTGCTCACTGCGAGCGGCATCCTGAATTTCGGCAACAAGGGCAATCTTATCGCTGCCCTGAACATTCAACCCAAGGATACAGTACCGGTCAACCAGGGGAAGTTTGTCAAACATATCTTCAAGTTCATCGGGATAGATGTTTTCGCCGGATTCATTGAGGATGACTTCTTTGAGACGGCCTGAAATAACCAATGAATCTTTATCAAAATACCCGATATCGCCGGTATGCAGCCAGCCCTCGCTGTCAATATCTGCAGGGGCCATTGTACCGTTAAGCATCCTGCCGATGTGCATGGAAGGGCTTTTCACCAGCACCTCGCCGGTTACGGTCTCTTTGCCGTCCGCATCGATGATTTTACTGCTAAAACCATGCATGAGGGGGCCGGTTGTACCGTCTATGCGGCGCTTAAACACAGTTCCCGGCTCAAACGCAATGATGCCGCATTCGGTCATACCATAACCAATGGTCGCGCAATGCCCCAGGCCGTTCATGAATTTCAACGATTCGACCGGAACATGGGTTCCGCCTACACAAATCCAGGCAAAGGTATCGCCAAATAGTTTTTTGATTACCGATTTGGTAATACGCCTCCTTACAAAGGCATCGCCGTTTTTCGGCGCCATTTTTTGAATTAATAAACTTACATTCAAAAGTATTTTCAGCGCTTTTTCTTTCTTTGGCGTTTCCTGGCGGACTTTGCGCCATACGCCGTTTCTTAAATTGTTGATAAGCAGAGGGACAGACACCATATGGGTTACGCCGATTTTCTGGCAGGCGGCCTGTATTGAAGCCGGGGCCCGGTCTTTGAGGTACACTATTGTTTTATTGAGGAACGGATAGGCTATACACAGGGTAATAAAGCCCAAGACATGATGCATGGGCAAAAATGCCAGGGGTTTTACGGGAGTTGGGGCTGCGGCGATACGTTTGTCAATAAGATATACCCGGTAAAAACCTTCAAGCTGGCTTGTAATGGCGGCTCCGTCAAAAACAAGCACTTTTGCCGTCGTGGTAGTGCCTGATGTGCACAATGCAAGATTGTCAGCCCATTGCGGGGTAAAGTTAGTTGACAGCGGAGGGTTGAGAGTGGTTTTTTGGGGGGATTTTAGTTCATCCAGGGGGATTTGCATGACCTTGTTTTTCAATATAAGGCCGCTTTTGCCTATAATTGATTGAATTCCGGCACACTCGATAATGTAGTCAACCATTTCTTCCCGTTGGTTCACATCAATAAGCACCGGTTTATACCCTGCCATGAGCAGCGCCCAAAAGCAAATTTGCCATATATGGCTGTTTTCCATCGCAATGCCAATATACCGGCCGCGTTGGTTTTCTCCCAGTCTATTTGCCAGAAAATCTGCAGTGTTTTTCACCGATTCATGCATGCCGGCAAATGTTTCAGAAACAATGGTTCCAGAATCGTCGAGCCATTGTCCGGCAGGAGTGTCCATGGAATCGCCCATCATTACTTCATAGATGCTTTGTAATGTTCGCGGGCCTTCAAGCAAGCGGACAAAACGTTCTTTTACCGTATCATTTTGCATGGTGATGATTATATGGTCATTCCATGAAATAGTCTAGGCAAACAGTATCGTAAAATCTCCGGCGGGTACTTTACAAAAATTACCAAATATGGTAGATTTATAATAAGATAGTTTTGTAAATGTAAAACTAAGGAGAAAATATGAAGAGATTACTTTTATTCGCAATCATTGTTGTGGGTTTTGCAATGTTGAGCGCCTGCAGTACAATTACACCGCCTGAAGCTCAGGAGGAACCATCTGTACCTGAGGCAACCGCACCGAGAGCAGGAGGCGCTGCACGACCGGGAGCTCGGGCAGCAGGAGGCGATTCTGAAAACGGCGAAGAATCTGCACGGCCAGGAGCCGCCGCACGGCCGGGAGCAGGAGCTGCAGCGCCGAGAGCAGGGGCCGGAGGGGCCGCTGCGCCAAGGGCCGGAGCCGGAGGAGCCGCCGCGCCAAGGGCAGCCGGAGGGGCCGCTGCCTCACGGACACCCGCCGGACGGGCAGGAACTGCCGCAACAGATCCAGCCGCCGCCGCTCCATCAGCCACCCAGCAGGCAGGTACCGGGGTAATAGGGCCATGTGTACCCGGCTGTACATGTTTTCTGGCATGGCAAGCAAGCCAAGGCCAGGGCCAGAT
>Ga0099364_10009013_pt1 | contig 13919 bp, 11 predicted proteins | sample TergutTh196P3_FD_73070 | JGI IMG/M metagenome (GOLD analysis project Ga0099364, IMG submission 73070) | Microcerotermes parvus P3 segment gut microbial communities from Pointe-Noire, Republic of the Congo - Th196 P3 | ecosystem: Host-associated > Arthropoda: Insects > Digestive system > Gut ...
CCTTTTTCCGCTATCTACGAGTGCTAGTACTCGTTCTCTATATTTTTTATCATAACTCATATCTCTATTTTTTCACTTTTTTCACCTCCGTCAAGGGCTTTCGCTATATTATGCTGATAACTGGGTAGTTCAATTTGACTGATACTAAGTATTTACTACAGGATATGATTTAAAAATTTATATAATATTTTAAATAAGAGAAATTTATAAAAAATCAAAAAGGAGGTTAATATGTCTGAAAAAATCAAGCATAAAATAAAAATTATAATACCCGTTACATTAGCATTAATTGTGTTATCCGTTATCATTGGTATTAATGTAATCTATCCGCGTTATTTAATTAATCGAATTGAAAAAGAGCCTTCTTGGTCGAAAAAAGTGGAGTATTATCAAAAATTAATGCAAAATTATTCTGCAAGGACTTATAAAACTGAAATATATGAAACAGAGATGGAAGATATATTAGGCATAGTTTTGGTCGAGGAATGCCCTGACCTTGAAAGTCTTATGAGTCGCACAAGAGAAGATGCCGACATTTACCGGGAATTTGCAGACAACAGTTTAAGGTTCGCTACAACCAGATATTTACATGATATACGTCATTTATCTATGGACGATTCATTAAAAAAATTAAAAAAAGCATCAGAGTTTCTGAGCAGCTTTGATATTTTAGATATATGGTATAAGGAGTTTCGCGACATTGCTATAAGCAGTATGACATATAACGAACCTGTTAATATAAACGTTGACAGCTCAGATTTCACTCACAGAACACATAAATACGATAAAGAACGAAAATATATAATATTATATTATCAAATATATAATGAAAACGAGATTACTATTGATAATAAGGATATACTTCTTATACCGCACGAAAATATCCCCGAAAATATGAGTGAAGTAGATATTGCTATTATTGTATCATCACATATTGATACGTCATATTCGTCTGTACAGCAATATAAAATGGACGGAAATATAATTCACGGATATAACAGGAATACGATTATTTGTGCCTATGATTATAATTCAGGAGAAGTAATCGGCACAATCGGCGCAAGATATACAAGTGTTCCTAATTCTATTATCCGCAAAAAAGGTGATTACAGTAATGAAATAGCTTATTTCCCGGACGCTGATATAAAAGATGTTATAAAAAATTTTTTCAAATAGCGGATTTTTATGCCGGTAATAACCACTGTATATCATCGTGATTTTACGAAAAGTTAATTAAATATTAAAATAAAAAATTTAAGGAGAAAAATCATGAAAAAAATCAAATACGCCGTCGTCGGACTCGGCGTCGGGCGTTCGCACTGTGATGCGGCGCATAAGTCTGAAAATGCGGAGCTTCTCGCGGTCTGCGACCTGAAAACTGACAGGCTTGAAGCGGCGAAAGAAAAATATCCCGGCGTTTTAACTTATGTATCTTTCGAAGATATGCTGAAAAATCCTGATATTGATATAGTGTCGGTATGCGTGCCGAGCGGGCTTCACGCTGACTTAGCCGTACAGGCTCTCGAAGCGGGCAAGCACGTGCTTGTAGAGAAGCCCGTTGATATAACGCCTGAAAAAGCTATGGCAATCGAAGAAGCGCGGGTAAAGACAGGTTTAAAAGCCGGAGTTATACACCAGAACAGGTTTAACGCAGTCATGAAGCCCGTGAAAGAAGCTGTGGACTCCGGCAAGCTGGGCAAGCTGTTTCTGGGTAATTTTGCCGTGAAATGGTTCCGCGACCAAAATTATTATGAAGCGAATGACGGCTGGCGCGGCACATGGTCAATGGACGGCGGGGGTTCGCTGATGAATCAGGCTGTGCATACCGTTGACTTGATGCAATGGCTCATGGGCGACGTTCGCAGCGTAACGTCAGCGATGGGCGTGTATAATCATGATATAGAAACAGAAGATTTGACTGTATCTATAATAAAATTTAAAAGCGGCGCAGTCGCTTCGTTCACCTCGTCAACCTGCTGCCATCCCGGTATAAGCACGGATATTCAGGTCTACGGCACAAAAGGCTCAATCGAAGTTGACGGCGACAGCTTGAAGCTCTGGAAAATAATCGGCGGCGACGCTTTTGAAGAAAGCGAAATGCTCGAAAGTTACAAGGACGGAAACAGCGCGGCAGTCGCGCTCAATCCGGCTCTTGTACTGGGTCACGCGGTGCAGGTCGAAGATATGATTTCAGCAGTGTTGGAGGACAGGGAACCGCTTGTAATGCCGCTTGAGGCAATAAAAAGCGTGCGTATAATAAACGCGGTTTATGAATCCGCGAGAGCGGGCGGGATAGAAATAACTCTGTAAAATCTAAAGCAGGGGCAGACCATGTGTCTGCCCCATATAATATAAAAGTTTGCTGTTTTTACTTTAAAATCTCCGGCATCGACGCGAGCATATTGTCTATGAATATGCCGTAGCCTTTCGCCGGGTCGCTGACAAGCACGTGCGTCACCGCGCCTATCAGCCTGCCCTCTTGAATTATCGGCGAACCGCTCATTCCCTGAACTATTCCGCCGGTTATTTCAATCAGTTCGGCATCGGTTATCCGTATCAGAAAATTCTTGGAATCCGAAGAATTTTTATAAATCTTTATGATTTCTATCTCAAATTCGCGCGCGCCTTTTCCGTCAACAGTCGAGAAAATAATCGCTTTGCCTTCTTTTACGTCCTGACGCAACCCTATAGGAAGCGGCGTCGCGGTTTCAGGGCTTACGGGCGCGTTATTTAATATGCCGAATATGCCGTTGTGCGTGTTCGCGAGAAGCGTACCCATGTTGTCTTTGAATTTGCCTTTAAGCTCGCCGGGCAAATCGCTTCTGCCTTTTACTACGTTGTCTATATCCGCGTCGACGATTGTGCCTTTTTTTAGCGGCATGAGATTGCCCGTGTCAACGTCGCATATCCCGTGACCCAAACCGCCGAACGCGTAATTGACAGGGCTTATAAAAGTGACTGTGCCGATACCCGCCGTCGAATCGCGCAGCCATATACCGGATTTATATTTTTCTTCGGATATAGAATAAGCGGGCTTTAATTTTAACTCGTGAATTTTTGAATCGCGCCGGACTTTTAAATTTATGGTGTCGCCCCCGCTTGATTCTATAATACGCGCCGCCTCCTCGACGCTGTTCACCGCCGAGCCGTTTATTTCAGTTATAATGTCAGAAGTTTTTACCCCGGCGGCTTTAGCCGGATTGACAGTGCCTTTGCTTGTTTCTATGTCGGACAGCCCCACGACGATAACGCCTTCGGTGAAAAATTTTACCCCGAACGGCATACCGCCCGGAATAAGCGAGGTTTCCGGGAATATATTGACCTGAACCCGCTTTACCGGTATAATACCGAATAATTTAGCCGTGAAATATCTCTGCTCAAAATAATTGTTGCCCGCCAACGGGGTTTCGCCGTTCATCAGCGAACCGTCGCCGAAAACGGTCTGCGCGTCATGCTTATTATATAAACCGGCGGGCATATTAAAATCTTTGTCAGAATATATTATAATATTATTTTTGTTCAAGTCTTCTATGTTGAAAGCCGTGATTTTTTCAGGAGTTATAAAATCTATAACGCCGAAAAACGCCGCTGAAAAAATCAGCGCGGACAATATAACAAGAGAGAAAATCTTTGCCGGATTTATTTTTTTTGGTTTCATAGCAACAGCCCTGCCTTTTTTATAATAGCTTTCTTGCATAACTTCGGAGCAACTCCCAAGCCCCCTTTTGCGAAATGGGGCTTTTGGTTCAGGATTTTTCGCGTCAGTTTAAATTATGCAAGCGATATATTCTTTTTAATAGTTATGCCCTGATAAAAATAATATAATACAGGAAATGAGAAATTTGTATAATTTTAAAATAATAAAAAACGCATAAATTTTTATGTTGGGGCAATAATATATAAAAGCAGTCAATAATATACGCGCAAGGCGCGTCCGCAAATTAAAAGATAGCCAACAAAAAAAGAGAGGGAAAAAAATGCTTGACAGATTATCTCTGATTTTTATAATACTGGGAGCTCTTAACTGGGGCAGCGTGGGAATTTTCAGGTTTGATTTTATCTCATGGCTTTTCGGGGGTTCGGGCTCGACAATCAGCCGGATTATTTATACGGTAGTGGGACTTGCCGGGATTTGGTGCGTTTCGCTTTTATTCAGAAAGAGGAACACCGTTCTGGACGATGAAATATAACGCGCCGCGAATCTGAACTTATTTGCGGAACAGGAGTTTTAAAACTCCTGTTCTTTTTATATATATAAATAAAATAAAAATAAGCGCATAAAAATAGCGTGTCAATTTTTTTATAAAATTTAAATTATAAATAGCGCGAAGCCGTAAATATAATTGTTTTACGTGAAACAACGGGAAAAACAGGGAATGGTGTCGAATAAGTTTTTTATTGGAAATCCGTTCTGAATATATTTGCTGAAAAACAGTTTGTAATAAGATTTTAAACTTTTTCCGCGAGGGGAAAATCGACAAAAATTTCTTGATTTTACGCGAGGTTTGCTATATAATATATATTAAAATAAAAAAAACAGAAACGAGGTTAGATTTATGAGAATTAAAGTGTTGCTTGCCGACGAAAACAATGATTTCAGGATGATTTGCGGAGAGCATTTGAAAAAACAGGGCTTCGAACTTTTGCCGGACGCGCTCAACGGCGAGGAAGCGATTATAAAAATCGGAAAGTTCAAGCCGGACGTTGTCCTTATAGACTTATGGCTGACAAAATATGACGCCGCCGCCGTCGTGGGTCATTTTTACAAGAGCCATCCGGGGGACTACAAGCCAGTATTTATAGTTTTAAGCGCGATAAATAATCCGTATATGTTCACGCAGGTTCTGAAAAACGGACCGGCGTACTTTATGACCAAAGCGTTTGATTATAATATATTATACGAGCTGATAAAAAATCTGGTGAAAGACAAGCCTGAGTTCGGGAAAAGCGGGTTCAAGCCTCAAGGCGCGCTGCCGGACATAGAAACGCAGATAACGAAGATGATACATCAGATAGGCGTTCCGGCGCACATAAAGGGCTACCAGTATTTAAGAAGTGCGATAACCCTTGTCCTGCAGGACACGGGAATAATAAATTCAGTTACAAAGGAGCTTTACCCGGCAGTCGGGAAAATGTTTCAAACTACTTCGTCGCGGGTAGAGCGGGCGATAAGGCACGCGATTGAAGTAGCTTGGGACAGGGGCGACATTGAAACCATCACAGACATATTCGGCTATACGATACAGAGCACGCGGGGCAAGCCGACAAACTCTGAATTTATAGCGATGGTCGCCGATAATCTAAGGCTGAGAAACAAGCCTGTTTAAAGCAAAAATATCTGAAAAAGAGCCGGTATTTTCCGGCTCTTTTATGTATAATAGAAGGTTGGTTTTAATATCGGGTTGTTTTATATTTTAATTAAAATCCGCCGCAGAAGCAGCACAATACTATTATAATAATGATTATCCATATAATCCATTCACATCCGCCGCCGCCGAATCCATTTCCGCAGCATCCGTCTTTCATGCCGAATCCCATTCTGTTTCACCTCCTTTGTCCTTTGTTATTATGATATGCGGAGCGAAAAAGTTTGGTGATAAAAAAATTTGCGGGACGCGCGTTAAAGCGTCCCGTCAGGTTCAGTCCGACTTTGTTATTTCGACGATTCTTATCTGGTACTTTTCGATTATATCTACGGCGGTGCGGAGGAAATTCTCGCGCACTTCAAGTCCGTAGCCGCAGCCGCGCCGTTCGAGCGATGAATGAAGTTTTACTATGCTTGATTTTATATTATTCTGCGCCAGCAGATACTGGGCTTTATTAACATAAGTTATTGACGTCAATATTATAATATAGCACATGGAAAATATTCACCTCCAAGAGCAAAAACTATCAGACAATATATTTTATGCGTAAATTTTTATTTTGTTATTTTACAAATAAATCAAAGATTTATAATATTGTCGCGGTATAATTAAAATATATATTTATTGCAACCTGCGTTTGATATTTAGGTTAAAACTTCAACTGTTGTTATGTTGCGTATAATTTAATTTTAAATTATAATGTCTATATAACAGAAAGAGAGGTTAATATATATGATTAACAAAACAGAAACAGGAAAACGGATAGCCGTTTTAAGAAACAAGCTGGGGTATTCGCAGGCGTTATTCGCTGAAAAATTAAATGTAAGCCCGCAGGCTGTATCAAAATGGGAAACAGGCGCGACCCTGCCGGACTTGGACATACTGCTGACTATTTCATGGATGTGCCGTATTACGGTCAACGAAATATTGGACGCGGACGAGGTTTTCACCGACAAGCTAAATCATATTGAACGGGAATTAATAAGAATGAACAAGTTTCTTATCTGCCCTGAATGTAAAAAAAGTTTGTCGCTGAAAGTTCAGACAACCGGAGCGGGACAATATTTTGAGTGCGAAAACAATCACAGATATAATGTCGAGGACGGCGTCGTTTATTTTAACACGAGAGAGATAAAAGGCGAACTGTGGTCTTTGTGGCTGAGAAACTATGAGCATTATTTAGAAGAACAGCACAGCAATTATGAGTATCAACTGCAAATGAAACCATTTCCGCCGGAACTTACTAAAAATATGAAAGGTGAATTGTCAGAATCGGAGATTAAGTGGCGTGAAATAGAAAAACTGCGTCCCGGTATAATAGTTGATATTGCCAGCGGAACAGGAAGCGGAATAAGATATATTATTGAGCGTATAAACTGGCGGTGCACGATTATTATGACTGATTTAAGTTTCAGAATACTTGCTTGGAACCGCAGATATTTTACGGAAGAAATACGCAATCCGTATGTCGATTTGGTTTTCTTGGCGTGCGACTGCTCGAATATTCCGATTTTGGATAATTCTGTTGACATGGTATTTTCAAACAGCGGTTTCGAGAGTATGCAGGATAAAATGATGGCTGGCTTTAAAGAAGCTCACAGAATTTTAAAACCGGGCGGACACGCGGTTTATAATACAGCTCTTGTTAATGACCACGAAAGCGATAATACTAAAAAGTGGGTTAATTTATATTTATCCCGCGATTCGGCAATATCTAATGATGAAAAAATGAAAGAATCCAAAGAAAAAATCCGAGATTGCTCACAATGGCTCGGCGAGTGCAGGAAAACCGGGTTTATTCAGAATAATTATATAAAAGTTTATGATGAAATGCCCGCGCCGGACACGGATATATTCCCGTTTGAAAATATGATAATGCGGTGGATGGCGTGTTATGTTTTCGTTTCAGAAAAATAAAAAGAATATCAAAAAGTTTTAAACGGCGGACAAATTATCATAGAAAAAGACAAGCGTGATTTTATATTTTTTGTTATACTTAAATCAGGAGGTGAGATTTTTGATTTGGATAGATAAAATAAAAGAAGCGATAGATTATATAGAAAATAATCTCTTTGAAACGATAAATACTGAAACTGTCGGCAAAGCGATAAATTATGCGCCGTCGTCTTTTTCGAATATTTTCAGCGCGGTCGTCGGATATTCTGTGGGCGAATATATTAGGTTCAGGCGGTTGTCGGTATCGGCGGAACAATTTATTAAAGATAATATATCAGTCACGGAAACGGCGTTCAGGTGCGGTTATGACACAGTTGAGTCATTCTCGAAAGCATTTAAACGTTTATTCGGGTACACGCCGTCGCAGTTTATTGAGTCCAGACCAAAATATCTAAAGTTCTCTCCCATAAATATTAATTTTAGTTTAAACGGAGGATTCAGTATGACACGAAATTTAATACCGGGTTTGCAGAAAGTAGACTGGTCGGACACGGCAAGGCAGAATGAATTTGTAAAAAGCGTGGTATCCGCACTTAACGCGCTCGGCGAAAAATTAGATTATGATTATGTCTGCGCGGTTTCGGGAAGCGCGTTCCGTACGTCGTTTTCTATGAGTACAGATGGTTGGAATCACGGCAATTATCATGTATTACACGCGCCTGATATAATAGAGCATACGTTTAAAATGCTTGGCTATAAAATGACGCAGTATAACCGCGGCGACTATGAGCGCGACAAAAAGCTGATAACTGACAGCATAGACAGGGGCGTGCCTGTCATTACGCTTGAGGGCGTTATTAACTGTTCAGACGCTTGCGTTATTTCGGGCTATGATAACGACGGCGACGTGCTTTTGGGCTATAGTCCTTTTATGTATATCGGGGACGACCATGACGAACCGCATGATGATACGGGGTATTTCAGGAAAAGCAGCTGGCATGACGGCTTTTTTTCGGAGGACAATCACGGGCGTATAATTATAATAGAGGGCAAGGGCGAAAAGCTCCAGAAAGAAATAATATTCGCTGATACGCTCAAAATTATCAAGCGTTTGACTGAAGATGTAAATATCGCGCCGGGACAGTATAACGGAATTGCGGCGCACAGCGCGTTTGCCCATACGCTGCTTGGCGGCAAATGGGACGATAATTTCGAGCCTTATCTTAACGTGATGTGCAACTATAAGCAGTATCTTGACAGTCAGTACGCGGTTAAATTTTTTGATGACAACGGGCGGCGTGATTTGGCTGATATTTACAGGGAAATCACGGTGTTCTGCACAGAACTCGGAAAAATTATCCCGCAGGATTTTTCAGCTTTCGATATGTTCAGCGAGAAAGCGAAGTTAAAGCCGTTCTGCGACGTATTGTTAAAAATAAGCGGCTTGGAAGAACAGGCGATGGGTATGATAAAATTAACGGAATAATCCCGGCAGACAGTGTGTGTTAAAAATTTATTTAACATAGAAAATTTATATTAGGCCGTGTTGTGTAAGCACAACTGCCGGTTGAACAACCTGACAAATAGTTGCTTGCTTTCAATTGCGATTTTTGATATAATTTAAACATGAGGAACCTCAATAAATATTTATATTAAAATTTAAGAAAGCAGGTATATTAAAATGATTAATATTTCAGAAAAAATTTCGAGTTTAAGAAAAGCGCATAATTTAACGCAGGAAGCATTGGGTGAAGCGGTCGGAGTATCTGCACAAGCTGTAAGCAAGTGGGAAAAAGGCGACAGCTTGCCGGATATATCAGTTATTCCTGATATATGCAGAGTATTTGGCATATCAGCGGACTCGTTACTTGGCAATGATGTAAACATGAGCCTTGAAATGCAGCTTGAAAAATTGTTGGATAAAACGCTTGAGAACGGCAATTTTGGGATGAACAAAAGAGGTAAACTTGTAAATAAACTTTTGACAGGTTTAACGGAAAGTGAAATGAAAACGAACACTATTCAATTTTGTGTATACGTAGCAAATTGTTTTACAGCGGCAGACAGCAGAGGCTTCGGCTTATATTTTAATAATATTGAATATATTAAAAATATGATGACGATTGATTTGAGTAAAAGCGAACTTTTAAAATTTATGTCAGATGAAAAAGCGTTAAAAATATTTTCGCTGATTTGCATAAACGGTATGCTGAACGAAAGCGAAATTATAAAATTAACGGGATTTGCGCAGCAGGAAGTAACAGAACGAATTTTTGCATTTATGAAATATGCGGTAATTAATTCTATTAGTGATGAAAACAGTCAGGAAATGGCTTATGAAATCGCAAGCAAAGGAATATTATTGTTAGGAATTATGGCAAGTGCATTTTTATTTGACCCTAAAGGTTGGGGAGGAATAGAAGGTAACGGAGAGGGCTTTAACCGTAATCCTGAAAGGCTGAGAAGATTTATGGATTAATTTACGCACTTAATAAGCATTTTCTGCGTATACTATGCGATACTATTTCAGGGAATTATTATGAAAAATAAACATACAAAAATAATAATTTTCAATATATTTTTTCATGCAATATATAGCTCTGCATATAATAAATATATATATTATATGCGGAGGTTTTTTTATGTTCGGAGAAATAAATATAAACGCGGTTTTGGAAAATAATATAGTTTTTAATCACGGGGGAGAAAATTATATATTAGTTTATGAGGGAGAATTATATAACGCGGCAGAGCTGTGCGGGGAACTGGATTTGCCGCCGGATTGTTCAGAGGCGGAAATATTTGCGCGGGCTTATATAAAATGGCGGGAAAAATCTTTAGACAGGTTTAACGGGAGTTTCGCGCTTGCGATTTATGAGAAAAATAATAAAAGATTTTTTTGCGCACGGGATAAAATCGGTATAAAGCCGTTTTTTTATTCGCATCAGAGCGATAATTTTATATTTGCTTCTGACGTTAAATTTATATTGGAAAAAATACCGGCGGTTATTAACGCGCAGTCAGTCGCCGAGATTATTTTAATCGGTCCGGGACGGACTCCGGGTTACGGCATATTTAAAAATATAGAAGAACTTGAGCCGGGATTTTATGGTATATTTGTGGACGGCAAGTTTAAAAAATATAAATACTGGGATTTGGCTGATAAAGAACATACGGATAACTTTGGGCAGACGGTTGAAAAAGTCCGCGGGCTTGTGCTTGACGCGATTTCGCGCAGACTTGATAATCAGGCTTGCACGCTGCTTTCGGGAGGGCTTGATTCCAGTTTAATCACGAGCGTTGCCGCGAAATATTTTAAAGACACAGGCAAGAAACTGTATGCGTTTTCAGTCGATTATCAGGATAACTCCAAATATTTTAACGCGAATATATTTCAACCGGAAAGCGACGGTAAATATATAGAGTGCATGAAAAATTATCTGGACGGCGAATATTTCGAACACCGTCAGATTATTTTAGATACGGAACAGCTTGTTTCCGCGCTTTACGCGGCTGTCGAAGCGCGGGGTTTGCCGGGCATGGCGGATATTGACGCTTCGTTTTTGTTATTGTGCGGTGAAATAAAAAAAATCTCTCCGTCTGCGCTTTCCGGCGAGGGCGCGGACGAAATATTCGGCGGATATCCATGGTTCAGGGACAAATTTATCCGCGAGAAATACGGGTTTCCGTGGTCGCAGTCAACGGATTTCAGGAAAACTTTTTTTGCCCGTGATTTTATTTATTTAAAAGATACCGCGGAAAACTATGTTAACGAGCGTTACGCCGCCGCCGTCGGCGAGCCGCCGATTGCTGTAAACGGCGCAGAACGCCGGATAAAAGAGCTTGTCAGTTTAAACATGAAATGGTTCATGCAGACGCTTCTTGAACGCCAGAATAAAATGTCCGGCGGATTAATAATACGCGCGCCGTACTGCGACTACAGGCTCGCCGAATATTTATATAATGTGCCGTGGGAATACAAAGATTATAATAACGCGGAGAAAGGCTTGCTTCGCAAAGCGGTTCAGGGTCTGCTGCCGGAGCAAGTCTTATGGCGCAAAAAAAGCCCGTACCCAAAGACGCATAACCCGGCGTATTTAAACGCCGTGTCAAAAATTTTAGCCGGAATAATAAACGAGCCGTCCTCGCCGCTGTTAAAAATCGCGGACAAGCACGCGCTCGCCAATTTAATCGCGCTTGCCCCCGATATAAAATGGTACGGACAGCTCATGAACTCGCCGCAGACTATCGCCTATTTCGTGCAGATAAATCACTGGCTTGACAAATATAAAATTAAAATTATTTAAACTTCGAAAATATAATGCGGGCGGTATTTTTACCGCCCGTGTTTTTATATATTATATACTTTTCTTATAATATCCTCGCTTTCAAAGAACGCTTCGACAATACGCATATCAAACTTGCCGTTGTCCGCTTCTTCCTTTATCATTTTCAAAGCGTCCTCATGACTGAACGCAGGCTTATATACGCGGCTGCTCACAAGCGCGTCGTAAACGTCTATAATCGACACAATGCGCGCTGACAACGGTATATCGTCCCCGGCTATTTTATCCGGGTAGCCTTTGCCGTCCCAGCGTTCATGATGATGCCTGCATATGTCATAGCAATGCCGCAGGTATAAATTCTCGGAGTCGTCGTTTGCGTCTTTCAGTAGATGCTCTATTATTTCGCTGCCTTTGCTTGTGTGCGTTTCCATGACTGAAAATTCGTCCGGCGTAAGTTTTTCCGGTTTCAGCAGTATTCTGTCGGGCACCGCTATTTTGCCGATGTCGTGAAGCGAGGACGCTTTAACCATGATATTGCAGTCGTTTTCTATAAGCTCAGTCCTGAACTCCGGATTATTGAGCAGCGCTTCCGATAAAATCCCGGTTAAAATAGCCGTGCGCTTTACATGGTCGCCCGATTCCAGACTCCTGTACTCGATAAGGGACGCCATGGACGACAATATATTCTCTTTGGTTGCGATAAGCTCGTTTACCTTGAGGTTTACCATTACTTCCAAACTTTCGCGGTACTGCGCGAGTTCAACGTGGCTGCCCACCCGCAGCTTTACTATGTCCGCGTTGAACGGCTTCGGTATATAATCTATCGCGCCGCTGCTGAAACCGCGCAGTTCGTTTTCCACGCCTTCGGCGGCTGTTATCAATATTACCGGGATATTCCTTGTCAGCTCATTCGCTTTCATTACGTCCAGCACTTCGAATCCGTTCATTTCCGGCATTATAATATCAAGCAGGACAAGCGAGGGCTTGCATTTTCCGCTCAGCATTTTGTCAACGGCTTCCCTGCCGTTCTCCGCTTCCTCTATTATATAATCTTCAGCCAGAATAGATTCGAGCATCAGCCTGTTAATCTCAAGGTCGTCGACAATCAATACAGTCGCTTTTTTCTCCGGCATATTTTCAATATTTAGGTTCATACTCTACCCCGTTTTCATCTCATCAAAAAATCAGCTTCGCAAATTATAAATTTACAGTTCAATCTATCTATATTATATATTTTACCATAAAAACTGAAAAAGTCAATACAAATATGCACAATTATAATTATTTTTACAAACTATTTTTTCTTTATTAAAACACACGGGCTAATCCGCGAACTGGCTCTTGTATAATTCGCTGTAAAATCCGCCTTTTGCGAGCAATTGCTCATGCGTGCCCTGTTCTATTATATCCCCGCGGCTCATGACCAGTATAATATCCGCCCCGCGTATCGTCGATAAACGGTGCGCGATGACAAAACTTGTTTTTCCCCGCATTAACCGGCTCATCGCTTTCTGTATCAATATTTCCGTGCGCGTATCGACGGAGCTTGTCGCCTCGTCCAGAATCAATATATCATGCTTCGCGTTAATTGCCCGCGCAATCGTCAGAAGCTGACGCTGACCCTGCGAAAGGTTCGCGCCGTCCTCCTCAAGTATAGTCGCGTAGCCGTCCGGGAGCGTATCAATAAAATGGTCGGCGCGCGCGGCTTTCGCCGCCGCGAATATATCTTCTTTGCCCGAACCGTCGCGCCCGTATGCTATATTATCATATATAGTCCCGGAGAAAAGCCACGTATCCTGTAAAACCATGCCGAACGCGTTCCGCAGCTCGCTCCGCGGCACATCGCGTATATCTTCCCCGTTTACCCGTACCGCGCCGCTTTTTATATCATAAAATCTCATGAGCAGATTTACAAGCGTCGTCTTTCCCGCCCCGGTCGGTCCGACTATTGCGACCATCTGCCCGGATTTCACGTCAAGATTCATATTTTTTATAAGCGGCTTGTCCTCCTCATAATAAAACTCCGCGTTCTCGAATGATACCGCGCTGTTCAAAATCTGCGGGACGGCATCCCCTACATTCGCACGTTCAATATCCGGCGTTTCCTCCGGTTCTTCCAGAAGATTAAACACGCGCTCCGCGGACGCGAGAGCTGACTGCACAGTATTAATAATATTGCTCGACTCGTTAATCTGCATAGTCAACGTGCGCGAGTACGTCAGCATAGCCTGAATATCGCCGATTTTTATAGCGCCGCGTATCGCGAAGAAGCCGCCCGCCACGCACACTAAAATATAGCCTATATTCTGTATAAAGCCCATAAGCGGCATGATTAAGACGGATAAGAACTGCGCCGTTCTGCTTGTCTTAA
>Ga0099364_10009014_pt1 | contig 13919 bp, 10 predicted proteins | sample TergutTh196P3_FD_73070 | JGI IMG/M metagenome (GOLD analysis project Ga0099364, IMG submission 73070) | Microcerotermes parvus P3 segment gut microbial communities from Pointe-Noire, Republic of the Congo - Th196 P3 | ecosystem: Host-associated > Arthropoda: Insects > Digestive system > Gut ...
CGGAGCATGGATGCGGATCGCGCTTTTTATCGCATGGATGACGATAATGAGCGGAGAAGGAACACATAGCTCGGCGACGGCTACTTATTGCTTAGGCGTTAAGAATTTTACAGCACTAATGAGAGTATTATCGTTAGTGCGCCTGCGCCCCAGCAGTAGTATGCGAATGTGCCGAATCTGTCTCTTGCCATGATCCGCCGTAAAAGTTGAATAGCGAAGAAACCTACGACAGCGGCAAGCGCGGCACCCGTGAGGTAGATGAAAAAGAGCGAAAAATCAATGCCTTCCCTGATCGCCAAATACAACTCCACAATAGTAGAGCCAAGTATCGCGGGTATCGCGAGGAGTAATGAGAACCGCACGGCGAAATTGCCGCTCAAGCCTCGCGCAAGACCAACCGATATCGTTGTGCCTGAACGGGAAAGGCCGGGTATGACGGCGACCGCCTGCGCAAATCCGATGATAAGCGCGTCAAGTAATGTCATTGTTTTTTCCGATTTATTCCCTTTTGGAAGATATCTGCTTGATACAAAAAGCAAACCGCCTGTGACAAGCAGCGCGAATCCGACAAAACCGGTCAATGTAAACAGATGGGCAACCGCATTTCTAAAAAACAAGGAGATAATCAAAGGAAGTGTGGCGACAATGATAAAGAGCAGCGTCCTGCCGGATGGTTTCAGCACAACCGGCTCATCAGCATCTGTGTCCGAGCGCCTTCTGAGAAAATCGACCCCTTCTGTTATCATGGATTTGATTTCCGCCCGGTAAGCAATACATATAGAGACCAAAGTACCGAGATGCAACAGCACTTCAAAGAGCAAGTTATCATCTTCCACATAGTTCAAGTTGAATAAGTTTTGGAAAATGGAAAGATGCCCCGAACTTGAAATAGGCAAAAATTCGGTTATTCCCTGAATAAGCCCGAGAAACAAGGACGTGAAAATCGACATAACTTTACCCCCATTAGTAACCTAACTCTTGTAACTCTTTTTCCATATCCAGTCTTGGGAAGATGATAGCGCCTTTTTTTACGGATAAGTCAAAAGGCAGAGCGCCAAAAGCTGCTGCGCTGTCATATTCCGTCAGACTGCCCGAAACGCAGAGCTGCTCAAAAATCTTATCGCATGAATCAGGCATAAACGGCCTAAGCAGCACAGTGCAAATACGAATGACCTCAAAGAGATTGTACATGACCGCCGCAAGACGTTGTTTTTTTGTCTCATCTTTGGCGAGAATCCAAGGCGTCGTTTCGTCAATGTATTTGTTTGCCCGTGATGTGACGGCGAAAATTTCTGCAAGCGCGGCTTGAAACGCATAGTTTTCCATGTGTTTTTCGTATTCGGTATGGAGATTACCCGCCATAGCGCGGAGTTCTGTGTCTTCCGGGCCTGCCTCATGTTCCGATGGCAATGTACCGTCAAAATACTTCTCCGCCATCGCGACCGAGCGTGAGACAAGATTACCGATATCGTTTGATAAATCGGAGTTTATTCTGGCAATAAGCAGCTCATTGGTAAAGTTGCCGTCTGTGCCAAACGGGAACTCGCGCAGCAGGAAGAAACGCAGCGCATCCACGCCATAACGCTCCGCGAGAATAATCGGGTCTATGACATTCCCTCTTGACTTGCCTATTTTACCGCCGTCAAGCAATAGCCAGCCATGCCCGTATACTTGTTTGGGCATAGGCATATCGAGGGCCATGAGCAAAGCCGGCCATAAGAGCGAATGAAGCCTTACGATCTCTTTGCCCACAAAATGGACGTCACAAGGCCAATAACGCATATCGTCATATCTGTCATTCAAATAACCCAGAGCCGTTGTATAGTTTGAAAGCGCGTCAACCCAAACATATACCACATGACCCGGATCAAAATCTACGGGAATACCCCAAGAAAACGAAGTGCGCGACACGCAGATATCTTCAAGCCCGGGTTTAAGGAAATTGTTTACCATTTCGTTGACACGGGACTGCGGTTTTAGGAAACCGGACTCTAAAAGCTTCGTTAGTCTATCCGCATATTTGGACTGACGGAAAAAATACGCTTCTTCCTCGGCATATGCCACATCCCTGTTGCAGTCGGGGCATTTGCCGTCGTTTAGCTGACTATCCGTCCAAAATGACTCACAAGGCGTACAGTACATACCCTTGTACGCGCCTTTATATATTTCGCCTTTTTCATACAGTGTGCGAAAGATATTCTGAATCGATTGAACATGATAATCATCTGTCGTGCGGATAAATCTGTCATAGGAGATATTCATCAGTTTCCAAAGATCCAAAATGCCGTCTTTGCCCGTAACTATCTCATCAACAAACTCTTTTGGGGTAAGCCCGGCAGCTTCCGCGTTCTGTTCGATTTTTTGCCCGTGTTCATCTGTCCCGGTCAGGAACATGACATCAAAGCCCCTCATTCGTTTATATCTTGCCATCGCATCTGCCGCAACCGTGCAGTATGTATGCCCGATGTGCAGCTTGCTTGACGGGTAGTAAATCGGCGTTGAGATGTAAAATGTTTTTTTATCCACTGAAGTTCCTCCAACGAATTGATTTCAAATCCTAAGCATTGTAACATATTCTTCAAAAATATACAAATAATTTCAACGAATGTAACAAATGTAGTTTTTGAAATGTGTAATTTTCTTTTGTATTGTATATTGATACTTTATACGCATTTGTGGTATTATGTACTATTAGGATTTGGGGATGTTGCGTTATGAAGTATGCTAACTGGGATATTCGCGGGTTTAACAGAAATGCGGCTGTTATGTTTGTTCGTGGTGGGATAAATCCGCTTGTTTCGGTTTTTCTTGCTTCAAGAGGTTTTTCTAACATTTATGACGCACGGATAATGCTCGGCGAAGAAAAATCTGAATTCCATGACCCTTTTCTTATGACAGATATGGAAAAAGCGGTCGATTGCATATATTCCGCGATTGAAAACAATGACAAAATTACGATTTTTGGCGATTACGATGTAGATGGGATGACATCGTCCGCTCTGCTTGCGCGATGGCTCAGGTCAAAGAATGCCGAATTTGATATTTACATTCCTGCTAGGATTGACGAAGGTTATGGTCTTAGTTGCTCTGCGCTTAATATGTTCAAAACCCGCGGCACAAAACTTGTAATAACAGTTGATTGCGGGGTAACGGCAATTAAAGAAGCTGAGTATGCGCGTGAACTTGGAATGAACTTGGTAATAACCGACCATCATGAATGTAAATCGGAGTTGCCGGACGCTGACGCGGTTGTTGACCCCAAACGCCCGGATTGTCCTTATCCAAACAAAACACTTGCGGGGGTCGGTGTCGTGTTTAAGCTAATTTGTGCGCTTGAAAAACATATTGGGATGGATGAGCTGATCAATAAATATTGCGACCTTGTCGCTATCGGAACGGTTGCGGATGTTGTATCCGTAACAGGAGAGAATAGGGAGCTCATCAGACGGGGGCTTGCGCTCCTCAACGAAGGGCCGATTCTGGGAATAGCGAAGCTCCTGAACGAGCCGAACGGCAAACAGAATAAAATTGCCGGTTCTACTATAAGTTTCTCAATCGCGCCTAAGCTGAACGCCGCCGGAAGGATGGGTAAGGCGATGCTTTCAATAGAACTGCTGCTCACTGAAGATGAAGATGAAGCCGAACGGCTTGCCACGGAACTCAGTGAACTCAATCTGGGGCGCCGCAGTATTGAAAATGAGATTTTTGAAGAAGCGATACAAATGATGTCGGGGAGCGACCCGACCGGCCCTATAGTGTTAGCGAAACGCGGATGGCATAGAGGCGTTATCGGTATTGTCGCTTCAAAGATGACAGAGCATTATTTTTTGCCGGCGGTAATGATTAGCGTCGATGAAGATGGGATTGGCCATGGCTCATGCCGAAGCTATGGTTTATTTAGTATGTATGACGCGCTTGCAGATTGTGAGGAGTTGTTAATTACATATGGCGGGCATGATATGGCGACAGGTATCTCTCTTGCCGAAGAAAACATCGGCAAACTCAGAGAAACGCTTAATGAGATTTATTCCGATAAGCTTAATTATATGCCAAGCTCGGGGCTCAGGATTGATTTTGAAGTAGAAAAACCGGAATTGCTCACAGTCGATAATCTTGAAGCGCTCGCAAAACTCGAGCCGTTCGGGAGCGGTAATCCGGCTCCCTATATGTACATACGCGACGCGTTTCTTCACACCGTTTTTTCTATCGGGTCGGGCAAACATTCACGACTCCGGCTGGAAAAATACGGTCAAACTTTGGATTGCATTTGTTTCAGGACGCCGCCGGATAAACTTGGCGTGTATGAGGGTATGCACGTAGATATCGCCTTTGAGCCTCAGATAAATGATTTTCGCGGACGTAATGTTCAATTACACGTACTTGATATTAGGGATTCAAAATGATTGACGTTGATGAAATGTACCGCAGTTTGGAAGCGGTCATAACTGAAACAAACCCCGGGATCAACCTCAAACGGATTCGGGCGGCATTTGAGTTTGCGCGGAAAGCTCATGACGGGCAAATGCGGAAGGATACATCAGAGTTTATTACCCACCCTCTCGCCGCTGCCCAAATTGTTGCTGAGATAGGGCTTGATGAGGACTCGCTCTGCGCCGCGCTGCTGCATGATGTCTTGGAAGATACAGACGCGACACATTCCCAAATCAAAAAGCTTTTTGGGAAAGATGTCGCAACTATTGTTGAGGGTGTCACAAAGCTAACTCGCGTTCAGTATACGAGCAAAGAAGAAGAACAGATGGAGAACCTCCGCAAAATGCTCATTGCGATGGCAAAGGATATTCGTGTTATCCTCATAAAAATCGCCGACAGGCTCCACAATATGAGGACGATGGAATATCAATCGCCTGATAAACAACGCGAGAAGGCTCTCGAATCCATGGAGATGTACGCCCCGATAGCCCATAGGCTGGGTATGCAGAAGATAAAATGGGAGCTTGAGGACATCTCGATACAATACCTTGACCCAACAGGCTGCGAAACGATAACAAACGGCCTTAAATTGCGGCAAATTGAGCATGAGAGTTTTCTAAATAAAATTCAGGAGAAGATTAGAGACTGGCTGGCGGTAAACAGTATAGTATGCGAGGTCAGCGGCCGCATTAAGCACACTTACAGCATCTACAGAAAGATGTACAGCGAAAACAAGGAGCTGTCCCAAGTCCTTGATTTGTACGCGTTTCGTGTTATCGTAAACGATATCGCCGACTGCTATAATGTCTTGGGCTGTATCCATGAGCTTTTCCACCCGATGCCGGGTAATTTCAAAGATTATATCGGCACACCCAAGCCCAATATGTACCAAAGCCTTCATACGACAGTCATCGGCAATGACGGCATACCGTTTGAGGTTCAGATCCGCACATGGGAAATGCATCATACCGCCGAATACGGGATCGCGGCGCATTGGAAATACAAAGAAGGGATCGGGACAAAAGTCGCTGACGAGGAGAAGTTCGCATGGGTCAGGCGGCTCTTGGAGTCTCAGCAGGACAGCGACGCGCATGATTTTCTTCAAGCGTTAAAGATCGATATGTTTGCCGATGAGGTATTCGTATTCACGCCCGAGGGAGACATCGTAAACCTCCCCGCAGGCTCAACACCGATAGATTTCGCGTACAGCATCCACTCCGAAATAGGCAACAGGATGACAGGCGCGATTGTCAATAACCGCATGGTCACTTATTCGCATATACTGAACAATGGCGATATCGTCAGGATTTTGACATCAAACGCTTCAAGAGGCCCCAGCCGCGACTGGCTTGAAATCATCAAAAGCCCCGAAGCGCGTAATAAAATCCGCCAATGGTTCAAGAAAGAACGGCGCGAGGAAAACATCCTCCACGGCAAAATCGCTTTTGAGTCCGAGCTGAAACACGCCAATATCCCTATCTCTGAAGCTATGCGCGATGATATTTTACCCAAAGTTATGGAGAGGGTTTCGTTTAACGAAATCGAAGAACTCTATGCCGCCATCGGTTACGGCGGGATCACAGCGCATAAGTTTGTCAACAGGATCCGTGATGAGCTCCGTTCTGTTTCAAAAACAAAGAAAAAACAGGAAGAAGACCAGCAAAAACTTGATAAAAAACAGGAAATAAGGACAAAGCCCGTTTATGGCGTAATGATAGAAGGGCTTGATAATTGCCTCGTGAAATTTGCCAGATGCTGCCTGCCTGTTCCCGGCGATACGGTCATCGGTTTTATTACCAGAGGTTTTGGTGTTTCTGTTCATAGGCAGGATTGCATAAACTATCTCAAACAAAAAGATTCGCCGGAGGAATCGGGCAGATGGATTCGTGTCACTTGGGCGGATACCGAAGGTAAGGCATACACATCAACGATCTCCCTCACAGCGCGTGAGCGGCAGGGCGTAGTTATCGACATTGCAACGATACTTAACGCGCTGAATATTAGGATAGTCACTATCACAGCGGCTGATACAGGCGGCGGAAATGCCCATGCCGCAATGGAAATTGAGGTTAAAAACAAAGAGGAGCTTATTACGGCGATGTCAAAGCTAATGACCATCCCGGGCGTGACAGATGTGAGGCGGACGGAAGGATAACAATGATAGCTATTCACAGGTTGCCATTTTGTCCGCAAACTTTCGCGCAAAGCCGCTCAAAGGCTCATTTCCGCGGCTTGCAAAACTTGACGTTAGCCATGTTCCACTAATCACAGCAAGCCTAAGGGTGAAGGGAGTAATACAAATCCGTTTTTGAGGGGTGGCTTTCCCCAAATACTGCGCCGCGCTCCCTTGCAAGGCACATAGCATTGCTGCGGTCACTCGACTTGTCTTTGTAAAAAGCCCCTCCCTCAAAAATCACAGACCTCCAAGCAGTGAGTTTTTGCTTTTTTCTAGGCAGACGCCGCCGCCCTACTTTCGTAGGGCAAGGAGGATAACGACGAAAAACGTAAAAAGGCACGCTTGGAGGCGGGTTCGCATTACTCCCTTCACCCTTCTGCTCCAATCTCGCCGTGAGCGGACTAATGCGCTCCACTAACGCTACCAAAATGGCAATCTGTGAACGGTGTAACTAATAAGGATTTTTTGGAGGGGTAATTATGCGAGCGGTTGTTACAAGAGTTTCGAGGGCGAAGGTAGAGATCGACGGTGTTGTTAAAGGAGAAATAGGCACTGGATTTCTTGTTTTATTGGGGATAAAAAACGGCGACACAGAGAAGGAAGCGGAAAAACTAGCAACAAAAGTCCGAAATATGCGAATCTTCGGAGACGAAAACGGAAAAATGAATCTTGATATCAATTCTGCCGGGGGCAGTCTTTTAGTGATATCACAATTTACGCTCCATGCCGATTGCAGAAACCGCCGACCGGGTTTTACCGCTGCGGCACGCCCTGAAACCGCGATACCATTGTATGAGTTTTTTGTTGAAGAATGTAGAAAAGACGGGCTTACAGTCGAAACCGGAGTCTTCGGCGCGATGATGGCGGTAGAATCCGTCAACGAAGGCCCGGTAACGATTATAATTGACACGGATGAGGTTTAGGGGTTAGGATGCAGGTTTCTATTGATGGTACGGTTAGTTCGGTCGTTTTTGCCAATACGGAGAACGGCTTTAGTATACTGCGTCTTGAAACGGATGAGGGGCTTGTCACAGTGACAGGCAGTATCCCCGGTGTGTCGGTGGGTGAGAGGTTGACGCTGCGCGGCGTTTGGACGACGCATCCTAAGTTTGGCGAGCAGCTTAATGTTGAATCATTTGAAATCAAACCCCTTAGCGATTCCGAGGATATATACCGCTACCTTGCGTCCGGCGCGGTCAAACATATCGGGCCGTCCAAAGCGCGTGATATAGTTGAGAAGTTTGGCGGCGATGCACTCCATATTATAGAAAATGAGCCGGACAAACTCACGTCTATTCGCGGCATATCAGTCAGGACAGCCCGCAAGATAAGCGATGAGTTTCGCCGCCATGCCAGTCTCAGGCGCCTGATAGACTTCCTCACCCGCTATAATATCAAACTAATCGTCGCTGCCCGTATCTACAGGGATTTTGGCGATGACTCGCTCGAAATCGTGCGTGAAAACCCCTATTTACTTACGGCGGAACAATATGGCGCGGCTTTTAGCGAAGCAGATGCGATGGCATTGGATATGGGTTTTGAGAGCGACTGCCCCGAACGCGTATCCGCTGCCTGTATTTTTGTGCTTACGCATAATCTGAACAATGGCCATGTTTTCATATCAAAAGAAAAACTCATCCCGGCTGCAGGGCAACTGATTGGCGCGAATCATGAAACTATCAAAGAAGCGCTTTTCGCCCTATGCGAATGCGGGGAAATCGTGATCGAGGCTATCGCGGGGGTTGAGGGCTGTTATCTTAGGCATCTGCATGAGGCGGAGCTGTATGCCGCCCGGAGGTTATCAGAAATGACGGCATTGTCATATGTCGAGGTCGCGGACGGCGATGGCATACGCGAAATCATAAATCGTGTTGAGCGTGAGCAGGGTATTGAGTATGCCGATATGCAAAAAATGACTTTGGAACTCGCCGCGAAGAATGGTGTCATCGTCCTCACGGGCGGGCCGGGAACGGGCAAAACCACAACTGTGCGCGGAATTTTGACACTTTTTGACGCGATGAACCTAAAAACCGCCTTATGTGCCCCAACCGGCAGGGCTGCGAAACGGCTTTCCGAGACTTGTTTTAAGGATGCGGCAACGATACATAGATTATTGGGCGCAAGGCTGGACGATGACGGAGCTTTATCCTTTGACCATGATGAAAACAACCCACTCAACGCTGACGCTGTCATTGTTGATGAATCTTCAATGATAGATATTCTGTTGATGCGGGCGCTATTAGCGGGGTTAAAAACCGGTTGCCGCTTGGTTATGGTCGGAGACGCGGATCAACTCCCGCCTGTCGGTCCGGGTTTTGTGTTCGCCGATATTATAAGGAGCGGAGCAGTTCCAACGGTTTCTTTGTCCGAGATATTCAGGCAGGCGGCAGACAGCGGGATAATCAAATGCGCTCATGATGTCAATAATGGGATCATGCCGGATTTGACCGCAAAATACACCGACTTGTTTTTTATGCGCCGCCAATCTGAAGAACTCATTGCCGAGGCAGTGACGGAGCTTTTCAGCGAAAGGCTTCCCAAAAATATGGGGATCGACCCTTCGCAGATTCAAGTCCTCACGCCCACACTAAAAAGCATAGCGGGAACGGCATTACTCAACAACAAACTGCGAGAGGCTGTAAATCCGAAAACACCAACAAAAAAAGAGAAACAATCGGGTGATTTCATCTTCCGCGTTGGAGATAAAGTAATGCAAATCCGAAACAATTATGATATAGTATGGAAAAGTGACGATGGGCTAAGGGAGGGAACCGGTGTTTTTAATGGCGATATCGGTGTGATCAAAGACATTGATTTTGGTAATGAAATGCTTACCGTGGATTATGAAGACAAGCTTGTTGTTTATTTGTTTGAGCAGTTATTGGAGCTTGAACCGGCATTTGCGATGACTGTGCATAAATCACAGGGCAGTGAATATCAAGCTGTAATACTCGCGTTAGCACCGGGAGTCCCTGCGCTTTTGATACGTGGAGTTCTGTATACGGCGATGACCCGAGCAAAGAAACTGCTCGTTATCATCGGTCAGCCGGAAATAATGGAGAGAATGGTGCATAACGAGAGAAAACATCGCCGCTACAGCGGCCTAAGGGCGCGGCTCGCGGAAAGCGGGTCTTAGGGGTTGGGATTGCTGAATTAGGAGTTAGGAGTTGGGGGTTAGATTCTTCACTGCGTTCAGAATGACATTTTATTAGTTAGGAGCCGTGGTATGTGATTCCGGAAAGCGGAGCATGGATGCGGAGTGCGCCTTTTATCGCATGGATGACGATAATGGGCGGAGAAGGAACACATAGCTCGGCGACGGCTAGTTAGGGATTAGTTAATGGAATATTTGTATGAAACACATATGCATACTTCGCAGGTTAGCAGATGTGGGATAAAACCTGCCGTGCAGCAGGTTCGCGATTTTAAGAAAAAAGGGTATGCGGGAATAATCGTTACCGATCATTTCATAAACGGATACTCTAATTGCCCTTTGCATTATTCTTGGGACGAAAAGATGAAGTTCCTCATGTCAGGTTTCATTGAGGCGAAAATCGAAGGAGATAAATGTGGGCTGGACGTTTTCTATGGCTGGGAGTTTACAATAAGAGGCGCCGATTTTCTAACATATGGCCTTGATTTGGATTTTCTGATAACGCATCCGAATTTAGACAAATATGATATAGAGGATTACAGTGAAGTTGTCCGACAGAACGGCGGATTTTTAGCACAGGCGCATCCATACAGGGATGATTGGTATGTTGAGCACTGTTTTCCCGTGAATCCCTCGCTGATCGACGCTGTAGAGGTATATAACTCTTGTGAGCCGGATAGAAGGAACGCAAAATCATTGGCATTTGCGGAAAAACATAATTTGCCAAAACAAGCGGGCAGTGACTGTCACGGCAAGGGTTATGGTTTCTCCGCCGGGGTCTTGCTGCAAAACAAAGCGAACAGCATTTTTGACATCATCGAAGCAATAAAAACCAAACAAGTGCGCTTACGTGTACCTGATTAGGGGTTACTGAATTAGGAGTTAGGAATGAGGAGTTAGGAGTTTTTGATAAATTAGAAATGATAATGCAGAATTGAGAAATAGAGGGAGATAATATACTTTAATTGACTACCGCATTTCTGCACTCTGCATTTTGCATTATTATTTAATCTAAATTTCTGCATTATGGTTTGTTCTTTAGGATTTAGGGGTTAGGATTTAGAATTCATATGTTTTTGCCGCAACTGGCCGCATGATGCGTCTATATCGGCACCGAGCCTTCGCCTTATGGTATAGTTGATCCCATATTGTGAAAGCGTTTTCGAGAACGCATCTAATGATTGAGGCGAACTCGGTCTAAAACCATATTCGGGTACGTCATTGAGGAGAATCAAATTCACATGACTGCCCGTGTTTTTCAGTTTCCCCGCCAAAAGTTTTGCTTGGGCGGGTGTGTCATTTACTCCGTCAATCATTGCGTATTCATACGAAACTCGGCGTTTTGCAGCGTGGTAATACTCTGCGCAAGTTTTTAGCAAATCGTCAACGCTTACCGAACGGGCGATCGGCATAAGCTGCGCTCTTGTGTCGTCGTCCGGCGCGTGAAGTGAGATAGATAAGGTTAATTGAATATCTTGTTCGGCAAGTTTTTTGATTTTGTCCGTAAGCCCGCAGGTTGAGAGGGTAATATGGCGCGCGCCGATGTTCATGCCGTCAGGATGTCTGATGATAGTCAGGAAACGTATAACATTATCAAAATTGTCAAGCGGTTCGCCAATTCCCATCAAAACGATATTGGATATCTTTTTGCCTGAATCAAATTGGGAATAAAACACTTGATTCTCCATCTCCGAGGCAGTCAGGTCGCGCTTTAACCCGCCAATCGCGGAGGCACAGAAAACACAACCCATACGGCAGCCTGCTTGTGTTGATATGCAAACGGTATTGCCGTGAGAATACTCCATCAGCACGGACTCTATCGCGTGCCCGTCAGCCATTCGCCAAAGGTACTTGATTGTCCCATCCGCAGCGGAGACTTGCTTTTCAATGAGTTCGGGTTTTGTAATAATGAACCGCTCGTCAAGTTTCGCCCTGAGTGATTCCGAGAGGTTCGTCATTTCGGCAAATGATTCGGCACCACCGCGCAGCCATCTGAACAGTTGGCCGGCGCGGTATTTTTGCTCCCCAATCGAAGCAAAATATTCCAAAATCTCCGATGGCAGTTTTGATTTTATATCATGTTTCATAGAGTTATCTCATTTTGGAAAGTTGCATATTGTGAACGGTGCAGAACGCGGAACAGTCCCCAACGTCATTATTCAAAATGAACGCAGGAACCGTCTTGTTTGTCCTATTTACCTTAAAACGATAACTGAAGGTCATCTGTTTCATTGTCTTTCACCAACCGGATTTAATGAGAATATAATATTCGTTTTGAGCAATATTAGTTCATCATATTCGCCGTACATAGGATCATCATACTTACTATAAATACCATCATCAGCACCGGCAAAAGCCATAGTTCCTATCACCACCGGAACACCTCTGATCAAATCTTGCCTTTCATTAAATTCTGCGTTTACTACATAGACCCAGTACCCATCATACAGTTTTCTGATTTCTTCAACGGGTAGTAGTTCTGAGTTACTTAATGCTAAGTACGTTTTTCCGTTAAAATCTATCATAACAATAAGCCCTCCTGTCTCCATAAGCTACCTTTAACGTGCTATTACCGCTTAATTATACCCGAATGTGTGCTGTTTATCAATACTTTTGAACAAAACCGCCCCCCATGTTCAATGCTTAAGTTACAATTCAGACCCAACCTAGAAAACGCCATATCTGTCATTCAAGATCCCTCGTCCCCATGTCATTCAAGATCCTTCGCCGATGTCATTCTGAACAAAGTGAAGAATCTTACATCGGCTCAGGATAAACTCCGCGAAGAATCTTAATTATTGGCTCAGGATAAACTCCGTGAAGAATCTTGATTACACGGTTTTTGTAAGATTCTTCGGGCTAAAGCCCTCAGAAAGACAAAAACCGGCGCGGGTCTGAATTGTAACAAAATAATAAATAACCAACAACACGACTGTATTTTGTTGTTGACAAAAAGGGATATTTCAAGTAGAATTATAGATACCGAAAGGGTTGGTGGACTGACACCATTATTAATACGAAAGACTTGCCGGACATATCGTGCCGGTGGCTGGCAGGCAGCGAAAAACCTGTGGTTCCTTGCCGGACGTTTCGTGCCGGTGTGCTGGCGGACAGCGAAAAATCAGTCATTGAAAAGGAGTATCGCAGACCTGCGGGGCTGTTGCTCCCTTTCAGAATTTTTAAGGGAAATCAGAGTAGCATGAAAAGCAAATCAAATCCATTTTACGACTTCTACAAGTCGTAAAATCTCCGGTTTCAGATAGGCGATTGAACGCCCACTGAAATAGTTCCGCCTAAGGAGGCGGGAGTCTTAAACCCGTTTTTGCCTTACGGCAAAACCCCCACCTCTATAGGTAGGGGAAGAAGATAAAAAGCACCTCTGCGGCTGTAGAATTCCGCTTTGGTGCTTGAATTGTTTTGTGGGTATTTGCGCGTACTACGCTGTAAGCAATAGGTAAGATTCTTCACTTCGTTCAGAATGACATGGGGCGAAGGAACTTGACAGATGCCGTTTTGCGCTTAACTGAATGAGCTCGGCAAGAGTTTACAAATGCAAGAAAAAAATTACTAAAGTTTTACTTGCCCATGTGAGCAAACTTTACAGTGGCAATGCTAAAATGCAGGGGTGACAAAAACAACCCGACAAAAACAAAAAACGAAGGAGAATAATTCAATGAAAAAAACTCACATGAAATTCGCAGCACTCGTCCTTGCAGTAATCCTTGCAATCAGCACATTCGCACCAACGGTATTCGCGGCGCAAAGCGGTGCATACGAATTGGCGAACCCAAAGTATTACCTTGAGATCGTAGATAATCCGTACGATGAAGTCAACTGGGACACCTTCGGACAGTATAAGGCTAATCTGCACCTTCACACCTCCGCTTCTCCGGATGTCTTTTTTACAACGTTAGCTCAACAGCTTGAAAGGTATTATACAAGAGGATTCGATATCATTTCGATAAATGACCATGCCATCATGAGCAACCGTTGGGATGAAAGACCGACATTGCTCAACGGAAATCCCGCAAGCACGACTCCGCTGACCACTGCGCGTTATGAGCAGATGCTGAACGGCGTAGGCCGCGACGGCAGACGCATGACCCAGATTATGCACAGCATCGAGCAAACAAGCTCCGGAAACAGCGCAGTAGACGG
>Ga0099364_10009015_pt1 | contig 13919 bp, 12 predicted proteins | sample TergutTh196P3_FD_73070 | JGI IMG/M metagenome (GOLD analysis project Ga0099364, IMG submission 73070) | Microcerotermes parvus P3 segment gut microbial communities from Pointe-Noire, Republic of the Congo - Th196 P3 | ecosystem: Host-associated > Arthropoda: Insects > Digestive system > Gut ...
CGTGCAGACCTTTACGGTGGCGCAGACATAGACCCCCACACCCCCTGCCACCCCCACAACCGCCGAGAACCTACAAACGTAGGGGCGCGCACGGCGCGCCCGCAAATCCACAGAAACATTATAAAAGGAAGATAAAAATGAAAAAACTAACAAAAACCCTATCAATCCTAATAACCACCGCCTACCTATTCAGCATCTTCACGATGCCGACATCATTCGCCGCGCCCGTCCCCGAAGACGACGAACTCGCAAGCGTTTCCGACTTTGAAAACGGCGCAGAACCCGAATACACCGAGCCGCCGCGGCACTCCCCCGGGTATTTCCTGCCCGACAACATGCGCGGTGTCATAATCAGCCCCGAAATCGACTTCCTCACCTCCGAGACCGACAACAAAGCCGAAGTGACACTGCAACTCCATGAAATTTTCGAGTACATATCGGGGATAGGGCTGAACGCGGTAATCATCAAAACATCAGTCGAAGACAGGCTCTACTACGACCTTGACATGAACCGCAACGGCAAGGAAGACTTCACCCAACTCGCGGTGCAAGCGGCGCGGGACTTCCACCTCGGCGTATACTTAATATACGATATCGGGTACGCGATTAACCCTAAAAGCGACTACGAGACCGCCATGGACACCTTGGCATCCGAGGCGCACCGATTCGCCATAAAGTACCACTGTGACGGCATAATTCTCGATAATTACTACAACGACCCCGCAACGAATAATTTCGCGCGGTACATGCGCGGCGGCTCGGGAATCGGCTACGAGAACTGGCTTTTCGACAGCACCGAATATCTTTTCGAGACGGCGGGCGCGATTATCCGCCTGACCGATTCGACAATTCCCGTGGGCGTTATGATTAACGATATGTGGGCAAATTCGGAGTCAATGGAAGGCGGTTCGCCCACTAATGACAGTGTCCAAGCCTACTTTGACGGGTTCGCCGACACTAAAAAGTACATCGAACGCGGCTACGCCGATTTTCTGACACTGCGCTGTTTCGGCTCACTGACGAGCGAGGCACTGCGCTTTGAGCCGATGGCCGAGTGGTGGGGCGAACTGTGCAAAGCGAATAACATTCCCATGTACCTCATTCACTACAACGAGAAATTAGGCGACGGCTGGCCCGAAGACCAGATTCTGCGCCAATTAAAAGTCTCCAAAGAAAACATTACCGCCTACAACGGCAGTCTGTTCAATTCCTATCAATCGCTCAAAGCGAATACCCTCAACTCAGCCGAGACCTTGAGGAAATATTACGCCGAGGAAATCGACGAGGATAGTCTCTTTGAGGATTTGGTAATGCACTCGCCGAAAAATCTAAGCTTCACTACATACGAGCCGACAGTGGACTTCATGGGCAGCTTCGACCGCAACTTCGACGTATTCTTCAACGACAGGCGCATTGACCTGAACGACGCGGGGAACTTCTTCTTTGAAATGCCGCTCGACATAGGCTCAAACACCTTCACGTTACGCCACAAAGGCCGCACTTATACCTACAAAATCGAACGCCGAATAATAGTAATGCGCGATATTGACATCTCGATTGCCGAGGGAAAAACCTTGAATGTTGACGGCGGCACAAGCATTACTCTTGCCGCCGAAGCCTACCGAGGTGCAAGCGTAACCGCAACTCTCAACGGCCAGACAATCAAGCTGCAAGAGCAGTCGGGGACGTTGGAGGACGAGGACGTCAACTCGGCGTACACAAGATTCACAGGCAGTTACACCGTTCCCGACGGCATAATCGGCGTAGCCCAGCCGCTCGGGCAGATTAACATACAAGCGAGTTACTTAGGGCAGTCGGCGTCCCGAATCGGCTCGAGTGTCACCGTCAACGCCGAACCCGAACCGCCGCCTGTGTTACGTGCAATCATGTACGACGACACCATGCTCGGCACGGGCGAAGTCGTCGGGACTATAGATGCAGTGCGGACAAGTGACGAGAGCGTTACCTTTGTTCGAGTATCAAACAACCACACAAACGTATTCGACGCGAGGACTACAGGAACGGTCTTCAACCCCGCATACAGCCAAATGCCCGCGGGTACACTCGACTATTTCCGCGGCACTTCGGGTACATTTTACACAACCGAATCGGGCAAACGCTACAACCAAGACGACGTGACCCTGCAAGACGGCAACGGCATAGGCGACAATCGCTTGGTAGTTTTAGCGGGCGGAATCCGAAGCGGGCAAGAGTTTTTTGAAATATCGCTCGATACAAAAATCAGCTACAACGTAGAAGTTGTAGGCATGAATTTCTTCACCGCATGGGGCACCGAGTACAACATCAGAAGTTTCGATGCCGAATATGTACAGATTACTTTCGATAACGTCACATCGGTCACGAAACTACCGCCGTTCGATGCCAATTTAGTTTTCAGCTCGGGCACATGGGAGCAGGTTACTATAGACGGCGTTGCAAAATTCAGACTAATTCTGAAACTACGCACAAAAGGCGTCTACGCCGGGAACAGCGCGCATTACAACTCGGAGGGGAATCTCATGTTGACCTTCCCGGTACTCAAGAATAATCTATCGGGCATGACCATTGTAATCGACCCCGGACACGGCATCAGTGCAAACGGCAAGTTAGACCCCGGCGCAATCGGGCATATCATAGAGTACGATGCCAATTTGGCAGTGGCAAAAAAGCTTGAAGCAATGCTGAACGCATACGGCGCGAACGCGATTCGCCTACGGAGCGAGGATAGGCATATAGACGCCCGCCGCCGCCCGATTGAGGCGCGGAATCTCGGCGCGGATATGTTCATATCACTGCACTCAAACAGGGTCTCGGACGGCGGCACGGCGCGCGGCACCGAAGTCTTCTACTACACCCCATTCTCACAGCCTTTAGCCGATTCAATTTCCCGAAACGTAGCACGATATTTCACAAATAATGTTTACAGCGACCGCGAAGACAAAAACCGAGGCGCGAAAAACAGCTACTTCTGGGTAACGGTACAGCAAGATTTCCCGTCGGTCTTGGTGGAACTCGGCTTCGTCAGCAATCTCGAAGACGCAATGGCACTCGCCAACAGCCAACACCAAGACGGCATAGTAGATGCAATCATACAAGGCATACAAGACTACCTATCACGCAGCAGCATAAGCTACAGCTCCGACGGCACAGCAAGCATACCCGAAACTTTCCTACCCGAAGAACCCGATTACGACAATGATTATGACACGCCATTTTATGATGAAGAAAATTATTGGTAGTGTGGAGCGGGGTGGGGGTCTATGTCTGCGCCACCGCAGATGAATCGCACGACCCGCTCTTACACTTGCTCAAGCTTAACTTCCTCGTCCCCAAGATTTCGTAGATAGAAGAACCCATTATGCGGGTAGACTTTTAATGTATCGCGAACCTATAAGTCGCCAAGGAGATAAGTCTCATATCGAGAAAGCGGGAGATGATAGGTTTGTGTGGCGGGCATGCGATTCACTGCGGTGGCGCAGACATAGACCCCCACCCCGCCCTCAGGTCGTGCGTAATTACATGAAAAATTTACAAACAACAGAAAATTTCACGCAGTCGCCGAAAAAGATTACCATTTCTGCATTCTGCATTATTATTTCTGCATTATTTGAAGGGAGTAAAAACCATGCAAAAACTACAAGTCTTAGTCCCCTCTTTCTGGGAAAAATTCAACTGCATCGGCAGTGCCTGCGAGGAGAATTGCTGTGAAGCCGACTGGGGAATTTTCATCGACAAAAACACCTACAACCTATACCGCGGGATTAAAGACCCGGAGTTTCAAGAGCAGATGAAAAGCCGAATCAAACGTGTGAGAACCGAAAAAGCCAACGACAAAACCTACGCCCAAATGCTGCTCGACGACCAAGGCAAGTGCATGTGGTTAGAGAATGGCATGTGTGCGATTCAGCTGAAACTCGGCTACAAATACCTCTGCTCGACCTGCCTGTTGTACCCGCGAAAACAAATCAAAAACTTCTTCGGTGTCTTGGAAAGTACCTTGTCGATGTCCTGCCCCGAAGTCGTCCGAGTCGGCTGTTTCCCCGACCAAGAAATCACCTACAAAGTCATCGAGCTTGAAAACACCCACAGCCGCTCTTTAGCGGCACAACCCGTAGTCGGCTTCGACAAGAAAACAAACCCGCTCGCCGTCCATGCGCCCGTGTTGCGGCGGTGTTGCACCGTGATTATGCAAAATCGCGAATTGTCAATCGCAGACAGGATTTTCGCAATCGGCGTCATGCTGAAAAAGATTCGCGACTACTCAGACGTCGGCAATTTCGATATTGCACCCGCCGTCGCCGAGCAGTACGTGGCGGCAGTCCAAGGCGGCCAGTTTAACAATATTCTATCGACCTTCTCCGACAACCCGGAAGTCAAAGCGACAATCAAGGCGAAAATTTTCAATACCGCAATAAGTCTCGAAAAAAGCGGCAAGCCCTCATTCAAAAGTTTTATACCCTGCATTGAAAATTTAGCGACGAAATTAGACAAAGCCCCCGAGAACGTCACCAATCTTGAAGTAAGCACCATGATTGAAACTGCGGCGAGTAAATACTGGGGCGAGTTCCTCGAGAAGCGCGGCCACATAATCGAGAATTACTTTGTCAATTATATCTTCGGGACAAGTTTCCCCTTCTCATACCCGATTGGCATACAACATCATGTGTTGCTTTTGGCGGAGTCATACGCGCTGTTGAAATTGCTGATATGCTCGACCGCCGACATCGACGGATATATTACCGACGAGAATCTCATCACGGCAATCACCTCCCTATTCCGCCACACCGGACACAGCGACAAAATCAAAGGCCTAACCGAGAGCTACATGGTAACAGGCATGGACAGCATGGCGTGCATATCGTTCATGTTGCGGGATTAATTTACGGGGTTAATTTGCAAGAAATTTACTTTTATCTATTGACAAGCCCTATATTCTATGGTAAAATATAGAGACAAATCCGGATATTCCGGCTATCCTTGCTCGTAAGGAGCAGTGCGTAATTATTGCCAATACTTGAAAAAGCTACAATAACTTACAAATAACTGCAAAATTTACGGGACAAAGTCTAAAAGGAGGAAAAACATGAAAGGCAATTCAAAAGCTATTTCGGTAGCCCACACGACTAAAAGGAGGTGGAGAAATGGCTAAACTCGGCGAAAAATACGAAGCGGTGGTGGTCTTCTCACTCAAGGAGGAGGAAAATGTACCCGCCCTCGTGAAAAAGTTTTCCGATTTGATTGCGGAAAACGGGGAGTTACTCGGCGTTGACGAATGGGGCAAGCGCAGACTTGCCTACCCGATTAACTACGAAACAGACGGATATTACGTGCTGTATAATTTTAACTCGAAGCCCGACCTGCCGTTAGAGTTTGAGCGTGTTATCAACATTACCGACGGTGTGTTGCGCTCGTTGGTTGTTTTGCGGCAAGGCGAAGACAAATCCCCTGCCGACGATTCAGTTTAACAGAAAGGACTTTCGCTATGTACAACCGAGTTATCTTAATGGGCAGAATATGCCATGACCTTGAGCTTAAAACCACCCCGAACGGCGTGCCTGTGCTGTCGTTTCGGCTTGCTGTTGAGCGTAATTATCAAGTAAAGGGCGAGGAGAGAAAGTCCGATTTCTTGAACATTGTCGCATGGCGCAACAACGCCGAGTTCATCAGCAGGTATTTTTTCAAGGGCAGAATGATTTTAATCGACGGTGAATTACAAACACGGCAGTATGTTGACAAGAACAATATCACACGCGACATAGTCGAAATTATCGTTGACCACGCCAGCTTCACCGGCGAACCCAAGCCGCAACCCCCTGCCGACGGCACGGGCCAAGGCGGGTATCAGAATTATCAAAGTTACAACAACCAAAACAATCAAGGCGGTTATCAAAACCGTTCACAGGGCGGGTATCAACAGCCGCAACAGCCGCAACCGCAACAGTCGCAACCGCAAAACCCCGCAGCAACCGCAGCTGCAACCCCCGCGCCCGCACTCTCACAAGGCAGCGCGCAGGACTTCGTAGACAACGCGACGGCAGACGACGATTACCCGTTCTAAGTAAAAAATTCAGAAAGGAACAAATAGATTATGCCCGATAATAGGAGAGAATACAATAACGACCGAGGCGGTCGCCCGATGAAACGCCAAAGGAAAAAGGTATGCCAATTTTGCGTGGATAGGGCTACATTCATTGATTACAAGGACGTTGCAAAGCTCAAAAAGTGCATGACCGAACGCTCGAAAATTTTACCGCGGCGAGTAACGGGCTGTTGCGCCTATCACCAAAGAGAGCTTACAACCGCAATCAAAAGAGCAAGGCAAATCGCTCTTATTCCGTACGTTTCAGACTAATAATTTACTTCGGGCGTTTTATTTATAAAACGCCCGAAAATTAAAAAGACGAGGTAATTGAACATGAAAATTAAAGTCCCCACAGTAATTATCCTACTCACAACATTGCTCGCACTCGCGGTCGCTTGCAGTAACGGCGCGACCTACACCGAGGCCGAATACAACAGCGTAGTCGCCGAGCGGGATAGGCTACAGCAAGAGTTAAACGCGGCGACAAGCTTTTCCGCCGAACCCGATTTAGCCTACACCGAAGCCGAATACAACAGCGTTGTCGCCGAGCGGGACGCTCTACAGCAAGAATTAGACGCGGCATCGAGCAGTCTTGACGAGCTTTTGCATGAGATTGCCGAGCCTGTTGTGAACGCGGGTAACGCGGAAATCGAGCGGAAATTCCTGCTCGACTTGGACAATCTTCCGCAAAATCTAATGGCAAACGGCGCGATATACGAATTCGAGCAGTCCTACATAAGCCACAGCCCCGAAATCCGCATACGCTCCGTGAACCAACGGACTTATTATTTCGTAATGAAAACGCCGCTCGACGAGACCGGGCTTTCGCGCCAAGAGGTCGAGTTCAGAATCACCAAGGAGGAGTACGACGAGCTGTTCCCGCGGCACATCGGCAAGACTATCTACAAAACGCGATACCAGTTTTATGTGGACGATTTTTACGTGGCGGTCGATGTTTATTCGGGGGATTTAGACGGGCTTGCGGTTGCCGAGGTAGAGTTTGAAAGTGTCGAGGCGGCCGAGGCCTTCCAACCGCCCGAATGGTTCGGCGAAGATGTAACCGCCGACAAACGATACAAGAACGCCAATCTTGCGATAGACGGATTACCTAAGGAGGAATAATCATGACAGTAACCGAAAAACTAAACAAATGCCACCAAAGCATTAAATCCAAAATAGACTTCACCCCACGAGTAGCAATCGTCCTCGGCTCAGGTTTGGGCGCACTCGCCGATGAGATTCAAGCAGTCGCTACTCTTGATTACAGCGAGATTGACGGATTCCCGCAGTCAACTGTTTTTGGGCATAAAGGGCGGTTCGTATTCGGGCGTATTGCAGACACCCCGGTCGTAATTATGCAGGGGCGAGTGCATTTTTACGAGGGCTATGCAATGAGCGACGTAGTCCTGCCGATACGGCTAATGCGGCTAATGGGGGCGGAAATTCTGCTGCTCACCAATGCGGCGGGCGGCATTAACGCCGCGTTCAGCGCAGGGGATTTCATGCTGATTACCGACCAGATTTCGAGCTTTGCACCCAATCCGCTCATAGGCGAGAACATAGACCAACTCGGCACGCGTTTCCCCGACATGAGCGAAATCTACAACAAAGGCTTGTCGGAAATTATAAGAAACGTCGCCGCCGAACACGGCATAAAACTGCACGAAGGTGTCTACTTGCAGACCACAGGCCCTGCCTTTGAAAGCCCCGCCGAAATCAAGATGTACAGAATACTCGGGGCAGACGCGGTAGGCATGAGCACGGCGTGTGAGGCAACCGCCGCGAATCACGCAGGATTCAAAGTCGCGGGAATCTCGTTCATCGCCAACTTAGCCTGCGGAATGACCGACAATCCATTAACCCACGACGAGGTAATGGAGGCAGGCGAAAAAAGCGCACCGCTGTTCAGGGAATTGGTGCGCGGGGTTGTAGAAAAAATGTAGGGGAGCGCATTGCGCTCCCGCAAAATCATGTAGGGTCGGGCTTCCGATGCCCGTTCGCGGATTTTGCGTTTTTCAATTCTTTAGCCGTTTGCAAAACCCACGGGCGAACCATGGAAAACCCGCCCCTACGCTGAAAAAATTTTCCTGTAGTTAATAATTATTAATGTGGTAGGGGCGAACTGCGTTCGCCCGTAAATTAAAAAAGGAGCAAACTTGTGAAGAAACATCTAATAGACCTAAACGACTTCTCCCCCACACAATGGAACGAAATCATCGCCCTTGCCGAGCGGATTATGGACAACCCGCATATCTACGAAGGCTCATGCCGCGGCAAAATTATGGGGACTTTGTTTTACGAGCCGAGCACCCGAACACAGATGAGTTTCCAGAGTGCAATGCTACGGCTCGGCGGCGGCATAATCGGGTTCGATAACCCGACGGCATCGAGCATATCCAAGGGCGAAAGTCTCAAGGACACCACAAAAATTGTCTCAAGCTATTCCGACATAATTGTCATGCGGCACCCTACCGAGGGCGCGGTAAAGGCCGCCGCGTTGACTTCCGACTGCCCGATTATCAACGCGGGCGACGGCGGGCATCTTCACCCAACCCAAACCCTCACCGACATGCTGACACTGCAAAAGGAAAAGCGCAGATTGAGCAATCTTAAAGTAGGTATCTGCGGCGACTTGATTAACGGTCGGACAGTACACTCGCTCGTGAAAGCCCTCTCCTGCTACGAAAACAACAGCTTTGTATTCATCTCAACCGATGAATTACAAATGCCCGAATACATAACCGCGCCGCTCGAAAATTGGTGCAAAAAGTCTGCAATTGACGACGCCGTCGCCGACTTAGACGTGCTGTACATGACGCGGATACAGAAAGAGCGGTTCGCGAGTGACGCCGAATACGAGCGGCAAGCCTCGCGGTATGTCTTGGACATGCCGAAACTCAAACGTGCAAAGCCCGACATGATTGTAATGCACCCGCTCCCCCGCCTGAACGAGATTGCGCCCGAGGTAGACGGCGACCCGCGCGCGGTGTATTTTAAGCAAGCCAATTACGGTATGTACGTGCGAATGTCGCTGATTCTGATTATGCTTAATTACGACACAATGAAGCCGCCGGTCCTGCTCAAAGGCAGGGTTTACGACGGCATAAAGTGCAAAAACGCCAAGTGCATAGTGCATTTTGAGGATTACCTGCCGAATAGTTTTATCGACAATGCAGGCGTGCTGACGTGCGAGTATTGCGAGAGTGGGAATTGACTGCGCGTCCTCCTACACCAAAAAAACGGGCGGGCAATGCCCGCCCCTACAATATATAGATGAACAATAAAATCACCGTATGTAGGGGCGCGCATTGCGCGTCCGTGAGTTTCGCAATCGTCTGAATAATTTATAATGTAGGGAACGGTTCTTAACCGTTCCGACTATAAGGTTGCTGAAACATGCGGAATGGTTAAGAACTGTTCCGACTATAAGGTTGCTGAAACATGCGGAACGGTTAAGAACTGTTCCGACTATAAGGTTGCTGAAACATGCGGAACGGTTAAGAACCGTTCCGACTATAAGGTTGCTGAAACATGCGGAACGGTTAAGAACCGTTCCCTACACAACACCGCGCCACGTTTCCGATAATTAACGGACGACCGGGGGCGGTCGTCCCTACTATTTTTTCTCCCCCACAAACATCAAATGCTCCGAAAACGCCAGAAACTCCTGCTTTTCACAGACCGCCAAGCTGATTTCAAACCACTTGTCGATAATATCCTGCGGCAGTGCCATGATTCTATGTATGAACGGCGCGCTGATACCTTCTTGTGCGAAAAGGTGCAACTTCTTCAAGGGGAACTGCTCCATGAACGGCAGGATTTTGTCGGGGTAGACGTAAAAGGCGCGTGTGAACCCCTCGCCCCCGACCGACTCGCCTTTCATCAAAGCGGCGACAATCGCCTCGTTCGCCGGCGAAACAACCAACTCGGGGACATCCCGCGCCGTATAAACCATGCCGCCCGTGAGCGAGATGAACGACGCAAAAAGCTTGCCGTGTTTCCTAAGGTGAGAGACCGCCCCCCTCAGCACCATTGCCCTATCCGCCTCGTCCACAAGGTGATAGAGCGGCCCCATTACCAAGATGTGGTCGTATTTTTTTGCAAGTCTCGGATTCGCGCTGATGTACCGCGCATCGCCCGCAATAGTTTTCAAACTCACGCCATACTCGCGGGCTTTCCGCTCGGCAAAGGCAATGCTCCGCTCGGACAAGTCCAGCATAGTCACAGCGCAGCCCTTTTGCGCCAACCAAATAGAATACCGCCCCGTGCCGCCGCCTATGTCTAACACGCTGTCGCCGGGGTTGATATATTTGTTGAAATAATGCGCCGCCATTCTGAACTCGAACTTGCCGCCCGCAAGCCTGTCCCACTCTTTCTGCGGGTCGGTGTCGTAATGTGCTTTAACTAAAACTGCGTCGTCTACCTTCATTAGTTAACTCCTTGATGTGGGTATAATTTTACACGGGCGGCAGGGGGCAGGGGGTCTGTGTCTGCGACAACGCAGTGAATCGCATGCCCGCCACACAAACCTATCATCTCCCGCTACTTCGACATGAACCTTTCCCCTTGGCGACTTGTATATCCGCTATACATTAAAAGTCTGCCCGCATAATGGGTTCTTCTACCTACAAAGTCTTTATGACGAGAAAGTTAAGCTTCAACAAGCGCAAAAGCGGGTCGTGCGATTCATCTGCGTTGTCGCAGACACAGACCCCCTACCCCCTGCCGCCCCTACAATATTAACACATATAAACCCAATTGTCAACTACAAATCATCGGCATCCTGCACCGGTTTTTCCGACCTATTGACGGGAACGCCCGTGTACGAACCGTTCGGGTCGGTTGCGGGGGCGGTCATTTCGGCAATCATCTGTCGTGGTTTTTCCATGACTTTTTCTTGTTTGATTTTTTTGGGTAATTCACTAAACATTTTCCGTACCATGCCGCCCCATCATGCACAAACGCCAAACAAGATTGCGGCATGGGGGCAGACCTTTCACAAATTTTAAGGCGTTCACGCCTACAATCATTATATTATTTGTAAAACAATCCGAATTACCACCAACAAAAAATGGAAACCGCCGTTCGAGAACGGCGGTTGCAATTTTATTCAAAGTCCGACAATTCCGAAATGTCTACAAAGTCCGACGCCTCCGCAATCTCCACAAAGTCCGACGTCGGCGCAGCGGGTTTGAACGGCGCGGCGTTGACGTTGGCAAATTCGACCTTTAGGTTCTGCCCCGCTATTTCAAGCGATGTCGGCAGACCGTTCTGGTCTAAGCGCAAAATATAATTGCCGTCATTTGTAGTGCCTGTAATTTCAAAACCGCTCTTGCCGCCCGTAATGGTCGTGTAATTTTTGGTGAAGGCGTTTTCAAGTGCGTTCAGCATTACGAAGGCTACGCCGCTATACTCCACCGCGAAATCGGAGTAGGACACCTTCATTTCGGTCGGCGAGAAATTAATCTGCACCCCTTGAAGTGCGTACGGCTCGGTCAGCACGCCGCTCCACGCGCCTGTTGAAAGTCGGGTGAAATTCGCGGTAGAACTTGCGCCGCCATATTCAAGGTGGGCCTCAAACTCAAACCCCCGCTCAAAGTCCAGACGGTCGGGGTCGAGGGTGGTCTTGCAAGATACGCAGATTAGCGCAGTCGAGATTGCGAGGATTATTGCGGTGATTACACGTGATTTTCTCATGAAAAAAACTCCTGTCGTTTAATTAAATAACAGCAATTTCCTTCATCACAAACGGCAGAAAATCTGCAATATCGCTCGGCATTAACCCGGGCAGTGCAACGCTCTCCGCCAATCGGTCGGCGACTAAGCCGTGCAAATACACCCCGAGCAGTGCCGCCTCAAGCGGCTTTACCCCCTGCGCCGCGAAAGAGCCGATTATGCCCGTCAGAACATCGCCTGTACCGCCTTTTGCAAGGCCGGGGTTGCCCGTGATGTTCATGAAGACCTGCCCGTCGGGGGCGGCGATTACGGTGTTTACGCCCTTTAGCACCACTACAGTATCCCACTTTGTAGCGAACTCCCGCGCCCTGCGGATACGGTCGGACTGGATTTCATGCACCGACAACCCTGTCAAGCGGCTAAATTCTAACGGGTGCGGCGTGAGGATTACCTTCGATTTGCGAACTGAATTTGCGTTAGAAATACTACTGCTGTCATTTTCCTTTAACACATTTATATTAAGACTCAGCAGATATATTCCGTCCGCATCTAAAATAATCGGACAAACGGCATTTTTCAGCACAGTTTCGACTAAATCCCAGGTTTGCGGCGCGATTCCGATACCGCAACCGAGTGCAACCGCGCTGAACCCGCTCAGTTTTTCCTTGACGGTTGCGGCGGCTTCGGTGTCGGCGAATCCGTCGCCGTCGGCATAAAGCGGAATGTAGGTCAGCTCGGGTATGGCGGGCGCAATCGAGCGGCAGACCTCCCGCACACTTGCAAGGGTGACAATCCCCGCCCCGCACTTCAACGCCGCCTTGCTCGACAACAATGCCGCCCCGATATATTTTTCACTGCCCGCGATATTCAGCAACTTGCCGAAGTCCCCCTTGTGGGAGCTTTTTTTGCGTACCGGAATATGTTTCAGAATTTCTTCACCGACAAAAACCGCTTCGTATTCGGTGTAACATTCGTCGGGAATACCGATGTCAAGGAGAATTAAATTGCCCGAAAAATCAAAGCAGGGGTGCGAGAACAGGCCTTTTTTTGCCGCCCCGAGCATGAAAGTTACGGCGGGCATAAAGGCAGACTCGGCGACCTTTCCGGTATCGGGATTGACCCCCGACGGTATATCCACCGAGATTTTGAGGACATTGCAATTGAGATTGACGAACTTGAAAAGTGATGCTAATTTAGGCTCCAACTCGCCGTCAAAGCCTGTCCCGAAAACGCAGTCGATGATTACGTCGCAGTTGAGCAGGGCTTTTTCGATAATGTCTTCGCGGTGGGTATACAGGGCGTAATTGAGCGGTTCCGAGTCGTGAATATCGCTTTTGCAATGCTTTGCATACTTCTCACGCGCACACGCACTGCTCGGCAAATCCGACACGAAAACGCAGAGCGCAAGCCCGCCATGCTCCTTAATCTTACTCGCCAAGACAATGCCGTCGCCGCCGTTGTTCCCGCGCCCGCACAGTACCACGAACGCCATATCGCGAACCTCGCCGACGATTTTCACTAACTGTTTATAGCAGGCGTTACCGGCGTTGTCCATCATTGCGGAGAAGGTTATGCCTTTGCGGTTGGCGTTTTCCTCCGCCGTTTTCATCTGCCGAGACGTAACAATATAGTTCATTTTTTCACCATCGTCCACCTTACACAAATGCGGGTTGAAACGCTTCGTGTTCCCCGATTATGTAGATGTTTTTCACACTTTAATTATGCCTTTCTGTTACTCGCTGTCTTCCGTGGTGTCTGCATTTTCTGCACTGTCGGCACTGTCGGCACTTTTTGAATCACCCGCGCCGCCCTTAGACTTCTTGTTCTTGAGGACTTTCGACAAAACCCCCATAGCAATCAGCACCGCCAACAACACCCCCGCGACAATAATCCTCGACGTCCAGTCAACGCCTGTTGCGGGGTTCAGGTCTAATTCTGCGATTGTTGATATGTAGTTCATGATTTTGGGTTCCTTTCTGTTTATTTAATGGTGTCGCAGACGACCGGGGGCGGTGGGTCGGCAGGGGGCGGGGGTCTATGTCTGCGACAACGCAGTGCATCGCAGGCCCGCCACACAAACCTATCATCTCTTACTACCTCGACATGAACCTTTCCCCTTGGCGACTTATAGGTTCGTTATACATTAAAAGTCTTCCCGCAT
>Ga0099364_10009016_pt1 | contig 13918 bp, 13 predicted proteins | sample TergutTh196P3_FD_73070 | JGI IMG/M metagenome (GOLD analysis project Ga0099364, IMG submission 73070) | Microcerotermes parvus P3 segment gut microbial communities from Pointe-Noire, Republic of the Congo - Th196 P3 | ecosystem: Host-associated > Arthropoda: Insects > Digestive system > Gut ...
TGCGGGAGTACATGCCCTATGGGAGCGTATTCGTTGTTGACGATGTGGACGCAAATGTTTTCGTGGCAAAAGGCTTGATGGAGCCTTACGGACTCGCTATTGACACAGCTGCAAGCGGATATGAGGCTCTTGATAAAATCCGCGCAGGAGCGGAGTATGACATCGTATTCATGGACCACATGATGCCGGGGATAGACGGCATAGAAACTACTAAACTGCTCCGTGAGGAAGGCTATACACGCCCCATTGTGGCGTTGACGGCCAACGCTATTGCAGGCATGAAAGAAATGTTCATAGAAAACGGGTTTAATGATTTTCTTGCAAAACCCATAGACACTTCCAAACTCGATGAAATTCTCACGCTCTGGATTCCAAAGGAAAAAAGGCTCTCCGGAAACGGCACAGCTCCCGCAGTTTCTGACACTATGGAACAGCTTTCTGTTAATAGTGAAACCGGAGGATCTGCTTCTTCATTATACGAAATCTCCGGAATAGATGTGAATTACGGTATAAGCATGACAGGCGGTACTTTGGCATCTTATAAGCAGGTTTTGTCCATGTTTCATAAGGATGCCGAAGCACGCCTTCAGATGTTCAGGCTTTTTGTTTTTGAGAGCATGAACTCAAGCGGTAATGTACTCCCTGAAAAACACATCTCCTCCTTTGTTACGCAGGTACATGCCATTAAAAGCGCTTCTGCCACCATAGGAGCAGCCGAATTATCAAAAAACGCTGCAGAACTGGAAGCTGCAGGACATGGGAAGGACCTGGAATTTATTAAAGAGAATCTTCCTCCATTTATTAATAAATTGGGGGAATTGGCAAAAAATATCCGCGAAGCTGTAGAACCTGAACTGTCAATGCCTTCCAATGAACAGGATGAAGATTTAAATATACTTGAACCCCTTTTGGGAGAACTGGGAACTGCACTTAAATCACAGGATGCAGCCGGTATAGATCGCATTCTGGATGAACTTTTGGGAAATATTGCCAGCCCTAAAATTAAAGAAATGCTGGAAACCATTTCAGATCATGTACTTTTAGCTGATTTTGATATTGCTGCGTCAAAATTAAATGAACTGTCGGCTTTAATTAATAAAAAGGTGTAGGATATTATATGGAAAAAGAATTAATAATCCTGGTAGATGATAATCCATCAAATCTCCGTATCGGGAAAAACGTATTGTCTGAAAATTATACTGTAGCTACAGCTCCTTCAGCAATGAAACTTTTTTCTGTTTTGGAGAATAATATTCCCGCTTTAATCCTTCTCGATATAGATATGCCTGAAATGGACGGTTATGAAGCGTTAAAAATATTAAAGACAAAACCTGAAACAAAGGATATCCCTGTTATTTTTTTAACCGGGATGACAGATACAAAAGATGAAGAAAAAGGCCTCTCACTGGGTGCTGTAGCTTATGTTACAAAACCCTTTGATCCCCCTTCTCTTATCGCTTGTATAGAAAAGTATACTTCTGTAAAATAGAACAATGAACGATGAGAAAGCCCTAATATTATTGGTAGACGATAATCCGGCAAATCTTCGTATTGGTAAAAATGTACTCTCGGAAAAATACCATGTAGCCACAGCTCCTTCAGCAGAAAAATTATTCAGCCTTTTGGAAAACAATGAACCAGCCATGATCCTTCTCGATATTGATATGCCGGAGATGAACGGATATGAGGTCATAGAGAAACTTAAAGGCGACCAAAAGACCCAGCATATTCCGGTGATCTTTTTAACTGCCCGTGTAGATTACGATGATGAACTTTCCGGTCTTACTCTGGGAGCCATAGATTATATCACAAAGCCTTTCCAGCCCAAGCTTTTATTAAAACGCATTGAAGTTCATCTACTGGTGGAAGATCAAAAAAGGACTCTGGAGCATCAGGCAGCAGAGTTAAAAAACTTCAATGACAATCTACAGGAAATGGTAGAGAAAAAGACCCAGAATGTACTGGATCTTCAGAATGCACTTCTTAAAACAATGGCGGAATTGGTTGAATGCAGGGATGATATTACAGGGGGGCACATAGAACGCACCCAAAAGGGAGTTAAAGTATTAGTAGAGGAAGTTATAGCAGAAGGTTTATATAGTGAAGAAACAAAGAGCTGGGATATTGCCCTTATCCTGGAATCCTGCCAGCTACACGATGTAGGCAAAATTTCAGTTGACGATAGCATTTTAAAAAAACCAGGTAAGCTCACCGATGAAGAATTTGAGCTGATGAAGAACCATGCCTCCTTTGGCGAGGAAATAATAGAAAAAATTCAAACTTTGGCAAAGGAAAGTGAATTTTTAACATATGCTAAAATATTTGCCTCCAGCCATCACGAAAAATGGGACGGCACCGGCTACCCCAGAAAACTAAAAGAATATGATATTCCCCTCCTGGGCCGCATTATGGCAATTGCCGATGTATACGATGCCTTAATTTCCGAGCGTCCCTACAAAAAAGCATTCACCCATGAAGAAGCAGCTAAAATTATTAACGAAGGGAGCGGCAGGCAGTTCGACCCTGTACTGGTGAATGTTTTTAATAAAGTAGAACAAAAAATAAAAACCGGTTAAAATGCCCCTTTCCTGCATACATATTCATACCGTTTTTTGTGATGGAAAAGATGATATAGAAACTTACTGTAAAAAAGCTCATGAAAAAGGTTTTGCCTCCATAGGTTTTAGTGCCCATGCTCCAATCAAGAATAAAACCGGAATAGACAGCTCCTGGAATATGAGGGAAGGGGATCTGTCCCTATACCTTGAAGAAGTAAGGGAAGTAAAAAAAAAATGGGCAGACAGGCTTAAGATCTATCTGGGCCTTGAAGTAGATTTTATTTCCGGCTTAATGGGCCCTGCCGACAGGGATTACAGGGAGATGGATTTGGACTTTATCATAGGGGCAGTGCATTATGTTTTTACCCCTGGCGGGAAAGCAGTCACCGTAGATAATTCCAAAGAAAATGTAGACAGGGACATTAAAGAGCATTTTAATGGGAATGTATTTTCCATGCTGGATATTTATTATAAAACCCTTAAAGCCATGATCCTTGCCGGGGGTTTTGACCTTCTGGCTCATCCCGATGTGGTAAAGAAAAATAACTCCAATTCCAGGCTCTTTAATGAGGACAGCACTGAATACAGAGCCATGGCTGCTCCGATTGTACAGCTTACAGCAAAACTCGGTGTCCCCTCGGAAATTAATACAGGGGGAATGAACAGGGGGAGAATAACAGACTGCTACCCGTCTCCCTGGCTATTGGAGCTTTTTCATAAAAACGGTGTTCCCATGGTTATTAATTCAGATGCCCATAAGGCAGATGAGCTGGACGGACATTATGAGGAAGCAAAAAATGCACTCCTATCCGCCGGGTACAAGCACAGCCTGGTATTTAACGGCAGGAAAGAGGGCAGGGCAGTCTGGGAAAAAGAGCCCCTGTAATTTGCACGCTTTTATTGCACTTTAATTGCCGGGGGGAGCTGCCTGCGTTTAAATTCCGCCCAGTTAACTGTCTTTATTATTTTATCAACCAGTTCTGCATCAAACCCCTTATCTATGATTCCGTCCCGGTCATGTTTTCCCGAAAGATGCATCTCCAGTACCCCGTCAAGTATATCGTAGGGGGGGAGGCTGTCCTCGTCTTTCTGACCGGGTCTTAGTTCTGCAGAGGGGGGTTTGTCAATAATTTCCTGGGGGATAATTTTCCTCCCTTCTTTTTCCAGGGAGCGTTCGTTAATTCTGCGGCAGAGTGCAAAAACCTGGGTCTTAAATAAATCTCCTATGGGGGAAATTGCCCCAATTGCATCTCCGTAAAGGGTGCAGTAACCCATGGAAATTTCGCTCTTGTTGCTTGCGTTTAACAGCATGGAATTGAACTTGTTTGAATACGCCATCCAGATTACCCCCCTAATCCGGCTTTGCAGGTTCTCCTCCGTTACATCAAAGGGGAGGTCTTTAAATATTACTTCCAGCGTAGAAAGAAAGGCGGCATAACATTCTTCTATGGGGATAATGATAAAGGGGCAGCCCAGGTTTTTTGCTAGAGCCTCTGCATCTGTCTTGGAACCCTCGGAGGAGAACCTGGAAGGGTTACTGATGCAGCATACATTTTCTCCTCCCAGTGCCCTGGAAGCGAGGTATGCGACAAGGGCAGAATCTATTCCCCCGGATAGTCCCAGGTGTGCTTTCTTAAAACCGGTCTTGTCTGCAAATTCTTTAATTCCGGCAATGATTTTTTCTTCTATTTTATCCGGCAGCAATGCTTCCATGAAAGTTCCTTAATTATTTATTTAAGAAGAGATATTAATAATCTGGCTCTCTCTATAAGGTCTTTAATTTCTATGCACATATCGGCACATACCCTCTCGGTAATGGGCAGTACATATTTTTCGCTCTCATCGCATAAACGTATAATAAAGTCCTTTTCCATAAGGAACATTACATCGCAGAGATTGGCGATTCTGTCCGCTGATTTAATGAGGCAGGCTTTGTCGCTGCCCTCGTTAAGTATCCGTTTTAAAAAATCCGGCTTACTCTCGAAATGTTTCCTTGTAACTTCCACCACCAGTTTATAGACCTCGGGGCCGTCATCGTCGCAGTTAATAATTAACTGATGATCAAATTCTTCCAGGTCTTCCAAAAGATCATGAACGAGGGCAGCCTTATGGAGAACCTCATCTATATGGCCGTAATCAATTAGTATATCCCTGGTTGCCACCATATGCCGGAACTGATTCCCTGCAACTTTTCTGGGGCGGCAGATAGCCATTGTAGCCAGAGCCATATACGGGGCAGTAACCATATTGGCGAGCATGTTTTGCTTTTCTTTAGTCATCAACATAGCGCTGGTGCTTCCTTACAAGGGAGATAGTAATTATTTTTTGATTTTTTGTCTATAACGCTTTTTTGTAAAGGTCTATCAAGTGGTTCCCGATTTTAACCGAGAGTTCTACAGCAAGATACTTTAGCTCATTAGGCAGATAGCGGCCGAATTCCTGAATCTCGTATGTGAGATCCCCCTCATAGCGAATTTCTGCAAGACCTGCCATGGCATCCGCCCAATCGGTTTTCCCGAAAAAGGGCATCAGATGATCATCAGCCTTAAAGAAATTATCCTGTACATGGGTTGCCTTAAGGCGGCTGCCTATTACCCTTAAATTTTCCCTGTGAAAGCCGCCTGCAAGGTTTGCATGCCCAAAGTCATAACAGATCCCCATACTGGGGTCATTAAAGGCATCTGCGAGGCTGCATAATTCCAGGACATTGGAGCCGAAGATCCTCTGCAAGTGGCTGCCCTGGTATTCAAATTCATTTTCCAGGGCAATGCCCACTCCGTTTTTTTTGGCTGTATCAAGATGCACAGAAAAATATTCCAGGTTTTTTTCCAGAGACACAGAAGAATGGGGCCCTGCCTTATAATAAGTTGCAGGATGAACCACTGCCCATTTAACGCCTAACTCTCCCGATGCTATTATCGAGCGGCGTATGAGTTCTTCCATCTCTTTTATTCTCTCTTCTGGCTGTGGTGCGAAGACATCGTAATACGGCAGATGGGACTGGGTGAATTCCACCCCAAAGCGGCGGCCCAGTTCTGCAATTTCCTTAATGTAATTTTCCCATTCGTCAGTCCGCATTTTGGAACCGGGATTCATGCCTTCGCATAAATTTATATCGAGAACCTTATACCCGGCCTTTGCACAGAGTTCTATGCAGAATTCAAAGCCGTTTTTCTGCCCTGAATCGGGCAGAAAAGCAGCTATATTGGTAGAAGTGGAAAGCCTCAAACTTCTCTCCCGGTCTTACCTGTTGGCTTCGGCAAAATCATCCAGGAGGAGGTTAAGAGCCCTTGCCATGCTTGTTACGGTTTCTTCCGGTGTTCTTCCGTCATTCAACATTGATGCACCCTGGTTCTCAATTTCAAAGTAGAAATTTCTGGAGGGCCCCACTATTACACCCATCATGTCCGGGCTGGTGATTGCAAGCTGATTGGTTCCAACTTCCGCCTGAGGGAATCTGGCTATGTGATCCAGGTATGCCCTGTTCTGTGCAGATGCCAGGTTAACCGGCGTATAACCAGTGGCGACTGAAAAGCGCGCCTGTATTTCCGGGGATGTCATGAACTTTACAAATTCCCAGGCGGCATCCGCTCTTGCCTGATCCCTTTTATTAAACATAAAAAGAGCAGAACCGGAAACTGTAGCACCGAAGTTTGATGCACTGTTAATTCTGGGGAAGTATGCTGCGCCTAACTCAAAACGTCCGTCAATCTGATCCAGGAGACTTGTTAATGAAGCAGTGGAAGCAGTAAAGAAAACAGTCTGCTGTGTAAGAAAGAGATTGCTTAGACTTGCCGAAACATTCAGCAATGCACCTGCATTGTACATGGCCTGCCAGGCTCTCAGAAAGGTGAGAAGGGTTCCTTCCGTGTCGGCAACCAGCCTTGTTGCATCTCCGTCCCTTCCATTGCGTTCATTAACCACATAAGAAGCACCAAGGCCCCTGCCGGGAATTTGACCTATCCAGTTTGCCAATAGGGGGGTATTTGGCTGGTTTGCAAAGGCTGTAAGAGTTTGATTGTTCACATTAACCGGAGGAAGATGCCTGGAAACTTCAATTATTTCATCAAAAGTTGTAGGGGGAGCTGATATCCCAGCCGCATCCAATATGCTTTTATTGTAGTACATTATTGTAGTGGAAGCAGATACCGGAATACCAAGCTGGCGGCCTCCGTAATTCCATGCCCTAAGCGGTGCTTCCATGTATTGGTTCAGGTTAAAATTCCTGTCCCTCTGAAGTGCATCATCCACAGTATAGGCAAACTCTGTATTAAGATAGTCAACTATCCCAGTCGCATCTATCTGCATAACATCTGGCAGGGCATTTACCTGCCCAGTCATTAAAAGCGGTCTAAGTCTGGCTGTTGCATCTGCATACTGACCCTGAAATACCGCTTCTACCGTAATGTTTGCTGCAGCACCCGGCCCCTCGTTGAATTCCCTTACATAGGTGTCAAAGGCAAGACCTGCATTGTCAGTCATGGAATGCCAGAAGCTGATTGTCACATGTCCGGGGGCAGAACTCTGCTGGCCTCCCACAGCAAAGAGATTACTCCCCAAACCAAAGAAAACAATAAACGAAACCAAAGTAAAAATCCCGATTTTTTTCATAAAAACCTCCTGTAAATAATAAATAACAAATATCAGATATTAAATATCAAATATTTCCTATATTACTTTAACCAACCAATGCTCCTGCCTCTATTCCTTTCACAACCACAGAGCGTAAAAAAATGAAAAGCATAAAGGAAGGTATCAATATTATTGTTACCGCCGCCAGTACAAGGGTGTAATTTGTTTCCAGGGGATTGGAAAGCATGGCAACCCCTATTTGCACAGTTCTCATATCCACCCTGGTAGTTACCAGTAGAGGCCAGAGATAGGCATTCCAAAACGAAATAAAGGACTGAACCAGAAGAACCAGGACTACAGGCTTTGCAAAAGGAAGGGCGATTAACAGCAAATAGCGCATATCGCTGCAGCCGTCTATAAATGCCGCATCCCTGTATGAAATGGGAATGGACTTCATGTTTTGCCTTAGCATAAACATCTGTGAAGCTCCCACAAGGCCGGTAACCGTCATGGCAAAATAATTGTCCATCATATTCAGCCTTACTATTGTTAAATAATTTGTAACCACAAGGGTATCTGACGGAAGCATCATGCTCCCCAGTATCAACCCAAAGAGAAAAGTCTTTCCGGGAAATTTAAAGTATGTAAAGGCATAGGCTGCCAAAATTGCAAAACCAATACGCAGGGTCGAACCCATAGAGGCAACAATAAAAGTATTAAACATAAAACGCATCATGGGAGCAACGCGGAATACCGTATGAAAATTTTCGAAATAAGAAAAACTGTTTGGAAGCACTGTGGGCGGAAAAACAGTCAGTTCCGGCCTGGCTTTAAATGCTATGGAAACACAGTAAATTACAGGGAAAATTATTATTAAACCTATAAAAACAGCAAGGATACTTATTATGAAACTTTTAATGTTTTCTGATCTTTCTTTTGCTGTCATTGGTAATGCACCCTCTTTCTTTCCATTACAAAAGCCAGAAGAACCAGACCAAAGGTGAGTGCAAAAGTAATCATGCTGTATGTTGCAGCCAGAATGTAATTTGATGACTGATACCCTGCTATATACATCATAAAAATCAAAGTAGTTGTAGAATGTGCCGGCTGCCCCCCTGTAATTATCATTACTGGTGCTGAAGTCATCATTGCCAAAACTAAATTGGTGCAGATTACAAAGAGTATTGTCGGGCTGGTGAGGGGGATTTTTACACGAAAAAGTTTACGGAAAAATCCGGCTCCGTCCAGATTGGATGCTTCTATTAACTGAGTCGGAATATTTCTCAGTGCGGAGAGGAATAAAAGAAAATCAAATGGAACGCCTATCCACACGCAGACCATTATAATTCCCCAAAGTGCGTAGGCAGGGTCTGTAAACCAGCCTATATCCAGCTTCAGCCAGTGATTTAAAATACCCATATTGGGTTCCAGAAGCATCCTGAAAATTTGTGATGCCGCTGCCATGGAGACTGCCATGGGAACTATGAACATGGTTTCGTAAATAATTCCTGCTTTGCGTTTTTTTTCTGCAATTAAAGCCAGAGCATAGGAAATAACGAGAATCAAAGGAACCACAAAAATAGTCAGCTTAAGGGTGTTTTGCAGAGCTGTAAAAAAAATCGGATCCGAAAAAAGTCTGGTAAAATTCCTCAGCCCTGTAAATTCCATTATATCGCCGCGAAAATTTACCCTGGTAAAGCTGTAAATAAAGGTTCTTGCAAAGGGATAGTAAACAAAGGAAAAAGCAAAGAAGAGTATGGGCAATAAAAAAATATAAGGCTTTATCTTTTCCCTTAGAACAAATTTTTTCATGATTCTATTTTTACCTGCTTAAGATCCTGTGTTTAATTCTTCCATTGCAGCTTCTATCTCAAGTCCCTCATGTATGAGTTTTGCAATTATCGATGTATATAGGGCAGGGTTTTTATGCCCCCAGATATTCCTCCCCATGGCAATTCCCGCAGCTCCTGCTTCCAGGGCATCCCTTATTTCTCCGAACAGCTCCCTTTCGGGAATTTTCCTTGCTCCTCCGAGTATTACAATAGGTGCAAAAACACTTTCGCATAACTCCCTCATGGATTCCTTATTTCCTGTATAAGCTGTTTTTACAATATCTGCTCCCAGTTCCGCAGCCTGCCTGCAGGCGAAGATTATATTCTCCGGTGTACGTGCATCGTCTCCGCCTTCAAATCCCCTGGGCAGAGCTTCCACTACCACAGGCAGTCCCAGGCGGTGAGCCTTTTGAATATTTCTTGCCAAGGCACCCAGGCTTTCACTTTCGAATTTGGAGCCCGGGAAACTCATCGTCACCAGGGCATCAGCTCCGGAAAAAATTGCCTCCTCCGGTTCTACCACTGTCTGCAGGGGCCTTGGTTCCTGGCTTAGCATGGAAACACCGCCGTCTATCCGGAGTATAATTCCCTTGCCTAAAAAGTCAGCGGAAAATTTATCCAGCAGCCCCGGGCTAACAAGAAATGCATCAGCTCCTGAAGAAGCACATTCCCTTATCACCTTCCCTGGATTCTTCAGTGCCGGAAGAACATTAAAGTTAGAGCCGTGATCTATTGCCAGAATAAAAGTTCTGCCGTTTGGAAGAAAAATATGGTTCAATCTATGCTTTATGCCCATAAAATAAACCTCCTAAAAATCCAGGAAAACCCTGTATGTTCCCGGTAAAATGGCATGTTCAAAGGCATCATAAATTTTTTCCAGCGGATATGAGCCGGAAACCAGTTTTTCCGGCTTAATAAGATCCAGATTAAGCAGCCTGGCTGCAGTGTTAAAATCATTAATTCCGGGATTCACCGAGCCTGTAATTATTTTTTCTGAATAATGGAGTGAATTAATATCCAGCGGTATGGGATTACTGGGGTGGAATGATGAAAATAAAACCACTCTGCCCAGTTTCCCTGCCATATTAACAGCTTCTTCTGCCAGGGATGGAATTGAAGCAGTGCAAAATACCGCATTTACACCTCTTCCCCCGGTAATATCCATAACAGCGTCAATAAGATTTACTTCTTTGGGGTTAATTAATATATCTGCACCCATATTCGCTGCGATTTTTAGTCTTGAAGGATCCAGTTCACAGACTATTACCCTTGCCCCGCGCATTTTAGCAAGGGCAATGTGGAATAGACCCATAGTACCGGCACCTATTACTGCCGCATCGTCCCCCAGTTCTATAGATGCATTTCCAATGCTGTGAACACAGCAGGCAAGGGGCTCTGTAAGAGCAGCATAATGCGGATTAAGATCATCCCTCAGTTTATATACAGCCCTGGAATCAACCAGCATATATTCTGCCAGCCCCCCTGGACCGTTTAACCCTGGGTGAGTACTTGCATTAAAAGAATCAATGCACTGGTTCTCATGCCCTGTACGGCAGTAGTAACATTCGCCGCAGTTTGTCAAAAGCCTTACTGCAGCCAGATCACCTTTCTGTACAGAGATAACTTTTTGCCCTGTGGAAATTACCCTTCCTGCAGCTTCATGACCCCAGGCAAAGGGGTATCTATTTATTGCTCCCCTGTAAAGCCTCTGTTCCAGGGTACAAATTGCACAGGTTTCTACTTTAATCAGTACCTGATTTTCTCCGGGATTCTTTAATTCCAGCTCATGTATTTCTATGTTTTTCTCAGAATTAATTACACTTACTTTATATAAGGCCATTTATGAGGATTCTAGCATGTTTTTTTTTAATGGGGAATGCTCCCATATTAATATTCTGTTAAAATCTTTATCATAAATCCTCTTGCCATTTTTTGTAAATTTCACGAAAATATACCATGATCCTGATAAAAACAATTATTGTCTTTTTATATACATTCATTGTAATGCTCGTATTTCTACCCTTTGGGCTTCTGGCATTTTTACTGGGCTATGCCGGTTTAAGAAAACCCATGTCCTGGGTGGTTTATAGAATGGCACAGGGCTGGGCAAGGAGCCTGATTTTTTTCACCGGCTGCCAGATGACAGTTACAGGAAGGGAGCATATTCCCTTAAAGGGCAGTGTCTGCTTTACCAGTAACCATGTCGGCATTTTTGACATTATCCTTGCCCTTGCCTATATAGGCCGCCCCTTTGGCTTTATTGCAAAAAAGGAACTTCTCTTACTCCCCTTTTTTAATATCTGGATCTATATCCTGGGCGGGCATTTTATCGACAGGAAAAATATAAGAAAAGCTGTAAACACAATTAACCTGGGAATTAAAAAGATTAAAGACGGCGGTGCTATGTTAATTTTCCCGGAGGGAACAAGGAGCAAGGGGAGGGGACTCTTGTCTTTTAAAAGCGGGGCAATAAAACTCGCAACAAATTCCCTCGCTCCCATAATCCCCATTGCAATATACGGGAGTTATGAGGTGTTTGAAAGGCAGTATAAGGTTCATGCAGTCCCCGTGCGCCTGATATTCTGCCCCCCCATAATTACCGAAACCATGAGCAAGGAAGACAGAAGAGCGAACCTTGCAGATCAGGTTCGTTCTGTAATAGAGGATGCATTAAAATGACATTAAATGAACTCAGAACCAAGTATATAAATTTCTTTTTATCAAAAGATCATGTCCAGGTTCAGGGGAAATCCCTGATCCCCGATAACGACCCTTCAGTCCTTTTTACAACAGCCGGAATGCACCCCCTGGTTCCCTACCTTCTGGGGGAAGAGCACCCTGCCGGTAAGAGGCTTGTTAATTTTCAAAAGTGTTTACGCACCGGGGACATTGACGAAGTAGGGGACTACAGCCATCTCACATTTTTTGAAATGCTCGGCAACTGGTCTCTGGGAGATTACTTTAAGGAAGATGCAATCAAGATGAGCTTCGAATTCCTCACATCGCCAGAGTGGCTGGGAATACCCATTGAAAGGCTTGGTGTTACTATCTTTGAAGGTGACGATGACGCTCCCCTGGATGAAGAGTCCGCCTCTATATGGAAGGAACTGGGTATTCCCGAAAGCCGCATAAGTTACCTCCCCAAAGCTGACAACTGGTGGGGCCCAGCCGGGACTACAGGCCCCTGCGGTCCGGATACCGAAATGTTCTATTATATTGAAAACGAATTATGCAGCCCCAGCTGTAAACCCGGCTGCAGCTGCGGAAAGTGGCTGGAGATCTGGAACGATGTTTTCATGCAGTACAATAAAAACACAGACGGTAAATACGAAATAATGCCCAGAAAATGTGTGGATACAGGAATGGGAATGGAAAGAACCATTACCGTTCTTAACGGAAAAAAAACAGTATACGAAACAGAAATTTTCCTCCCCATAGTAAGGGCAGTAGAAAAAGGAACTGGTTATACATCCGGCACCGATGATGAAAAAGAAAAATCCCTGCGTATAATCTGTGATCATATTAGGGCATCTGTCTTTGTATTGGGTGACCAAAAGGGAGTTAGCCCCTCAAACCTTGGTGCAGGTTATGTCCTCAGGCGTTTAATAAGGCGGGCAGTGCGGCACTGGAGGAAGCTCTCCGGCGGGGAAAGCGTATCTCCCTTTTTGTCCCCTGTTGCAGAAATAGTCATAAAAAACTTCTGTGATATTTACCCCGAACTTTCAGAAAACTCTGAACGTGTTATTTCCGAACTGGATAAGGAAGAAAAAAAGTTCCTGGAAACCCTGCAAAAGGGGGAACAGGAGTTTGAAAAACTGCTCCCCAATTTACTAAAGAACCCCCAGAAAATAATCGGCGGCCGCATGGCATTCCGGCTCTACGATACTTATGGTTTCCCCATTGAGATTACCGAGGAACTTGCAGCGGAAAACGGTATGACCGTTAACAGGGAGGAGTTTGAGGAGGCCTTTAAAAAACATCAGGAGCTCTCCAGAGCAGGAAGTGCTGATCAATTTAAGGGCGGCTTACAGGACAATAGCGAGCTTGTTACAAAGTACCATACCGCAACCCACCTGCTTCATAAGGCTCTAATGATGGTTTTGGGTGATCATATTGCTCAGAAAGGGTCAAATATTACCTCAGAAAGGCTTCGTTTCGATTTTTCCCACCCCTCTCCCATGAGCAGTGAGGAAATTTCCAGGGTAGAAGACATTGTAAACGATCAAATCCAAAAAAAACTCCCTGTTTATTCGGAAATTATGGATTATGAAGATGCTGTAAAAGCCGGGGCAATAGCACTTTTTGGTGAAAAGTATGAAAAGCAGGTAAAAGTGTATACTATTGGCTTAAATAATACAGAGTTCTTTTCCAAAGAACTCTGCGGCGGTCCCCATTCAGAAAATACCGGCGAGCTGGGGAAGTTCCGCATTCAAAAAGAACAGTCCTCCTCTGCTGGTGTACGTCGAATCCGGGCTGTATTCCATGACGGATCTTAGGTTATTAGAAAACTAGAAATTTTGTATACTTTTGTGATATACTAATTTAGTAGAAACCAGTAACCTGGTCTGTATCTGTTTTTTCTATATCATAGAAGGTATTTATATGAAAAACAGGTTAATACCTTAAAAAGGATAATTATGATTGACATGAAAAGATTTACTATTCTTTTATTATTATTAAGTTTTGCCGCAATAACTGCCTTTGCACAAATCGATCTTCAGCCTGTGGCAATAGTCCAGCTTACCAGGAGCGAGCCCATCACCGTAAGGCAGATGCGTGCTCAGGCGGAAACCCTTGCCTGGCAGAGCCTTATAGCCAGTACAGGAAGGGCTCCCACATCTGCCGAAATTACCCAGGCAGTGCGCAGCATGAATCTGGAGCAGAGAAGGCAGATCCTCGATGTAATGATCAATGAGAGGCTGGCTCTGCAGGCAGCAGAGCGCGACAGGGTTACAA
>Ga0099364_10009017_pt1 | contig 13918 bp, 11 predicted proteins | sample TergutTh196P3_FD_73070 | JGI IMG/M metagenome (GOLD analysis project Ga0099364, IMG submission 73070) | Microcerotermes parvus P3 segment gut microbial communities from Pointe-Noire, Republic of the Congo - Th196 P3 | ecosystem: Host-associated > Arthropoda: Insects > Digestive system > Gut ...
GCAAAGATTTTGCAAAAACAAATTCGCCGTTTGCAGGTATTGCTGCGCAACGTCAAAACGATTCGACGTGTCCGGGTTGGAACCTTCGTCGAGCAACGTCGATAGTCCGAGCAGCGTGTTGCGCCAAAATTCCTGCAATTCCGCCGGCAAACCGTCAATTGGCCGCACAGCGTCACGTTGATTGCCCAATGTGAGGTTCATTAATCGCTGGTTGATTTCCACTTGCAACTGCTCTTTATGGTCAAGGGAATCGGATTCGGCAATGAGCGAGTTGAGCATATTCAATGCTCGTCCGGCCGTTTCGTCCCAGCTTTCCTGGGAAAATGACGCTGTGACACTTCGGACCTGCGGTGTTGAATATGTTTCGCGAGAGGAATCGGCCTCATTGTTTCCATGGAGCGTTCGCACTTCCATTTGTGGATAACCGTCGTCCCCGGACCTGCCGCTTCTGATGTCGGTCCAATCCCGTGAGACATGGTTCACCTCGTCTTCCTCTTCTTCCACTTCCACTGGCGACAAAGAAGTCATCACCGGGGTTTCACGGAGACTGGGATCGACAATTCCGATCCTGGTCCGGCTTGATCCCGTGGAGCGATTACCCAAGCGATTCACTGTCGGTTGAAAAGTCATGCTTTCCCGAGTCCCAATGACTGGAGCAGTTGGGGCAAGTGGTTGACTGAATGGCAGGGTTTCCCGGGTGTCCGTGTTCGTATTCTGTGGAGCCGGTACGTCGGTTGGCAGGTCCGACGACTCCGTTGGCGATTCCATCGGTTGCAACGTTGAGAAATCGCCGGGAGTCGCCACCGTTGGCAAGGTCGTGTCCGTATTAATCTTGTTGATGGCTTCCGGTTCGTTTTGTGAACCATCCATGCGGAATGCCACGTTGGTTCCCGAATTCAAGTCAGCCACCTGACGAATCATGTCTTGTGCATTTCCGGCTGTGTTCGAGTGATGGTATGGCATAGTCATTTCGGCTGTCGTCACGTCTCCATCAGAATGATTCAACAGTCGAATCGGCGGTTCACCGGAATCACGTTCGTGAACCGCCACATTGTGCGAAACCTGCATGATCGGGTGAGGCGGGGGTTGGCCGCCGCCTGTACTGCGAATGGCGGCCAGGTAATTGGCCATCAAGTAACTTCGCATCGTCGGCGATTCCTGTCGCAATGACGCGATGATTTCCGTTTTCTGTTCCGAGGAAAAGTAATCCGTTTCATTGAGGATTGCGGCAAATTCGACGATTTCCTGCGGATCGTCTTCGCGAAGAATCAACGTCTGAAGTGACGCCTGCGGCGCAAGACTCTCACGATCATCCGACAAACCGGCAGGGACGGGTTGTTGCAAGTATGTTGCGTTTGTCGCGGTATATCGATTGTCTTCAGCCCGGTGCGATGGAAATTGGAATGGATTCCAAAAGCCGAACAGCCCCCCGATTTGCGGTGGCCGATAACCGGGATACGCTTGCTGAACCGGGTGCTGGCGATAGGTCAGGCGATCGGGCGCCAAATGGGGAGGAACGGCCTCCTGTTGACGGACTGTGCCGTCGGTTTGCTGTTGACGCATGGCGTCAGGAATGTGGCAACCTGCGAACAAAACGGAAAACAGGAGGGTAGCCAGGACACAAAACAGGCGCACAAAACAGTCCTTTGGCGGAATGCCAAAAGACATCTTGCACATCGGCATCACCTGTTTGTTTGGCCGTCTCGCTGTCATTCTTGTATGCGCCAATTTCCGTATCTGTTAGACCCCCTGAAAGTGTTGCGGTTGCGAATGGTACGGTATCTCCCACCGGAAAACAAGACCGATTTCGTTAATATTTATGTTTTTTTGGATTCTTTCATGCTGAAGATTGCTTGCACCGATGGAAACATTCATGGTATAATATATTGTGCGAACTGCGGAAAGGTTTCAGAATTGAACGGCACGAACACAATGCAACACAAAGGCTTGCGTTTTTTCAGACTGATGACGCTGATCGTCCTTGTTGCCTTTGGCTTGCGATTGGGTGCGGCGTATTACTGGCAGTCACGGGTCGCAACCAACGAGCCGGGGTTGTATTTCGGCGACAGTACAACTTACTGGTGGCTTGCCGGGGCGGTTTCTCAAAGCAAACCGTATCAATTTGATGATTGGCAAGTCTTTCGGATGCCAGGTTATCCCTGTGTACTTGCGCCGCTCTTTTGGCTGTACGGTGGCGAACCACCTATAATGGCCGCACGAATCGAAAACGCTCTGCTCGGCTCGCTGCTCGTTGTCGCAGTGGGTGCATTCGCGTTCCAGTTATTCCACGACCGGAAAATCGCGTTGTGGGCAAGTCTTTTGGCCGCATTTGAACCGTGTACCGTAATCACCAGCGTCTGGGTTTTGTCCGAAACGCCGTTTTGCCTGGCAATGATCGGCCAATTGTCGGTACTGGTTGCCGCAATTCGGGCAAAAAGCAAGCGGCAACTGATTCTCTATTCGGCCTGGTTTGCTGTACTATCTGCTTTGACGGTTTATTTCCGGCCAAGCTGGTTGTATTTCAGTTTGTTTGCATTGATTGCGTATTTTACCTATTCATTACCATCACTCAAAAATACCACAACGTCTTCTTTTTGCCCGATGAAACGTGCAATAATCATTGCTCTGATTCTCGTGCCGGTTTTTTGCCTTTGTCTGGCACCCTGGTGGATTCGCAATTACCAGATCACAGGTCGATTTGTTGCAACAACCTTGCAGATGGGGCCCAGTTTATATGACGGCCTCAGTCCGACTGCAACCGGTGCCAGCGACATGGCTTTTGTGGACGAATTTCGAAGAATCGAACGGGAACGAGCAACTCCCAACTCAAAAGACATTTATGAATACCGCGTCAACGAACGCATGAAGAAAGCGTCGTTGGATTGGGCAAAAACACACCCCGGTCGAGTATGCGAACTGGCCGTGATCAAATTTTTTCGGCTTTGGAACGTTTGGCCGAACGAACCGGCTTTTGCCAACCCCATTGTTCGCATCATTGTGTTTTTGACCTACACGCCGATCTTGGTTCTTGCTCTCATCGGGTTTGGTGTAACATGGCGTCGTGGATTCGATTACGCCATTTTGATTTTACCGGCAATTTATCTGACGATGCTACATGTGATTTTCGTGTCATCATTGCGATACCGCGTTCCGGCGATGCTCTGTCTGATGATTCTCGCGGCCTTGATGCTGTCACAGTTGTTCAAAAATCAGAGCCGCGACGGTCACGGAGCGGTCGAATCAGCGACAAAATGACGAAAACACTTGGTTTCCTGTTATTTCTGCATTTTGTAGCCGTAATAGAACAAAACAACTCCGGCACAGATGAGGCTGTACGGAAAATAATCGGCCACGGAGAGTCGCGGTGATTCGATTTGCAGCTTGTCCGCCACGACAGGGTTAAGCGTCACCTCCTGGATGCAAAAAAGTTGCAATCCAAGTAGCACGGCAAATATTCCCAAACCAAGAAAAAGTATGCGTCCCATACCAATACCCTATCGACTTGCCAAAGGAACATCATTGCAGGTTTCGGTCACTTTCCAGTTACACGGATTTTGCCGGGCTTTGGCCGCAAGACGACTTGCCGAAAAACAATTTTTTGGTATAATGTCAGCATGATTGTGGTTTTTTATAACCATAAGTTTTGGAATGACTTAATGCAAAACAGCAGGCAACCGGAACGAATCGGCAAGATACTCACCCGGATCATGGCCAGGCGGGGGTTCCAGCGACAGATTTCGCAGGAAGTGCTGGAAACGGTTTGGGGAAAAATGGTCGGTGAAACCCTTGCCGGTAAAACCCGGATTGGCAGTCTGCGGCGCGGAACGCTTGAAGTTTTTATTCGCCACAAGATTTTCGAGCAGGAATTATCGTTTCGGCAAGCCGAATTGGTGCAAGCCCTTAACGCCGCACTGGGCGAGAACAAAATTAAACGATTGAAGTTTACATTAGTCTGAACCGGATTTTCATAAGATTTGCATGATTACCATGTTCAGTCAATCATTTTGGAAAATCTTGTCAAAATCCAGGTTTGGACATGAATAGGAAGAATAAATGAGCACAAATCAGGATGCCGGTGGCAGCACGGAAGATTTTCGCATCGAGCCGCAGGAGCATATCTCGCAAGCGATCCCGGAGGCCAACGCGGAATACACGGCCAAAGACCTCGAACACTTGAGCGATCAGGAACACGTTCGTAAACGTCCGGCCATGTACATCGGCGATACGGGAACTCACGGCCTGCACCACCTGGTCAGCGAGGTCGTCGATAATTCCATCGACGAGGCAATGGCAAAATTTGCGACCACCATCCACGTCACCATCAACAACGATGGTTCGGTCACGGTCGAAGACGACGGACGCGGCATTCCGATTGAAGAACACCCCGATCTGAAAATCTCGACACTCGAAGGCGTCATGACAGTCCTCAAATTCGGCGGCAAATTCAGCAAGGGGGCTTACCAAACTTCGGGCGGTTTGCACGGCGTTGGCGTTACGGTCGTCAATTTTCTCTCTGAGTGGTGCGAGGTGGAAGTGCGACGCGGCGGGATGGCGTATCAACAGGAATATGAACGCGGTATTCCGACCGGTGCGGTTTCACAAATCGGAAAGTCAAGCCATCGCGGAACAAAAACGACCTTTAAGCCTGACCCGGAGATTTTCCCCGACACCAAATTCGACTACAAGGTTTTGCAACGACGCCTGCAGGACCTGGCTTTTCTCAATCGCGGCGTCAAAATCATTCTGCGCGATTCGCGGACGGGCGATGAGGACAGTTACGACTACAAACGGGGGTTGATTGATTTTGTCGAATACCTCAACCGTTCGACCGATCCTCTGCACAAGGAAATCATTCCTATCGATCAGGAAGTGGACGGCGTGGGCGTCGAAATCGCGATGCAATACACCGCCGAATATACGGAAAACATCCGCTCCTACGTCAATAATATTCACACCATTGAAGGCGGTACGCACCTGAGCGGTTTCAAAACCGCCCTAACCCGAACGCTCAACAACTACGGCAAGAACGAGAACATGTTCAAGCAGCTCATCCCAACGGGGGATGACTTTCGCGAGGGTCTGACGGCTGTGATTTCGATGCGTGTTCCCAACCCGCGATTTGAAGGGCAAACCAAAACCAAGCTGGGCAACGGCGAAGTTGAAGGAATCGTCAATTCCGCATTCGGCGAGGCACTGGCCAAATTTCTCGAAGAGAATCCGAAAACCGCGCAAACGATTGTGAAAAAGGGATTACTTGCCGCCGAGGCACGCGAGAGTGCCCGCAAGGCGCGCATGATGGTGCGCGAGCGCAAAGGGGCACTCAGTAGCGGCGGGATGCCCGGCAAGTTGCGCGACTGCACAAGCCGCGATGTCGAGAAATGCGAACTGTATCTCGTCGAAGGTGACTCCGCCGGCGGGTCGGCGGAAGGCGGTCGGATGCGGGAATACCAGGCGTTGTTGCCGCTCCGGGGCAAGGTCATTAACGCCTACAAAGCCCGCGACGACAAAGTGCTGGCCAATGAGGAAGTACGCAGCATGATCGCGGCACTTGGTTCCGGGTTCGGTGCCGATGTGGACCTGAGCAAACGCCGCTACGACAAGGTGGTCATCATGACCGACGCCGACGTGGACGGATCACACATCCGCACGTTGCTGTTGACGTTCTTTTATCGGCAGATGTACGAACTGCTCAAGGCGGGACATGTTTATCTGGCGCAACCGCCGCTCTATCGTGTCACGCAAAAGACCGGCAAAAAGACCTCGACCTACGTGCAGACCGACGAGGAAATGAAGCAACAACTGCTCGAACTCGGCCTGAGCGGTTCGCAGTTTGAAACGGAAGACGGCAACGTCATCGAAGGCGGGACAATGGAACGCCTTTGCCGGACGCTGGCCGCCATTGAGGATTCCATCGTCGCACTCGAACGTCGCGGGATCAGTCTCAAGGATCATGCCGGACGTCAGGACGCGGAATCGGGGCGGTTGCCTGTGTTCCATATTCTCTGGAATCACAAGGACTATTGGTTCACCTCGACGCAGGAACGGGACGAGTTTATCGCGAAAAATCAACAGGAATCGGGCGAAGCGGCAACGATTTCCTCAGAAAGCGACAACGAAACGGAAGACATTAAAGCACACGCTGACCACAAGATGCGTATTCTGGAATTGCATGAAGTGCGTTCGATCAACCGCCAGTTAGCCGACCTGCGCGAGATGGGTTTCGGCATTGACGCGCTCATGCCGAAAGTGCGCACCGGCATCCAGACTCCGCGCTATACGCTGAAACGCGGCGACAACGCGTCCGGTCTGGAGGATTTGCGCAGTCTGCTCAGTGCCGTGCGCGCGGCGGGCGAAAAATCGCTGGACATCACCCGTTTCAAGGGTTTGGGCGAAATGAACGCCGAAGAGCTTCGCGAAACGACGCTCGACCCGAAAAATCGTGTGCTGGTCCAGGTGACGATGGAAGACGCCTCCGCCGCCGACGATCTGTTCCGCGTCCTGATGGGTGATAAAGTCGAACCCCGCCGCGAGTTCATCGAAAAACATGCGCTGGAAGTGAAGAATCTGGATGTGTGAATCATGCCCATTCCCGTTTTTGAATATCCCGTGACCGTTTTGGTTTCGGACATCGACGAGATGGATCACGCGAACAATGTGTGCTATATTCGTTGGATGCAGGAGGCGGCCATTGGTCATTCGACCCGCAACGGATGGCCGACGGAACGTTATATCGCGGCGCAATGGGCTTGGGTCGCGCGCCGGCATACGATTGACTACCTGCAACCGGCATTTCTCGGCGACGAACTCATTGTGCGCACCTGGGTCGCCGAGTTCAAGCACGTCCGTTCGCGCAGAAAGTACATGATTGTCCGCAAATCGGACGACGAAATTCTTGCCAAAGCGGAAACCCATTGGGCCTTCGTCTCAACGGAAACACGACGCCCCATGAAAATCCCGCAGGACGTGAGTGTGTGTTTCATCCCGGTCGGCGAAGAACCGACGATTCCAGTTAAGAGTGAATCGTGAATAACGAATCGTGAAAAATTCGTAACGATTCAGTGGCATATTTGGTTTGCATCCCGTTGGATTGCAGGGAATTTTCGTCACTTCAAACCCAGTATTCCGCTGAACAGTTCCCTTTTTGTTTCGGAAGCTTTTCGGGCACAACATCATCACTCCATGCGTCGTTTGAACATGAAAACCGCAGCGGAGAGCGTCAACGCGGCGATGGCGAACAGCGGCAGCATGTTGATCAGGACGACTTGTGTTGACATGCCGCGAAGAAACAGCCCCTTGATGATGACGATGAACCAGCGGACCGGATCAACGACGGTCAGCGTTTGCAGCCATTCGGGCATGTTTTCAATCGGCGTGGCGAAACCGGACAGCATAATCATCGGCGGCATGACCAGAAAGCAGCCAAGAACCGTCTGCTGTTGCGTCATTGAAAGCGAACCAATGAAAAGTCCGATCCCGATGATCGCCAGCAGGAAGGCTTCCAGCGCAAGAACCAGCAGCAGAAACGATCCCTTGAGCATAATGCCGAACGCGAGAATGACGATGGATGTGACCAGTCCGGCGGAAAAAGTCGCCAGCACCATGGCGGGCAAAGCCTTGCCGATAAGGATTTCGAGCGGCGAAAAAGGCGTGACAAGCAACTGTTCGAAGGTGCCCATTTCGCGTTCACGGGCGATGGAAAGTGAGGCAAGCGGCAGTCCGACCACGGTGGCGAGAAGACAAATCAGGCAAGGCTCAAGTGCCTCTTGCGGGTTGAGGTTCGGGTTGAACCAGTTGCGGGTCACAACCTCGGCATCTGGCCTGGGAGTGACGCCGGACGATTGCGCTATGTGACTTCGGGCGTAACTCTGCACGATGGTTTGCATGTAACCGCCCACGATGGAAGCCGCGTTCGTCTTGCGGCCGTCGATGAGAATTTGCACGTCCGCCGAGCGATCCGGCGCAAGCAGATTCTCTGAAAAGTCCTGCGGAATGACCAGCACGGCAATTGCACGTTGGTTATCGATGGTCGGATCAATCTCGTTCAGATGCTGGAGATGCAACACCTTCGTAAATGTCGGCGTGTTCTCGAACCGCAAAACAAGTGATCCGCCTTCGGCACCGCGATCCTGGTTGAGTACGGCCAGCGTCACGTTTTTGACTTCCTGTGTGATGGCGTAAGAAAAAACCACAATCTGTATAATTGGCGGTACAATCAAAAAAAAGCCGTGATTTCGGTTCCCGCAACACGGCGAGAAATTCCTTGATCATTAAGTGATAAATGCGATGGAAGGGCGTTGTCAAGTTATGTAGCATGTTTGTGCAGGTTGTTCACAAGGGGTATAAAATAAGGCAATCTGGGGTAAAATGTTTACCCCAAGGGGTGCGCAACAAGGTGGGGTTTCAATCGTCCTGTTTCTTACTCTATTCTGTTTCACAGGTTTTGCCCGACTGGGAAGTGATTTTCCCTGACCGGGCTGTCTTGTCGCTGGATTTCATGGTACATTGTGCTTGGTCGTTTGTGTGGGATATGCGTTTCAATTCCATTGCAACTTGTTTGCCAACCCCATTTTACCACAACGACCTCTTTCAAGAAATCCAGGTCACTGAAATTTCCAGGCTAAGGAGATTTCAATTTTTTATTAAAAAACCCATTCCAATGAAAAAGTATTTAATCTCATTGTGCACATTTTGGGTGTTATTCTTTACGGGATGGCAACCAAACCTTTTCTGTTTATCGCCCTCAGCCAACGACTTGGTTTTTACCGATCTTGCCACTGTCTGGGACGAAGGCATTCCCTTGGGTAATGCCATCATCGGTGCGCTGGTATGGCAAAAAGGCGATTCGTTGCGCATGTCACTCGATCATGTCGGGCTTTGGGACTTGCGTCCCATGGTCAACCGCGATTTGTTGCCGGTGCATAACTTCCAATGGGTGCAGGAACAGGTGGCAAAAAAAGACTATCGCCCAGTCCAGCAAATGTATGATGTGCCTTACGAAACTTCGGCCTTTCCGACAAAACTCCCCGGCGGGGCACTGGAATTTGATACGACAGAGTTGGGAAAAGTCGATACGGTGCGGTTATTCCTGAACAATGCCTTATGCGAGGTCCAATGGACGGACGGTGCCCGCTTGCAGGCGTTTGTCCATGCCACGGAAAACAAGGGATGGTTCCTGTTTGAAAACGTTACCGGTGATTTCATGCCGGTCTTGGTGACGCCCAATTACCGGTCTTCGCAGGCGGGCGATGACAATAGTCATGCAGGTCCTGAATTGTCCCGTTTGGGGTATGTTCAGGGCGAAGTGTTGCGAAATGGAAACACCATCGTCTATCATCAACCCGGAAGCGGGGGTTTTTATTATGAAATTGCCGTGAGCTGGCACCACACGGGGCAAAGCATGGAAGGGGTATGGACGATTCTTCCGAAACCGGAAGGCGACGCCCAGGCCGTCAATATCGCCGAAATTGTCGAAACTGCATTGCAACAGGGTTTTTCTCAATCTTATCATACGCACAATTTGTGGTGGAAGAATTACTGGGCGCAATCGTCGGTGAACATTCCCGACCCTGTCCTGGCAAAACAATACTACAATGAAATGTACAAATTTGGCTCTGCCGCCCGGAGCTATTCGCCGCCAGTATCGTTGCAAGCCGTATGGACGGCCGACAACGGGAAATTGCCGCCGTGGAAAGGCGATTATCACCACGATTTGAATACGCAACTTAGTTATTGGCCCTGCTATGCAGGCAACCGGTTGGAAGAAGGGTTGGGGTACCTCAACTGGCTGTGGGAAACCCTACCGGTCAACAAACGCTATACTTTGGATTACTTTGGCGTGGATGGCCTTGCTGTCCCCGGTGTGACAACACTCAAGGGCGAGCCGATGGCGGGTTGGATTCAATATTCATTCGGCCCGACGGTATCCGCATGGCTGGCGCAACATTTCTATCTGCACTGGCAATATTCGCAGGACAGGGATTTTTTGAAAAACCGTGCTTACCCGTATATGAAGGAGGTTGCCGTTTTTCTGGATAATATTTCCGTAAGGGATGCTGAAGGAAAACGCAAGCTACCCATCAGTTCAAGCCCCGAAATCTATAATAACACTCTGGAGGCGTGGTTTCACACGACGACCAACTACGATCTGGGTTTGATCCGTTTTGTCTTTACGGCGGCAGAGGAACTGGCTTCCGGGCTTGGGTTGCAGGATGAAGCCGCTCGATGGAAAACGATTTTGTCCGAATGGCCCGATGTTGACCTCGACGATGAAAATGCCCTGACTTTCGCCAGGGGTTTTCCCTACAACGAATCGCATCGGCATTTTTCCAACATCATGGCTTTCCATCCTTTGGGATTGATCGACTGGAGTTATGGCGAACGTGACCGCGACATTATCGCGGCAACCATAAAAAAACTCGAGGAATACGGCCCCGACTGGTGGTGCGGCTATTCCTACAGTTGGCTTGGCAACGTCAAAGCCCGTGCCATGGACGGTGAAGGTGCCGCCGAAGCATTGACAATATTTGCGGAGCATTTTTGCTTGCGCAATACGTTCCATGCCAATGGCGACCAAGCGAATCAGGGTTATTCCAAATTTACCTATCGTCCGTTTACGCTGGAAGGCAATATGGCTTTTGCGTCGGGCATTCACGAAATGCTGATACAAAGCCATACGGGAACCATCCGTGTGTTTCCGGCGGTACCGGCATCGTGGGACAATGTCTCGTTCGAAAAGCTGCGTGCCGTGGGTGCATTTCTGGTTTCGGCGCGGATGGAAAATCGAAACGTATCGCTATTGACCGTGGAGTCGGAAAAAGGCGGAACGTTACGCCTGATGAAACCTTCAAGCGGTCATTACGTGGAAGCAAGCGGAAAAACGTTGAACGAAACCGATGGCGTATGGACGGTCGAAATGGAACCCGGCGAAGTTCTCATGTTGGTTTTGGAACATCAGACGAATCTTGAGTGAAAACCATGGGCGTTTTCGATCTTGGTACCGGGCTGAAAACAAAAAATGAGCACCACCGATTGTCAATCACCGCGCAAGAGTTTTTCAAAAACATGGTGTTCACACAAATCATACAACGCGAAAGTTAACCGGATTCCGTTTTATGCTTGAACGTTTTATACCATCGCCAATGGAAGTTTTCCGGTGAGTGCGTCCGTTGACCCTTTGGGAAAACGGACTCCCGTGTCACTATTGTCGGGTATTTTCAATCGGCTTGGGTAGAAGTATAGAAGTATCATAGCGCATTGTCATTCAGGATCACCCTCTCGAAAAAGGAGCCCCACCTTATGAAATGTTTCCTGCTCACACTTGTGTCCGTTTGTTTTTGCCTTCCCGCTTTCGCCCAGGAGCCGGCTTCCCAACCGCTTGATCTCGGTTCGAAACGGGAGTTGTTCGTTGACAATTATCTGATTGACACGCTTGACAACCTGTCACTCAAACTGCACGAGCCGGTATTTCGTGATGTCAGCTTCAAATTTGACCTGCCATGGGAAGGTTTGTACTGCGGCTATGTCACCATGATTCATGATAACGGAAAGTACCGTGCCTATTACCGGGGTGGTCCGACGAAGGGAGGTGACGGCGACACGTCGGAAGCACTCTGTGTTGCCTTTTCCGATGACGGCATTCATTGGACGAAGCCGAAACTCGGTTTGGCCGAAAGGGATGGTTCGAAGGAAAACAACATCGTCATGACGGGAATTCCCCACCTGATGCACAATTTTGCGCCGATGATTGACGATCGTCCGGGTGTTCCTGTGGAAGAACGCTACAAGGCACTCTCAGGAACCCTGCATTCCGGTGGTTTGTTCGCTTTCTCGTCCCCGGACGGTTTGGTCTGGAAAAAAATGTCGGAACAGCCGGTTCTTGGAAAGCTCGACCAGTACGCTTATGCCTACGATTCGCAAAATGTGCCATTGTGGTCGCCAAGTGAACAATGCTACGTTGCCTGTTTCCGCGTCGTGATATCCCCGTTCAAGCGGTATATCGGACGCGCGGCCAGTCAGGATTTTCTCCATTGGGAAAACATTGAGACAATGGAAGTGATTCACGACGGTCAACCGGCTCCCTTTGAGCAATTTTATACGAATCAAACCGGTGTGTATTTCCGTGCGCCGCACATTTACGTTGCGACACCAGCCCGGTTTATGGAAGGCCGGCAGGTCTTGACCGAGGAACAGGCCAAAGAAGCAAATGTTAATCCCGGATATTTCAAAGATTGCAGTGACGCCATAATACTGACGTCTCGCGGGGGCAACCGGTATGATCGAACATTTATGGAACCGTTCGTTCGACCAGGAATCGGCATTCAAAATTGGGTTTCCCGGACGAATTATCCCGCCCGGAACTTCGTTCCAACCGGCGAGAACGAAATGTCACTTTACGTCAACGCCAACTATGCGACGCCGGACTCCGAATTGCGCCGTTACTCACTGCGACTTGACGGTTTCGCTTCACTCCATGCTCCCTACGCAGGCGGAACATTTGTCAGCAAGCCCTTGACGTTTTCCGGAAAGAGGCTGTCCTTGAATTTCTCAACGTCCGCAGCGGGAGGATTGAAAGTCCAGTTGGAACAAATCGATGGAACGCCATACCCCGGTTTCGCTCTGGATGACTGCAAGGAGGTTATCGGCAACGAAATTGCCCGCGATGTTTTGTGGACAAATGGCACCGATGTGTCGTCATTGGCCGGTCAAACCCTGCGAATCCGCATTGTCATGAAAGACGCCGACCTGTACTCGCTGAAATTTGAAGAAGAATAATTTTTTGCTGTATCGCCATCCTAAAGAATTGCCGGTTTGCACGGATTGGCAAAGCCGGCATGACAGACACCATTCAAGCGATTCAAAATTTTTTTGTCGCATCTGTCAAAAGCCGGGATTGGAATGAAACGCAGTCCCTGGTTGGTATGCTTCAATTCGTGATTCTGTCATCCTCTCCAAGTGAAGATGACAGTGACTTTGGTTTAACAACAGATTTTCACACACACGTTTTTACTATGACTTACCGATTTCTTTTGCCTTGCCTGTCGTTGTTCCTTGCCTTGTTCTGTGGATGCGGAGGAGGCAAAAAGCCGGAAGGGTTTCCCGACCTCGTCTGACCGGCCACTGTTAAAATCCACAAAAACGGCCAGCCCGTCAGTGGCGTTACGGTCATCCTGCATTCGAAGGACCCGGCAATGGATTTTCGCTCGACAGGAATTCAAATTTCTGGAAAAACAGGCACCAATGGTGTTGCAACCCTTGAGACGTCGCGTGCCTCCTATACCCAGCCCGGAGCTCCGGTCGGACAATACCGGGTACAACTGGCGGAAGAGCTCAATATCGAAATGCGGGAACTTCCCGGGGATGCGCCGGGGGCGGAGATCACCGCCTGGAAGAAAGAATATGAGGAAAAGGCCGACAAACTTCGATCCTTCCCCAAGGCTCTCAACAGTGCAGACAAATCGCCTTTGGAAATGGACATCACTGCAAGCGTTGCTGCTGAATTTGACGTCAGCACATATTAGACTTGTTTGGAAGCTTAAAATGGCTTGACCTGCTTTGCCACAAGACGGCATGAATTGTCGCCGTAACTGATAGTCCCGGAAAACGTTTGTATTGATATTTCGCAAAAATTTCATTGAATGAAAGATGATTGTATGAAAAAGTATTTATTCTCGATTCTCGATTCTCGTTGTTCTTTGTCCACTCTTGAGTATGGGACAGGAAATCATGGATTTGGGGAATCGAAGGGAAATATTTGTGGATGATCATTTCATCGACAAGTTTGATGGTTTAAAGTGGCGTTGTTGACTAATGATTTTTTGCGTAATATTCGGGCAGTCCGAGTTTTGTGAAGTGGTTTAGTATTTTGCATCTTATTTTTGCTTCGGTTTTTTGATTGGGCAGCAATCGGTTTTTCAAATGG
>Ga0099364_10009018_pt1 | contig 13918 bp, 8 predicted proteins | sample TergutTh196P3_FD_73070 | JGI IMG/M metagenome (GOLD analysis project Ga0099364, IMG submission 73070) | Microcerotermes parvus P3 segment gut microbial communities from Pointe-Noire, Republic of the Congo - Th196 P3 | ecosystem: Host-associated > Arthropoda: Insects > Digestive system > Gut ...
TTCACGAATAGTGCTGCGCTCTCTTCTTGGTTTCTTCTACGGCAGAGATCAATGCATAAACCTGATAAAAACTCCCTCTGCTATTTGCTGATTAAAAGGCTCTTTCTCACGGTGTCTGACCATGTGAGTCTTTCAATCTCCGTTGTCAATTTTCACTGGGCAGTGTAACACAGCAACCGTCAGCAAACGTCAGGAATTGGGATGACGTTTTGTACAAGCATTTCACAAGTGAAATCGCCAAAAGATGGGGAGTGTATCATAAAATTAGCGTCTAACGCTGTCGGCTTTGCAACACGTCTTCGTTCATCTGACGAATAAGAGCATCAACCGAATCGAACCGTACCGACTCCCGAAGAAACGCAAGAAAATCGACACTTATTTTCCATCCGTAAAGGTTGCCGTCAAAATCGTGAATGTACACTTCAATCGTCGGCAGCGCAACGCCAAACGTCGGATTTGTACCGATGTGAGTCGTCGAACCGTACCGCTCGCCTTCTATCCACGCCGCCGTTGCGTAAACACCCCGCTTCGGCATCACCGTTTGCACATCACCCAAGTTTGCCGTCGGAAAACCGAGCGTTCTGCCCCGCTGTTCGCCGCTGATGACCGTCCCCGTTATTTGATAAGGCAACGGCATCAATTCATTTGCCCGCTCGATTTGCCCCTCTTGAATCAACCGCCGAATACCGGAACTCGATATCCGGTCATCGCCGATCAGCAACGGATCAACGATATCGACTTCGACATTCGTCCGCTGCCCGTAAAGCCTCATTGCGTCCGGCGTACCGATTCGGTCTCGACCGAAGGTAAAACCTTTTCCCGCAACGACCGCTTTGGCGCACAACCTATCCTGGATTGTTTCATAGAAAAACGTTTCCGCACTTTTTTGCAGTAGTTCCAGTGTCGTTGGAATCACCACAACGGCATCGACTTGGACGGTGCGGATCAGTTCGATTTTACGTTCCAATGTGCAGATCGGTTTTATGTCGTCATTCGGTTGCAGCACGGCGACGGGCTGCGGATCAAAGGTTACGAGAATTGCCGGTATATGCCATTGCTGAGCGCAACTTTTGAGCCGCTGGACGATCAAAGAATGTCCGAGGTGCATACCATCGAACTTGCCGATGCTGATAGCACCGCCTTGTAATGTTTCGGACAATGCCGCCGAGTCCGTGATGATTTGCATAGGAATAAAGTTAACAGAACAGCATTCGTAAGAATGCAGAAAAACAACTGCGTTCTAATGAACGCAGTTCTGTGAACGGTTTTCTAACTTTAATGTTCCTTATCATCGATCCAGGACATCAGTTTTCGTAGTCGGCGACCGACTTCTTCGATTTGATGTTCCCGTTGAATGGCACGGAGACGTTTGAACTTCGGTGCGCCGACCTTGTTTTCAAGCAGCCACTCTCGGGCAAATTCGCCGTTCTGGACTTCCGTCAGGATTTTCTTCATTTCGGCTTTCGTTTCGTCCGTTACAATTCGAGGACCGCGCGTGTAGTCGCCGAACTCCGCTGTGTTCGAGACGCTGTACCGCATATAATTCAAGCCTCCCTGATAGAACAGGTCCACAATGAGTTTGAGTTCATGCATACACTCGAAGTACGCCATCTCCGGTTGATACCCCGCCTCGACCAGCGTTTCAAACGCCGCCTGAACGAGAGCCGACACGCCGCCGCACAATACGGCTTGCTCGCCGAACAAGTCGGTTTCCGTCTCCTCTTTGAACGTTGTTTCGATCACTCCGCCGCGAGTACCGCCGATGCCCTTGGCGTAGGCAAGACCGATTTTTCGCTCCTTGTCGCCTGCTCCTTCTCCGAGAGCAATGAGGCACGGCACTCCGCCTTTTGCAACGAATTCGCTTCGGACAAGATGACCGGGGCCCTTCGGAGCAATTAAAATAGCGGTTACGCCTTCCGGCATGTTGAACTGTCCGTAATGGACGTTGAACCCGTGCGTACAAACGATGATGTTGCCTTTGGAAAGATTGGGACGGATTTGAGACTCGAAAATGCCCGCCTGTAATTCATCCGGCAGGGTCAACACGATGAGGTCGGCTTGCTTAACCGCTTCTTCAGTGGAGAGCGGCGTAAATTTATCGGCAACGGCTTTTTCGTAGTTATTGGTGCCTTGAACCTCGGCGACGATAACATCGAGTCCGCTGTCCCGAAGGTTTTGGGCGTGAGCGTGTCCTTGCGAGCCGTAGCCGAGGATGGCAATTTCCTTGCCTTTGAGGGTTGAAAGGTCTGCGTCCTTATCGTAATAGATTGTTGCTGTCATTAGAGAAGTTGAATGTTAAAATGCTACAATAGCATCCATTTTACCATATTTTTTTCTGAATGGTAGATATGAACAGCAACCCGTTGACTGCGGAGTGTGTAAAAATAAAGTGGGTGCGGCACAGCGAGCGGGGGGCGTTAGCCCCCAGATGGGGTACGAAGCGTGTTTGGACGTCCACCGGGGGGCTAACGCCCCCCGCTCGCTTTCTCACTTGCCCGCTCGCTTGCGCAATGTTGAAAATACCCACAAATTTTTTACACCCGAATCTTGTAGGATAACCATTTGCCGTTTAGGGCAAATTTCACAGAGCCCGGAGCGTAAGCTCCGGTATGTTCCAGCCTCGCACCGGAGCTTACGCTCCGGGCTCCGTAAATGTAAAATCAATTTTTAGAGGTTCCCTATTGCGTCTCTGCATTTTCCCCCTGTGTAATCTTACGATTGCGGTTCCGTCGCTGTTTCGGCTTCTGTTCTCACTGCCGGTTCGTCTTGGACTGCCGTTTTTTCTTTGTACTCTTCCTCCTGCTCCGCAAAGCGTTCCGCCTGCTCAATAATGGCGTCCGCCGCCTCTTCGGTCAAATCGCCCATCTGCATCAAATCATTCGGCTCAATAATCGAAAGATCGTCAAATGACAAAAATCCTTCGCCGACAAGACGATCCGCTAATTCAGGTGTAATGCCTTCAATCAAGCCGTAACCCTCAATCGCCTTTTCCAAGTCGGCTTCCAATTCCTCACGGGTCATAATCTCGACATCCCAGCCGACAAGTTTGCTGGCAAGACGAACATTTTGCCCCTTACGTCCGATTGCCAATGAACGCTGTTCCTGCTTGACCAGCACGACGGCACGTCCCAGCATTTGGCAGAGAATCACCTCTTCCACCTCGGCAGGTCGTAACGCATTCGGAATGTAAATCTGCAAATCCTGATGCCAGGGAACGACATCGATCCGCTCATTGTTGAGTTCGTCCGTAACATTTTTGATTCGGCTGCCGCGCATGCCGATGCAGGCGCCCACGCAGTCGATCCGTTGATCGCTGCTGTACACCGCAACTTTTGTCCGATAGCCCGGCTCCCGGGCGACCCCCTTGATTTCAATGACGGCATCTTGGATTTCGGGAATCTCCTGTATGAAAAGTGCTTGAACAAACGAGGGACGGATGCGGCTCAAAATCACACGGACTTTTGATCCAGATTTTCTCACGTCCGTAACGATTCCGCGCAATCGGTCGCCGACGTTGAACATTTCGCCGGGTATTCGGTCGCTTCGAGGCAGAACCGCTTCGGCGCCGGGTATATTGACTATCACGGCGCCGGGCTCACGAAAAATTTCATCGGCGTCTCTCCGTCGGGCGCCTTCGATTTTGTGTACGAGTCCTGTGACCATTTGTCCGATTTGGGAACGCTGTTCTTCGTAGATTGCGTCTCTTTCGGCTTCTTTGATTTTTTGGATGATGACTTGCTTGGCACTTTGTGCGCCGATTCTTTCACCGATTTCTTTTGGCGAGATCGGTTCGCCGTTTTTCGTACCGCTGATTTCACCGGTCAGCCGGTCGATAGTGATTTCGACGTCTGCCAGTTCGCCGTACTGTTTTCGTGCTGCTGTTTCGATTGCTGCTTCTACGCCGGTGAAGACGATTTCTTTGTCAATCCGTTTGTCTCGATGGATGGCGTCGACGATTTTAAGTATTTCGCTGGCATTCATAATTTGGGGGGCAGAAAAGGGAATGGGTACTTTCTGCAACGGTATCTAGTTGTCTGATTGTAAAAATAGTCAGTTTTTCGATGCTATTACGCTAGAAAAACTCGTCCGCCATTTTATCATTAACAGGGAAAACGTCAACGGTCAGGCTTTGACTCCGAGGATGCAGGACACGTGCGCCGGAATGACAGTTTCCGAACGTGTCTAAAAAACAGTGTAATCTATTTCCAGCCGCCGATGACGATGCAACCATTGTGTCCGCCGAAGCCGAAACTGTTGGAAAGAGCAATGTCAACCCTACGCTTCCTTGCGACAAGCGGCGTATAGTCCAAATCACACTCCGGATCTGACGTCTCCAAATTGATAGTCGGAGGAATAATACCATCCCTAATCGCCAATAAACAGAAAATCGTCTCGACCGCACCACTGCCGCCAAGAAGATGACCAATCTGACTCTTCGTACTCGAAATCGGCACCTTATAGGCACATTCGCCAAACGCATTTTTAATCGCTCTCGTCTCCGCAATGTCTCCAAGAACGGTCGCCGTGCCATGAGCGTTTATGTAATCAATTCTATCGGGCGAAACTTTCGCATCTTGCAACGCTTTAAGAATCGCCTTCTTTGCACCCGTGCCGTTTTCGTCCGGCTGCGTAATGTGCGTTCCGTCCGAAGTTAGACCGGTACCTAACACTTCACCCAGTATAGCCGCACCACGCTTTTTCGCATAGTCAAGCGACTCTAACACCAAGACACCGCAACCATCCGAAATGACGAAACCGTCTCGATCCTTGTCGAAGGGTCGGCTTGCTTTTTCCGGTTCATGGTTTCGTTCTGAGAGAGCGTGCATTGCTCCAAATCCAGCCAGTCCCATTGAAGTTGCCGAGGCATCACTGCCGCCGGCGAGGACAATGTCCATTTCGCCATAGCGTATCATCCGCACGGCATCGGCAATGGCATTGATTGATGTTGCACACGCCGTCGAAATGGAATACGAGGGCCCCGTGATACCGTGATGGATCGAAACATTTCCCGCCGCCGAGTTCGGCATACTTTTGGGAATTGCAAAGGGGGAGACTCTGGCGGGTCCTTTCGTCGCCAACTTGAGTATCTGTTCTCCCAATTCTCGTAGTCCGCCTTGTCCGGTACCGATGATGACGGCGCAGCGGTCGCGGTCAACTTGCTGAAAATCGAGACCGGCTTGTTTAACGGCATCGACCGACGAAGTGATGGCGAACTGGGTGAACAAATCCAGCCGTCGGGCTTCAGGTGTAGAAAGATAGCCTTCTGTCGTAAAGTCAGCACACTCTCCGGCAATTTTTGCACGATAGGCATCGGCATTGTCTAAGGTCAATCGGCGGATACCTGACCGTCCGAGGCATACCTCTTTCCATACCGACTCGATTGTGCAACCGAGCGGCGTAACGAATCCGCATCCTGTTATGACGACACGCTGCATAAGGTTAAGGATTGTTGTTTTACCTCAGCGCGGCGCAGCCGCAACCAAAAACGACTTCAAAAAATGTCTGTAAACCGTGAAACTAGACTTGTTCTGTCATTCCGTCATTCCGTCATTCTCGTGAAAAAGGGAACGACGAGGTTACGAAACAAGTCTATTATACTGTAACCGGCATGAAATTGGACTTTGCGTACTTTGCGGTTAATAAAAGAGTTAACCGCAAAGTACGCAAGGGACGCAAAGAAAAAACGTCCGTTTTCTACCTGTTGCCATTATAGTAACGTGGAGTGGTATCGAAGTAGGGCATAAGTTTTTATAACACTTTCATTCGAGCCTCCGGTCGTTGCGTGATTTCTACCTGCCTCCTTCGTTTGCGTTTTTTTGAAGAATTCTAACTTTGTGAATTGTTCGGAGTCTTGCACGGCGTTTTGTTTCGCTTGGTTTTTCAAAGTGTTCTCGCCGCCGCATCTCCTTTTTAAGACCGCTTCGTTCGATCAGTTTTCTAAACCGGCGAACTGCTTCTTGAATGGATTCTTTCTCCCGAATGACTAGTTTGACCACAAATACTCTCCTTTCATCATCTTTGGTGGGTGGGTAAAAAACGGAATGTGGCACCCATTGTATCCCAAAAGCGGAATGTGTCCAGTAGGGGTGTCAAAAATTTGTGGGTATTTTCAGCGAGCGGGCAAGTGAGAAAGCGAGCGGGGGGCGTTAGCCCCCCGACGGACTCCCGCACGTTTCGCAACCCAACGGGGGGCTAACGCCCCCCGCTCGCTGCGTCGAACCCTCTTTGTTTTTACACACCCCGCTAATATACCTTTGTCTAATATGTCTTTCACAAACAGCACTGATAGAGTACAATGTATTCGATGACTTGCCTATGTTCCGGTATTCTTTTTGCTGATATCGCCTGTTCTCCGATTACCCATATTCCATCGGAAGGCGAACTAATCCCCACGGAAAAAATCGAGTTAAACCTCGGCGGCTGTGCTGCCAACGTTGCCGTGGACTTGTCCCGGCTTGGTGTCGACGTGATGCTCTCCGGTTGCGTTGGTGATGATGCACTCAGTGATTTTGTCATCCGTGCGGTATCACAGCCGAAAATCGACATCACACAGTTGCAAAAATCCGCAGGTCAATGTCCCGGGACAGCAATGCACATCAACGTTCAGGGGCAAGATCGACGATTCATCTGTACCACCGGCGCAAATGACGATTACGTGTTCAACGACGAACTGTTTCAACTGGTTGAAACAGCCAAACCGGGACGGAAAGTTTTTTACCTCGGCGGCTTTTTTATGCTCCGAACCTTAGAGTCTGACCGGACGGTGCAATTTCTCAAAACTGCCCGAAAGTGCGGTTGGACGACGATATTGGACGTCGTCCTTTACGGCGACCGACCATATTGGGAAATCTTGCAACCGCTCCTGCCGCACACGGATATTTTTATGCCGAATGAACAAGAAGGCGAAACGATTACGGGCGAGCGGAACCCACACGATCAAGCAAAAAAGTTTCTTGAGGCGGGCGTCGGAGCAGCTATCATTACGCGGGGTGAGTTGGGTTCACTCTATTTTAGCGGGAAGGAGCAATTTCAAACTGGCGTGTATCCGACGAACTATGTAAGCGGAGCGGGAGCAGGCGACGCCTTCGTAGCAGGTTTAATTGCCGCATTGCTCGAAGGTAAAGAGCATTGCGATGCCGTCCGCTGGGGAAGTGCTTTGGGAGCGAGTTGTGTCCGTGAAGTTAGCACAACCGGCGGAATTTTTAGCCGCAACGAATTGCTAGACTTCATCGGCAAACACAAATTGGAGTGCGGCTGTTAACCGCCATCGATGATGATTTTTATCTTCTTGCTGAACCTTGAAAATGGTCGTTGCAAATGGGGTGAGTAAGAAATTTGTGGGTATTTTCAGCATTTCGCAAGCGAGCTGACACGTGAGAAAGCGAGCGGGGGGCGTTAGCCCCCCGCTCGCTGCGCCGCACCCACTTTATTTTTACACACCCTCACACCTGTTCCACGTTAACCAGTTTTCCTTCTTGTCGCAGTTTTTCGGCAAGCAACGGAATCAGTACCCTTCGGGACAACACGCCCCGTTGACGAAACGAAATGTCCGCATTGGCAGTGTTGTCCGCCATTCCCAAAATAATGTTCAACTTATCCGCCACGCCTAAAAGCAACCGCAGTTCCGTTACACCGCTGTCCTCCTGCAAATTGGCAACGTCCTCGTCCAAAATGTTATAGACCTGATTGAGCGTTACCGCTCCCTCTGTTACCAAATTGATTCCCTTAATACCGTAGCGCGGCGGAGCAATCGTACTCATCGGCTCCGATTCCATTTCAAGCGGTACATTCAGATACTTTGCCACGAGTTTTGCCGTTGTTCCGCCGCAGACGATTTTCAAGCCGGGAAGTTTAAGAAACCGCTTTACCGTCGGAATGTCATTTTCCCTGTCGAGCGGCGGTCCCGTCAAAATGTTAACCGTCTGACCCGTCCGGCAGAGGGCAAGAATAACGCTGCAATCATCGCCGGTAACTTTTGCTGAATGACGCACCGTTGCCTGATGCCGAGCGTCCGGCGAATAGGGAGAAAAAGAGCCAGGTCGGCTGCTTTCCTGTGTCTCACCTTTCCAACGTGCCAGTGCTTCTTTGTGGAGCATGTCCGGGGCTAGCGATAGTTTCAAGCGTGAACTGATTCGGCTATTGATAAAGCGGACGACTCCTTCGGAAGTCCATTCGGTATTGGCGCCGTATCCGAGACCGGCTTGCGTAATCCCGTCGCTCATTAGGAGAATACCTTCGCCTAGGTCGAGTTGGCAGTTGCTTTCCATTGCCAATCCGCCCGGCAGAGGAAAGGGGCGATTAGCAAGTATTGCTGCTCCTTGTCGGCTGATCATAATCGGCAGCGGCGAATCGTAGGAAAAAATGGTGGCGTATCCATCGGAGCGTATTCTGGCGATACTGAATGCCGCGAAGGGTTTCTGCGGATCGCGGCTTGCTTGCATAGTGGTTGCCACTGATTGAAAGGCTGTGCGTAGTGAGAGTTCTTGTTGTAGTGACTCTGTTAGTCGGGCGACGCACATTTGGGCGGCGATGTGGGCGCGGATGCCGGAGCCGATACCGTCGGCGCAGATGATCGTTGTGCCGGTGTTAGTCCTTAGTGTCGCTAACATATCGCCGCAGGGCATTCCCGGCTTCTTGGACGACTGTGCCGAGTGAATGTCAACGTGTGTGTAGTCCGCCATGAGTTAATTTATACCACTATGCGGCTCGTTTGGAAAGACGGTTACGACTGGAACGGGTAAAAGTTACAGGGCTGGCGGTAAAAATTATCAAAGAACAAACAGAGCCCGGTGCGGCAGCACCGGAGCTACCGCTCCAGACTCTGTGAACTTTTTCCCCGCCGGGGCAGTAATCCTTTTTTTACCGCAAAGAACGCAAAGGATTTGTATTATTAGAGGTTCCCTCTTGAAATTCGGTCAGTTTTATGGTGTAATAGAAACAGGGCGGAGACTGTACCGTTCCCGCCGTGCGAACCCTGTTTCAACGATGCGAGTTTCTACTTTCCCTGCCTATACATTGGTCGAACTGTTGATAGCCTTAACGCTGTCGCTGCTCGTCCTGTTTGCCGTTGCCGAACTGTTTCAACGCGTCGGCAGTTCTATGACCGAAACCCGGGGAGCAATGAGCATCTCCAATCAAATCAACGAGGCGGCGATACTGCTTCGGCAAGACCTCCAGCGGATCCCCAATGACCTGGCAAAAAAAACCGAAAAAATTGCCGATTTCCTTATAAACAAAGAAGGGGAAGTGCGCGACAAAGACGGATATTTGACCATTATAGAAGGACCTAATCATCCTTTTGATACTGATCATAACCAACCGTGTTGCCATCATCCTTACGTGGACGAGAGCGGCAACTTTGACTGGACCGTCGGCGATGTGGACGACATTATCGCTTTCACGGCGGTATCGAGGGGCAGACCGCCCTTTCGCGGATTGCTCGACGGAAGAGTGCAGGAACGAGAAGCCGCCGAAATCGCCTGGTTCGTTAGAGGAAACACGTTATACCGGCGAATACGTTTGATTGACGACGTTACAGCAAGCGGAAATTACGAGTGCGTTGGGGAGTATCCGACCCGGACTGATTTGCCCGGTTCACCGGCAGCCGGACAGTATGCGTTTGTCGTACGGGACGAATCCAACGACGGCGGATTCCAACGTTATGATGCGGTACAACGTTATGATGCGGTACAAGACAAAGACGTTTGGACCTGGCACACGTTACTTTCCCTTGAAGACCTGGCACGCCGGGCAAGGCGGTTTGGACATGACGGCGTTCAAGTGTCTGATGACATTGCCAATCCGTTTCCGCATCCGCTTTACGCTGGTAACAATGCAGGTTGGTATTATCTGCGAATGCCGACGTGGGAGGAAACTAATTATTGGCGCAACAATGCTATTCTGTACTGGAAAACGGATTCTGCAGTTCCGACACCGGATTTTAATACTCATCCCGACCTCTGGCCGGATTTTAATACTCGTCCCGACCTCTGGGAAGACTCGCGATTTTATCCTTCCTTGCAGGATCGCAAAAGCGGAGTGCTATTGAGAGATGAAACGCGCAACTTACCAATAGTCGAGACTCCCCGCAATCAACGTGCCGGTGAAGACGTTGTCTTGACGAATGTATTGTCCTTTAACGTAGAGGTTTGGTGTCCTGACAAGAAAGATTTTGTCGATTTGGGAACCGAAGGCTGGGCTGTCACCGCCCCATGTTCACATCCAGACGATGGTTGTACGTATGATCCTGATGACGCCGTAGAATGTCCGCACCCTGCCTCCTGTTTACACCGACATGGATGCCCTCTGCTTGAAGTCGATGCTACCTGTTTGCATAGGCATGGCGGCTATGTTTGGGACTCTTGGACGACACAGTATGGTGTCCTGCCGCCTTACGGCAACAAAACATTGGAGGCAGTACGCATTACTATTCGTTGTTTTGATCCGGCTAGTCGGGTGATCAAACAGGTTACGGTCGTGCATCGGTTTTGAGTTAGGATTCCGCCGGAAAATAATATACTTCAAACAGGAGCCGAAGTTATTTGCTCTTTGCGCCCTTTGCGTGCTGTGCGGTTTACTGATCTGCCGTAAAAAATTGACTGTGCTCTCCGTCATTGCGCTGCTCTCCATTCCGGCTTTTGTTCATAGTTGCAAAAGCCGGGATGGAGAGCAGCGCAATAACGGTACTTTTCTTTCCGGAGGAAACCTAAATTAACGTCTTATGCGTTTGAGCCAACAGTTCTCTAATCGGCAGTTTTTGCGGACAGACCGATTCGCAGTTTCCGCAGTTTGTACAACTGTCCGCCCGGGCTTCCTGCTTCATATCTCCGTAGAGAATCTTGAAAAGCGATGTCGATTGGTCACCGCCTAACACTGTTGCCCCCATAAAACTGTTGTAAAACTCAAGGTTGTACGGAATGTCCACGCCCGCCGGACACTCTTTCACACAATAAGCACACTTCGTACATTTGACCGGCTGGGACTCATCGTAAGCCTTTTGCAATTTTTCGATGAACGCCGACTCTTCTACCGTGAGATTGCCGACGACTCCCTTTTCAGCAATTTCAATGTTCTGTTTGACTTGCTCAAACGAGGACATTCCACTCAAAACGACAGCGATGTCGGTGCGGTTCCAAAGCCAACGCAGAGCCAAATCCACAGGATTGAATTGTTTCCCTGCTTTTTCGAAGAGTTGCCCCATCTTTCCCGCCGGTTTTGCCAAAATACCGCCGAGCAAGGGTTCCATAATGACCATCGAGAGTCCTTTTTGGGCAGCGTATTCGACACCCGCCGTTCCGGCTTGTGCTTTTTCGCCGACGTAGTTGTACTGCAACTGACAAAACTCCCAGCGGTCGGATGACTCGACGACTTCTTTGAAAAAAGTGAAGTCATCGTGCAACGAAAAACCGACGTAATCGACTTCTCCTTTTTCCTTCTTTTCCCAAGCCCAGTCCGCAAGCCGGTTATTTAGGTAAATGTCCCGAAATGTACGTTGAATATTATGAATCAGATAAACATCGATATTATCCGTTTTCAGGTCGCGCCGCTGTTCGTCGAAAATCCGGTCGGCATCTTTGACCGACCCGATTTCCCAAGTCGGTAACTTCGTGGCGATTAACACTTTTTCCCGATAACCGCCTTGAAGAATACAACCGAGGATTGCTTCGCACTGCCCGCCGTGATAAATTTTGGCGGTGTCGATGTAATTGATTCCGTGATCGATTCCATATCGGATGATTCGTTCAGCTTCTTTTTCATCGACAATGCCTGTCATTTTTCCGTCGTCGGTCGGTAACCTCATCGTACCGAAGCCGAGGTTGGAGACTTTCCGTTGATCTTTGCCGAAAGTTCGATATTGCATAGTATTGTGATACGAGTCTGTTTGCTTTTGAGACATTATTACTAAAATCAGAAAAAAAGCAAGTCGGGAGCCGCATCGGTCTGTCGGCGGGTGTGTCAAAAAATCGTGGGCATTTTCAACATTAGACCTGTTCCATAACCTTTGTTTTCGATGGTTTCAAGGGGGCTAAAGCCCTTGTTTATTCCTTGTTATTGTCCTGGTTGCTCTGGCAAGGGGATTTATCTCCTTGCTTGCGAGGTTACAGAACGTGTCTATTGACAGGTGAGAGCATATTTCACGGCAACTTAAACTGTTCCGGTCGCTCCTCCACCACACTGCGAAGCCAACCGTCGGGATAGGGATCACCCTCACGAGGATATTTTCCGTCCTCCCCACGAATGTAACCATCGTTAAACTTCGTAAATATCTCGATAGCAAGACGCTGCCAACGAGCGGCGACAAGTTCACCCTGATGCACACTGTAATACGTCAACGCCTGCCGCGCTTGCATTGCGTCGGCTTCATACATTTCAAGTACATTCTTCTCCATCAACGGCTGCATTGTCAGAAACCGTGTCTCCAATTCCTGCTGCACCTTAACAATCTCCGGGGCAATCCGGTCATACTTCAAGTTCGCATAATTGGCGACAAGATTGAACACCCACCAAGCACTGTCCCACGAAAACTCCTCGATAGAACCCGTCGCAAACGGCTTCGGCACCTCCGTAATCTGACAATACAACGGAAAATAACACGTCGTATAGGTATCATCCACGCCGTACCACAACACGCCGCCGACCATATCCGGCAAGTGAGACCGCGACTGCGTCACCACCGAAAAGCCCGTCTGCTGTGTCGAAATCGGACGCTCCCAAGCATACTCGGTTTCGTCGTCGTTTTCGCCCTGATCGTTTTTTAGTTGCCAGTAGAGCGGTCGCCAACGCAACGGCAAGCCAAACGCTCCCGCATCGGCACCCTTCGTCATGTCGAAGTCCGTCCCTTCGTAGTGATCCCGCTTCAATGCCATGACATCGGCAACGCTCAATTTTTTATCCGGCTTGATCGACCACGGATAAGGAGCCGCGCCCGGCACGCCCCGATGATAATCCGGCGAAAACTCCTGTGAAAGAGACGCTCGGCGGAACATGCTCCACACTCTGGCTTCGCACACCCGCTTCGACTTCGCCGTGATTTCGTCGTAAATGTAATTGAACCGGAAAGGCTCCCCCGATGCCGGATCGTACCAACCCTTTTCAATGGCAAAACTGCGAATGTTGTCGGAATAGAAACAATGATCCCTGTCCGGCTCATCGGGAATTTCGCCGATTCTCGCCTGATTGGCATGAGCGGAGATTTCGCCGTCGGGGACTTTTTTGGCAACCCAGACGACCATGCCTGTTGAGGTAGGCAACCGACCACCGGGCGGTTGATCATGTCGCAGAGCGGTGTACAGCGTCCGCCTTTCACCATCCACATTCCTTGTAAACAAATCCGGCTCGCTCTCTAAATGAACATCGGCATCTTTGCAAATCACCTCGGTTTTAATTCGATAATCTCCCTCTCTAGTAGCAGCAAACCGAATAATAAGTTGCTCTGTTGTCCCGGCAGCAATTGTCGAGGTAGTAAATATAACCATTCCATCGTCTGTCAAGCCTGCTCTTCCTCCACTGCTTGGGGTACTGGAGGCAAACGGTTTTAATCCATTTCCGAAGGAAACTTTAACATCAATATCCTTTGCTGTTTCCTTTCCTAAATTCGTAACTTCGACAGTGAAATCCGCTTCGCCGTCAATGGTTACGAAAACGGGATCCATAATTGCCAACCGGAGACCTGCCTGTTGTGTGCGGTACTCCGCACTGGCTTTCGATTGATCATTGCCTTCACCACCTTCCTGTCGGCTATTGCCGACGTAGCCGCCCGGCGGTCGGCTACCTACCTGCGCTGGCGGCATTTTGGGTCCAGTACCGATGAGTTCCAGCACCCAAGCCTCCTCTTTATCGGCAATCGAAAAGGATTCGCCGCCGTCGTTGTAACCGTATTCTTCGACGAGAGCGGTCATCACTTCAATCGCTTCTCTGG
>Ga0099364_10009019_pt1 | contig 13918 bp, 13 predicted proteins | sample TergutTh196P3_FD_73070 | JGI IMG/M metagenome (GOLD analysis project Ga0099364, IMG submission 73070) | Microcerotermes parvus P3 segment gut microbial communities from Pointe-Noire, Republic of the Congo - Th196 P3 | ecosystem: Host-associated > Arthropoda: Insects > Digestive system > Gut ...
CGTTATGGTTGGTGGAAGTTTTTCGAGCCTCAACGTTTTGAAGTGAATGGGGAGTTGAGGCTCGAAAAACTTTCACCAACCCACGCGCCAACATTCTATTCGCCCATGATGCAGGCTGTTGAGCAGAGAGTTTCGTAGTCTGCAAGCCCCAGGGAGGTTTTAATTCCGAGTTGCGCTCAGAGAGTTTAATGCGCCAGCGGTTGCTCGTATTAAAACCTCACTGGGGCCATCCGTAAGCCCCCGGCAGGGTGATTTTTTTTGGTTACTTTTTTTGTTCAGACAAAAAAAGTGACTTGCCGAAGGCAAGCTGCGCCTGCAGGGCGAAAAGAGCCGGGCCGCAGGCCCACTCCCCCCCCCGAAGGGAAAAAAACAAAACCAAAAGTGAAAAAACAGTTTTGAAATATTTTGTTTCCTCAAACAAACGGAGAATGTTATATTGCTTTTGCTGCGCAGAAAACGCAGCTGGGCCTAGAAACCCAAGTTAAACTCTGAGGTGGCGGGAGCCACCGGGAGAACCGTGTGGCTCATTGCTTTTGAGCCCCCGGTTTCTCCCTGGTGGCCTGGGCGGGAGGTCGTAAGGCCTGCCGGATTTTCCCTTGGAGTTTTCCGGTTTTCTAGACCGTTTGGGCCACCCTTCGGGTGGTTTCCGGGCCCAGCTTCTCCCTCGGAGAGCAGCATTGCTGTTCGACGTTTTTGAAGAGAGAGGGAGGAGGCTTTTATGAGTGAAGAAAAAGCGGCGCCGCTCCTCAATGTTGAGGAAGGGCAGGTTGTGGAAACCCTGGAGCAACAGCTTATTGAGCTGCGTATACGCGGCTATTGGGATGCGGCGAGCATTTATGTCCAGGCGATGCATATCATTCAGCTGCCCGAGGGAAAAAACCATTTGCACAGCATGGCCGCTTTGGTTGCTGAGGCAAGCTTGGACGCCGTGCAAGGCCACCCTGGCCTCAGGAAGTATTTGGCGGTTTTCAGCCACGAGCTGCAGCGCTTTCTCAAAGCGCTTGAGGAAGCCAAAAAAAACAACACGGAAATACCCAAAGAGAAAATGGACGCCATGTGGGCCGGGCTCACAGAACGCTTAAATGAATCCAAACAAGGGGGAGCTGCAGAAACTTTTCAGGGCTCTCCTCACTGGAGTTGAAACTTTTTTTAGAGGCAACGTGAGTTGTTTTTTCCTCTTGCGCCGAGGGCGTCATGCACAAAACTGAGAATGAAAATATAGCAGCTATAATAGTCATGCTGAAGCGCCTCCAAAACCGTGGCTTTGAGGGTGCTGCTTTGTTGAGAGAAAAGTTTGAAGCTTTGGCCGAAATATCTGGCGAGCACTATGCAGAAAAAATAGGGAGGAAGTTGGAAGAAACAATGCGCTTTGCTGACAGGGGGCAACCTGAAGCAACGCTACATTTGATGGCGCTTGCTGAGTTTGTAGACAACGCCATTGTTGAAGAAACGCAACACGCCAAAGAGTTGGAGCAGCTCTTCCAAAACTTGTGGGAGGCAAAGGCAGCGCATGCTCAAGCTTCCATGGTGGTTTCAACCACGGCTTCAGTTGAGGCCTCAGCTTTAGCTTCAACTTCCATTTCCCCCTCAACTACAGAAGAGCCCAGGCCCAAAAAAATAACGCTTTTATATGGGAAAAGTCCACTGGAATGAGGGGGGAGAGCCAATGGGGCTGGATGTTTCTAACTCGCAATGACACTCCATGCCCATATTGCACTTGGCGACATTTTTTTCCAAAGCGGGTAGCGGGCAGCGGGTTTATGGGGGCTGGCTTCACTTTTTATGTGGGCATGCGTAGCTTATTCAACGCTCCTCCGAGTGGAGAAAAGCTGTTCTCTTCGCACCTGGTGGCAAAAGCCCCACGCTCCTATGGTTAAGAGGGCGCAGACGCCAGCGGACTTTCAAATGCAAAGGCAATTTTTTGCTCCTTCCCCGGCACAAAAAAAACTTCCACCACATGGGCGGGCTGCATTTTGGGCACCAGCTGCTGCCATACAACTTTGGTGCAGCTTGCCTCAAACATATGGCCATCGGGTTTGCTCACCTTCACCTGAAAACAAACCTCCACATGGCCTTGCACCATTTTGCCGGTAGGCTGCGCCGAAACAATGACGCCCTGCGCTCGAATGCCATTTTCGACAATGCGGACGGCCTCCCACGTCGTCAGCCCCTGGCGGATGAGCGCATCCTGAAACTCCACCGGGTTGGGCTTGAAAACGAGGTTTATGGTTTGCGGCTGGGCGGCCTCATAGCGCACAGGTACCATGGCGCCCACTTTCACTTGCTCCTGGTATTCCTCTTGGAATTGCTGGTTGTCTCTCAAATAGAAAACTTGGTGGGCGGTTGCTGTCACTTCCTCGCCCAAAGCCGTCATAAAACGGACTTTCCATTTAAACAGAGGCTGGCGGAACAGTATGTATGTTCCGGTCTTCTGAAAGGACAGCAGGGTGCCGATGGCCATGACACCGTTTTTTATTTTGTTGCCATCGCCAAGGGCGATGGTGTGGAGGAGAAAGCCAATCATCAAACTGCAAAAAGCAGAAATAATTGTCAGGCTCCTCGATCCCGGTGACAGAAATATTTCCAAAACAACAAAGGAAACAATAAGTCCACATATACCCAACCCCATGAAAACAAGGCCTGCCCGTTTCATCTGTCCATCCTTTCAACAGCGCTGACAAAATCAACACAAATTTTCTGCCCCACCACACATAAGGCGGGCCTGCCGCAGCAAAGTCCCCCCTAGCTCGCTCGCAGCTGAATTGGGGTGAGAGCGACTCAGCCCAGCGGGAGTGCGGACAAAGTGAATGTGAGAAACGCTCTACGCAGGTTTTGAGGTTTGGCAAAAGCAAGCCATGAAAATGCATGAAAAAATGTATAAAAAAGCATCTCTCACGGCGTGCTTTTAGCATTTGACTTCTTGTCGCCCTTCTTTGTATCTACGGAGCCGGGCCGGGGTATTCTGCAATGAAGCGGATGGAGCGATTTTAACGAGAGACGATAAGCTTATGAGAAGACTTTTTATGTCAACCCATGTTTGTGCCGTGCTTGCCTTTTGCTTGTTGGCGTGCACGACAGAGTCGGGAAAAACGACAAATGAGAAAGTTGACGATGTTTTGCAAACTGTCCCAACAGAGGAGGTGGACGAGAGTGGCATGGCATTCTATTGGTATGAAGACCAGAAGGTGGAGCTTTCAGAGTCCACCACCCACAGGGCTGTGCGTTATTTGGGTGAAATAACCGAGCAAGTCAAAGAGCAACTTGTGGCGGCGCTGAATGTGGACGCCGATTCGAGTGTGGTGGATTTGGGCAATGGCATTTTTCTCATTGAGTCCACTCAAACTTTGGGGGACTTGCCTGCTGGCGTTGAGGAGTTGAAAGTGTTTGTTTCGTCTTCTGGGGCGCCCGCCATCCTCACGAAAGAATTCATTGTGCGCTTTAAAGCGGAGCTGACAAGAGGGCAAATAGACGAATTTAACGAGAGCAACAAAGTCCGCATTGTCCAAGAGTTGACATGGGGGCAAAATGGCTTTGTTTTGGCTGTGCCAGAGGGCGGAAACTCACTTGCCATGGCCAACCGTTATTATGAAAGTGGCCTTGCGCTCTATGCGGAGCCCAATTTTGTGCAGATGCTTAGCCTGAATTATATCCCGGATGACACACATTTTGGAAGCCAGTGGGGTTTGCAGAACACAGGACAAAATGGAGGCATTCCCGGAAAAGACATTCATGTGGTGGATGCGTGGGACATAACCCTGGGTTCACCCGAAATTGTCATCGCCATTATTGATGAGGGCGTGGACTATGGGCACGCAGATCTATGCCCCAGTGGCAAGTGTGTCACAGGTTATGACTCTGTCTTGCAAAGAAACGACCCCAACCCCGTGGACCCGCGGGACTACCATGGGACTGCATGTGCCGGCATTGCGGCAGCGGCGGGGAACAATGGCATGGGCATCAGCGGTGTTGCGCCGCAAAGCCGCATTATGGGAGTGAGAGCCGCGCAGGCTGCATATGACTTAATGACGGGAGCGAGACTCCAAAGCTGGGCGGCGGGTTCTATGCTGGCAGATGGAATTGCCGCCGCCGCTGAACGTGGGGCAGATGTTTTAAGCAACAGCTGGAGCGGAGGCTCGCAAGCTTCCATAAACGACGCCATCCGCTATGCCACAACCCATGGGCGTGGAGGGCGGGGGAGCGTGGTTGTTTTTTCTGCGGGGAACGATGATGGCCCGGTGCGTTATCCTGCCTTCAACAATGACGTCATTGCGGTTGCTGCATGCAATGCATGGGGAGAGCACAAAAATCCACGCAGTTCAGATCTGCAAGGGTGGGGAAGCAGTTATGGGCCCCAAGTGGTTGTTTGTGCCCCGGGGGTGTCTGTGTATACAACGGACAATGGTGGTGCCTATAGGCCCAACTTCAACGGCACCTCCGCCGCCGCGCCACACGTGGCGGGTGTGGTTGCCCTCATGTTGTCTGTCAATCCGGACTTGAGGGTGGAGCAAATTAAACAGATTTTGCGCGAGACAGCGGATGAAATAAACCCACTTGGCTATGCCATAAGCCATGGAATGGTCAACGCACACAAAGCCGTTGTGCTCGCCCAGAAAATGCCCGTCTGCACCATTTCAGCGCAGACTTTAACCATCCCCCAAGAGGGCGGGCAATATGACTTTCAAGTCAACTGCACAAACTCGCCCACAAGCTATGCGTGGACTGTCAATGGCCAAGCAATGGGGAGCAACAGCAGCACTCTCACCCTGAATATCTGGGCCAACAACGGATCGACATCGGCGCCCTTTCGAATTGCAGTCACAGCCAGCAATGACACGGCTTCGAGCACAGCGCAGATTGAGCTTGTGCAGCTTCCGCCAATAAACCTGGAGGATCTGCTGCCCCACTGTGAGCCCATCTCCGCGCCGATTTCAGCCATCCCCTCCAATGGCGGGACTTATACGTTCAGCGTCAACTGCTCAAACTCGCCCACAAGCTATGCGTGGACTGTCAATGGCCAAGCAGCTGGGAGCAGCAGCAACATGTCTTATGGGTTTTCGGCCAACACTGACTCAGGGGAGCGCTCCTTCACCCTTGTTGTCACCGCAAGCAATGGCGTCGGCACAAGCACCCCCGTGCAACTGACGCTCACTCAGCCGTCCAACGTAGATATTCCCCCGGTGTTGCCCCCGGACTGTTTCCTCTCGGCGAACCCCCCCTGGGTTCCCCCCACGGGTGGGAGCAATTGCCTGGTGTCCGCCAACTGCATTAAGTCGTCCAGAAGCGATTTGCCCACAAGCTATGCGTGGACTTTAGACGGGAAGGCGTTGACTTCAGAGCACGGTGACTACGTAAACTATAATTTTCCGCCCAACACCACCACGGAAGAGCGGATTTTCACCTTTGGCCTCAGGGCAAAAAACAGTGCGGGCGAAATTGAGAGAGAGACGACGTGCGTTCAATTCTCCCCCATCACCTGCAGCCTCAGGGCGGGTGAGGGGTTGTATTCAGGGCAGAAAGTGTTTTCTCCCAATGGACTATATACGCTCGCGATGCAAGCCGATGGCAACTTGGTGCTCTATGACTCCAAGGGCTTGGCTAACTGGGCTGCATGCGGCGGTGGCGCCTCCGGTGTTCGTGCAGCCATGCAAGAAGACGGAAACCTCGTTCTCTATAGTGGCACAAAACCCATCTGGAGCACTCAGACGGGCGGCACGGGTGCCATTTGTGCCTCTGTGCAGGATGATGGCAATTTCGTCCTCTATAAGAAAGACGGTACGCCCGTGTGGGCCAGTGTTTTGCCCTCGCTCATTACGGACAAACTCAGCGCCGGAGAGAGAATGGCACCTGGCCATGCGTTGCGCTCTCCCAATGGCCTATATACGCTCATTATGCAAGAGGACGGCAACCTGGTGCTCTATTCCTCCGCGGGCACGCCGCTCTGGAGCACCCACACCGGCCCTGGCAACGCAGGTGCTTCTGCCACCCTGCAGTGTGACGGAAACTTTGTTGTGCGCAGCGCTGCCGGAAATCCGCTCTGGAGCACCCAAACCGGCGGCCAGACGGGCACCAACCGCGCAACCTATGTCGCTGTGCAAAATGATGGCAACTTCGTCCTCTATAAGGAAGGCGGCACGCCCGTGTGGGACCGCTTCAAATAGCTGAGCTCGCCACGTTTTAAAAAAAACTCCCCGGCCCGGACACAAGGCCGGGGAGTTTCTTCTTTTGTTTCCCAAACTCCACAACGGGCAAGTCCACAATGGGCAGTTGTCTCCCGCTTTCAACGGTGAAATTCGGTTTTTTCGGGTGCAGCGCCGCCGGAAGGAAAGCCAAAGCTCGCCTCAATTGAAACCGGTCTAGACTCATTTCCAAACAGCTGCATTTTGCAGTGCGCCAGCTAAGTGCTGCCTGCATTGTGCAATGTGCAGGGCAGTTTGCAGGGCAGTTTGCAGGGCAATTTGCAGGGCAATTTGCAGGTCGCCAGCCAAGCTCTTGACTATTCCTTTAAGGTATGTTCCTATTAGGTATAAAAGGAGATTCAGCGATGGACAAAATTATTCTTGGACTTCTCATGCTCAAGAGGCTGACTGTGTACGAAATTCGCAACATCATCCGGCAAAATTTCAAAGACATCTGCAGCGACAGCCTTGGCAGCATTCAAGCTGCCATCAAAAAGCTTCTCGCGGCGCAAATGCTGACTTGTTCGGAGTATGTAGAAAAAAGCGTCAATAAAAAACAATACTCCATTACGGACAGGGGGCGAGGGGCCTTTTCGGAGTGGATTCAAAGCCCTGCGCTTCTTGCTGGCGGGAAAAACATGGAGTTAGGCAAACTCTTGTTTATGGGTCTTGTGCCGGCAGAAAAGTGCTTATTGCTGGTGGATGAAATGATTGCCTCATTAGAAAAGAAGCTGTCCTTTTTGCTTGAAGTCCAGGCTGTCGCCAAAGTGGAGGGAAAGGCAAACAAGGAGCGGGTGATAGCGTATTTGAGGGAGGATTCTGAATATGACACAGGCATCCAACAGGCCACACAAAACGCGGACTTAGGCGAAAATATTAACAGAATCGGATATTTTCAGTTTGCTACGCTTCAATATGGCATTGCCAGCCTCACATTCCATATTCAATGGCTTCAAACGCTCAAGGAAAAAATGGGCCCGGGGGGCCAGGTAGACATGGACTCTATGGAGATGGAGGAGGGGCTGCCCCCATGAAAAAGAAAGTCATTGTTATTGGAGGCGGAATAGCAGGGCTAAGTGCCGGCATTTACGCATTGCGTTGCGGTTTTGAGGTAACAATATTGGAAAAACACACCATGGCGGGGGGCCACTGCACCGCATGGAAGCGTGGGGGCTACCTCTTCGAGGGGGGGATGCATTGGCTGGCAGGCTCCGGAGAGGGCGAAGCCCTGCATTCCTTATGGCGTACCATCGGCGGGCTCGACGACAGCGTCACTGTCCACTATCCCGAACCCTTTGCCGAGTTTGACTTCCAGGGCACACCCATCCGTCTCTATAGAAATGTAGATGCCACCGAGCAGCACTTGCTCAAGCTTTCTCCTGCCGACACCCGGGAAATAAAAAAGTTTTGCAATAATATACGCAAGTTAAGCAAGCTTAACATGCCGATAACCGACTTAAAAGGCCTCCATGTGACCCAAAAGAGACGGCTGCCGCTCTTCTTCTTTTTTTCAATGTTGCCTGTCATGCGCGTCATGCGTGAATATTCCAAAATGTCTAGAGAAGAATATGCAAGCCGCTTCTCTCATGAAGGCATAGCTGAGCTCATTCGCTCCATCCCCGGTGCCGAGCAGGGCATAGCCATGTTATTTTTGACGCTGGGCTTCATGGCCCGTGGCGCCGCCGGCTTCCCCGAGGGGGGCTCGCTGCCGTTTGTCCAGAGAGTTGTCAACACATTCAAAGCCTTGGGTGGCAAAATTCATTATGAGACTTGTGCCAGCCAAGTCCTTGTTGACAAAGCCAGTGGTGAAAAGGCCGGCGTTGGCAAAGCCAGCGGTGTCCTTGCCGCTGGCAAACGGTTTTTGGCTGACGCGGTTATTGTCACTGCCGACACCATGGCCATGGAGCATTTGTTTGAGGCTTTGCCTCCATCGCCCTGGTTTGAGCGTATGAAAAAGCTGACAGAGCCAACCATGGTGACATTTGTTTCTTTGGGAATAAAGGCCGACCTCAAAAACTATCCGAAATTCTATTTGTTTAGGCTTAAAAAACCGATGGAGGTTTTGGAGCGAAGATATGCCTACCTGGGTTTGCCCCCAGCGCTGTTAAGCGGCCGGGCGGCAGTACAATATCTCTGCCGCGATACGGGGACGCCATTTATCAGCGAAAGATCCCCCCCCTTTTTTATTTCAAATAATGCCCTGCAACACCAATGAAGGTTCCCAAAACCGCTGCCATCGTCAAAATAATGGGGATGGCTTTCTTTTCTTTGGCCGCAACCAGAACGACGACGGGCAAAGCCAGTGCCACAGAAATGAAACCGCCCTGCAGCCACCATACAATGTGCGGCAAGTCAATATTCACAATAACAATGGATACGAAAAAATATTGCAGAAAAGCAGAAACAATGGCTCGCTTTTCCAATTTCTGAACGAGCATGGGAATGGCGTCAATGGTTCCGGCTATTAGGCCGATAATGGCGGATAACAATAAGGTGTCCATCTGGCTCCCCATTTTCTGCAGCAAACCGCTTATAGGTATTTTCTGGCTTCTTTGACAGACAATTTATCCAGTTTGTTGGCATATTTTCTCAAAAACCCCCTCACCCAGGATGGATTGGGTTTTGAAGACTTTTCTCATTCCTTCAACTTGGGTTTGGAAATGCCTGCTTGCCGCAGATGGATTGCTTTTGAATAAAAAATATGCCTATTATTAAATACAGCGTTTTTTCATGAATATCTGTTTGAACCCAAACGGCTCTGGCATCCATATGTGCATACAAAAGAATGAAAGGTGTTACATAAAATGAGTTGGAAACAACAAATGAAAAAAGTGTATTTGTTTGTGTGTTTGATGCTTCTGAGTATAAGCTTTCAGGGTTGTCCTGACAAAGAAAAAGACGGAGACAGAGAAAAAATTGTCGACATAACAATATATTCCGAAAAAGAATACGGCGTGTTTTGGGGCTGTGATTGTTGGGTAAAGACATTGGCTTTTTCCGACAGTGAAGACAACCAAAAGCAACTCTTGTCGGATATAATGACAGAAGGGTTTGATTTTGTTTATGAAGAAGGCTATGAATATACTTTCAAGGCGAAAAAAGTGTGGATGGCAGATCCGCCGGCGGACGTTTCCTCCATTAAATATGAATTCATAGGCCCTCTTAAGAAGACAAAAAAAGTCCTCGAAGACAGCGAAGAAGAGATGGAACTGTTTGTGGCCTCAGCGTTGGTTAAATACCATGTGGGACTAGACAACCCTGTGGATGCCATGCTCGTCAGAGAGACAAACTCCAAGAAAATAGCTATATTGGAAGAAATAGAGGGGTTTGAGCATGAAAGTGGTTTTGAATACACATTAAGTGCAAGAAAAATAATACAAGCAGAGCCCTATGGGGTGCGATATGTTTTGCTTGAAATAAAAGACAAACAAAAAAAATAACCGGCACTCAACGGCTAAGGGGTGGTTTGGCGCAAACTTGCTCTTCCACAACAGGAACCAAGGGCGAAAGGAATGTATCTGTCATTGTTTTTATGGCACCACGCGCCAAAACATAGACTTGAAAAAAATTGTCTTTGCCGCTCACATCCTCGTCGTCATGAAAATAGAGCAACCCATAAGAGCCTTTGGCCTTTTCAGCTATACATTTGAAGAGGCTCAACGCTTCTTCCACTTCTTGAGTTATCCTGTTTTTATACATGTTTTATACATGGATATGGAAATATGGGGAGTGCCATGCAATTCTAGCAAAGCAGGTTCCCCCTTTAGGTCAAAGCTATTGTATCAATAACAACTTCCACACCATATTTTTTAGAACCATTTAATAGCTTGCTTATCGCAAAGCGTTTGCTTGGGGTTAACACGGGTTTGACAGGTGCTAGCCATGCTCTCGAATATAGCGTTTTAGTTATATGGAGCAAAGGTGTTGCTGTCGCGTGTCAGCAACAGCATGAGTTTTGGGTGAATAAACAATTTTTCTCGGCCTGTAGACAGCTCCTTCAGCACGCCGTTGTCAACCAGGCGCTTGAGAAAACGCGAAGCGGTTTGGCGTTGGGCGATGCCTTTTTCAATTAGATTTGAAATTCGGCAATAGGGCTGCTCGAAAATGGTGTCGACCAATTCTCGGCTATAAATTTTAGGCAGAGATGTTCGGATATAGTTGACGGTGTGCTCAGCCAGCTGGCGGATAGCAGCAATTTTGTGCGTCGTCCAACGGGCGGTCTCCTCAATGGCCTGCAACATAAATAACAGCCATGGCTCCCAGGCATGATGGCGGGTTATATCTGCAAGCGATTGATAATAATCTGTTTTATGATTGATAATATGGCGGCTTAAATAAAGAATTGGCAAAGTCAGCAAGTTTTCCTGGATTAAATAAAGGATGTTGAGAATTCGCCCCGTGCGCCCGTTGCCGTCCGTAAAGGGATGAATGGCTTCAAACTGATAGTGCCCAACAGCCATACGGACAAGCGGATCTATATCGGTCTGGTTGTGGAGAAAACGCTCCCAATTGCTCAACAAGTCGCGCAAGCGACTCTCGCCTTCTGGTGGTGTATAGACGATAGCGCCCGTGCTGTCGTTGATGAGCTGAGTGCCGGGCGAACGCCGGATATCCATGTCGACTTTCCTCAACGTTCGACAAATGCCGATAGTCGTTGCGGTACACAGCGGACGTTCTCTCAGTTGCTGAAAGCCCCAATGCAGTGCAGAGCGATAGCGCAATGCTTCCTTGGTGGCTGGGTCTGCCGGTGCATCGTTTTGCGCATGCTGAAAAAGCAAATCCGCTGTTGTCACAATGTTTTCAATGGCCGAGCTGTCTTGCGCTTCCAGCATTGGAATTGTATTTATCAACATCGCCTGATTAGGAATGAGCTCGGCTGCCTGCTTGAGTTCCGCTAATGCGGCACGGGCCTCAATGCAGCATTTGAGCACCCTTTTGGTCTCTAATTCGACGGTTGGGGGGAGCAATGGCAAGTCATTATAGGGGGTTTGTGGGTGCCACTGAGGTGGAGAGGTATAGCTCATGCTTTTGAATGTATTTGGGTTAATACGTATCGATCTTGCATCGGCTTTGTGTGGATGTCAAAGGATATGTCGACAAAACGAACAAATGTCGACATGTTTTGTTGATATGTTGATGGCGTCGACATATCAGCTCATCCGGCTCTATTCGGGGCACCCGAGTCCCCTTTGCGCGCCCGTGCGAGCGGTCTGTGACGGTTAGCTCGCCAGAAACAACGTCGGGGTTGTGGCGGTCAAACCACATTCTCGCCCCGCAGCATGGGCCTGATGCTCTCCTTTTGCTCGACATGTTCTCCTTTGGCTCTCAAGCTTTCAAGGCCAAGTTTTATAGGCTTGCGAGGCACATGGATTGAAACGCGCCTAAATCCACCCCTGCGACAATTGTCCACTGCTCGCGTTGATGGATTTTCGACTTTCATAGCAAGTCGCCAAAAAACCCTTCCAGCCCATGCCTACGGTGATAGCGAGCGCCTTTCAGCCTTATCCGCCTCCCTCCTCGACAAATTCATTGAATTTTAAGGGGGTGCTGTTTTTGTAGGGGGTCTGTTTTTGGGAGAAATACAGCTCAAACCCATGCACTCAAATGTCAATAAAACTTGACATTGTGTCATGTTTTGAGCGACAAAATGTCAATATTTGCTGACATAACATCAATAAAAACCGACACTGTTGGGGAGTGAAAAGCGTGCCCTTTCGACCCAAAAGCTAAAAAAATAATTTTTTTTGAAACAACACTCAGCAACAAACGCCCTGTTGTATATAGGCCGAAACAGCCCCGGAAAAACTGGAATGAAAACCACTCAAAATTTAAGCCCCACCAGAAAAATCCCCCTGAAACGCTTTTTCATTGGCATGCCGTATATATTGCTGTGTGTGTTGCTGAGTGCAGCCTTAAGTGCCTGCTCTTCTTCCACACCGGAGACAATTATCGAACCCTTAGAAGGGGTTTATACGGTTATTTTTGACAAAAATGGTGGGGACACCGAGGCCAACCCGCAAAGCAAAACGGTGGGGCCGCATATGTCCACCATAGACGCTTTGCCTGAGGCACCCACACGGGAGGGCTATAAATTTTTGGGGTGGAACATGCAGGCGGATGGGAGTGGAGCGGTTTTCACTGTCCTCACACCTGTTTTGGAGAACCTCACGGTTTATGCCCAGTGGGGACAACCCTCAGAAGAGGGCCTGCAGATGGCCATTAGCCCTAGCACGGCAACGCTCACCCCCATAAGGGATGGTGTTTATGGCGAGCATTCCGCCACTTTCAGGGTGGTGGTTTCAGGCTTCGACAACATAGACGGCGCCAGCAGGGCAAGGCTCAGCATAGACTTTATAAGGGGACTGAGTTTTGAGGTGGCAAGCGACCCCGAGGAGACGACGGAAACAAGCCAAACTTTTTATATAACAGTGGAATATGATGGGCAGACGGCCTTTCCCGAAAGTTTTGCAACCTTCAACCTGAGCCTGACCAATATATCGGGCTATAACGCTGAAAGCAGAAGCATCCGCATGAGCATTATAGATGGGCAGGCCACCAGCCGCGCCATTCCGCTGAACCAGGCCAATATTTTGGCCTTTAACCGCTATGCCAACACGGCGGCGGGCCTGACGCGGCACTATAGGTTGACAGAAAACATTAACCTTGCCGAGCCTGCTCAACCCACAGAAAGCAACTGGACGGCGATTGGCACATATGAGGCCCCATTTGTGGGCAGTTTGAATGGTGAAAACCACGAGTTTCTCCGCCTTCGCATCCGTGCCTCTGGCAGCAACAACCAGGGTTTGTTTGGCTATATAGGCCAAGGCGCCACCCTGGAGAACCTTAGGCTGACAGAAGCCAGTGTTAATGGGAGCAACCATGTCGGCGGCCTGGTGGGCTATAACAACCAAGGCACCGTGCAAAACAGCTATGCCACGGGCAGTGTCAACGGTAGCGGCTTTGTCGGCGGCCTGGTGGGCGTTAACTCCGGCACAGTGCAAAACAGCTATGCCACGGGCAGTGTCAACGGTGTCGGCGACGTCGGCGGCCTGGTGGGCTATAACACCGGCACAGTACAAAACAGCTATGCCACGGGTAGTGTCAACGGAAGCAGCAACTGTGTCGGCGGCCTGGTGGGCTATCACACCGGCACAGTGCAAAACTGCTATGCCACGGGCAGTGTCAGCGGGAGCCTCGACTATGTCGGCGGCCTGGTGGGGGATAATAACTTCGGAGGCACCGTGCACAACAGCTATGCCACGGGCAGTGTCACCGGTAGCGGCATCAATGTCGGCGGCCTGGTGGGGCAGAACTACGTCGGCACAGTGCAAAACAGCCTGGCGTTGAACCCCAGGGTGAGCGGCACCGCCGATGTCGGACGTGTGGCGGGAAGAAACATAAACAACGGCACTTTGACAAACAACCATGCCTTCGACGGCATGCAAAACAGTGAAGGCACCACCAGTTGGAGCAACATAGGCTTAAATAACCTCGGCGGCGCTAACATCAGCGCTGGATTGTTGCGCAGAAGCGAAGGTTTCCCGGCGGCATTCCTCACCACCCCGTGGACATATGTGGAAGGCCAACTCCCGAGCCTTTTGGGGCAGCCGGTGGCCATGCCTTCGCACATTCCTCAATAGCTTAAGTTTGTCTTATTGCGGCGGCTCAGCTGCGCCCTCCATATAGGAGCGCAGTTGGGTCTCCGAACAACCTTTATAGCCCAGGGTAAAACCCAAGAAGAA
>Ga0099364_10009020_pt1 | contig 13918 bp, 9 predicted proteins | sample TergutTh196P3_FD_73070 | JGI IMG/M metagenome (GOLD analysis project Ga0099364, IMG submission 73070) | Microcerotermes parvus P3 segment gut microbial communities from Pointe-Noire, Republic of the Congo - Th196 P3 | ecosystem: Host-associated > Arthropoda: Insects > Digestive system > Gut ...
TGCATGAAAATGAATGTTGCAATATTGTATCATGATGTGTATGAAGTAGATAGCAGACCATTTTGTCCATTCATTTTCGTATTATGACGGATGGTGCTATTGATCATGATAATGCGTTCCAACATATTTAACAAGGAAAAAACATATTGTTATTTTACAGAATTCACCTTCTCAATCAAAACTCTTTCAGGAACGACACCAACCGTTTGTTCAACAGCTTCACCATCTTTGAATATGATAATTGTTGGTATGCTCATAATGTCATATTTTTGAGCTATGTTTGGCGATTCATCGATGTCTAATTTTCCAACAAAAATATCTGAATTATTTTTTGCAAATTTTTCTACAACTGGGTTCATTTGCTTGCATGGACCACACCATGGTGCCCAGAAATCTACCACAGCAATACCTTTTGCAATGCTCATATTGAAATTTTCTTCATTCAATTTGTGAATCATTTGATTCCTCCACTTTATTATTTCACGTGCAACAAAAAATAAATGTAAATTTTTGTCAAGAATTATTTCACAAATTCTACTTCATCAACACCATTCGTTTCACATCAACATAATCATCAGTCTGCATGCGGAAAAAATAAACCCCGCTACCCATAGCCTGTCCATTATCATCCAGTCCGTCCCAGACAGCACGATGTGTTCCGCCGCCAAATATTTCATTTACTAGTGTCCTTATTTTTTGTCCACGAATATTAAACAAATCTATAGTCACGTTTCCTTCTTGCGTAATAGAGAAGTGTATAGTTGTTTCAGGGTTAAATGGATTAGGATAATTTCCAATTAATTCGTTCACATAAATATCGGGTATCGGGTCTTGTGTATCAGTTCCGTCTTGATTGATAAATTTGAACACTTGGTTATCAACCGAATCACCGGCGTTATTATATGCAACAACTTTCCAATAATAAGTTTTTTTAAATTCTAATCCATATGCTAATGTCGTAGTATCAGTTTCTGTTGTATCACCGGGAAGATCAAAATATTCATCCCAGACATCTTCATCTTCTGTTATATACAATCTTAAGCCGTCAATATAAATAGCTGGTACATTCAATACCCATGAAAAGAATGCGATTTGAGGCACAATTTCATTATATTGAGGTGTTAGAAGTGTCACGGGTAGTGGTGGTGAGGTTTTTATAAACTGTGTATAAGCTTCACCAGAATTAACTGTAAACATGTCAATTAAGAAAGGCGATGAAGTTGCAGAAGCATGTCTTCTAACACGAAATCTAAAATACATTTGTTGATAGCTATCTTCTGGAAAGACATAATAGTAATATAACCATCTGTTAGCATGTCTTATTTGTTGTATCGTTTCCCAATTTACCCCGTCTTCTGAGACATCAAATTCCATATAAATAGCACTTTGCATTGTTGCTGCGTATCTGGTCATAAAACTTACATATGTTTTTTCTCCTGCAGGAATTGGTATGGGATTGGTTAGCGTTAAAGCGTTGTTATTTGTGAAGGTAGATAGCATCATAGAGGTTGTACCAGAATATGGCGCCGATGTTGAAAGCGCCCAACCAGACCCTGTCCAATTGCCATATAAAGTATCAAAATCATCTGCAAAATCCAAGTCATCAAATACTACTAATATTTCATAATGTACACTATCTTTTGGTTCTGTATTGTTTTCCACATCGGGTATAGTTATTGTTGTAATATATCGTTTTGAGTCTACCCCTCTAGCGGATATTAATATATCACCCGGATTTACATCATTTAAAAGTAAAAAACCGTTACTATCAGTTGTTAAATTTTCAATACGGCTATGACTAAAATGTACGCTCACTTCAGAAAAATTATTTTCTATACTATCATGTAAAAAATAGAAGAGTACACTGAAAGATGCTGCTGGCTCTAGGTTTACATCAATAACAGTTTGACCTGTTGCTGTTATTTCAAAATCTGTTACAAAATGATGATAGTTAGCGGCACGTACTGAAAGTGTATAATTTCCCGGCATTAAGGCATAATTATAACGTCCGTAGTTTAAATCGCTATAAACTGTTTCTTTTTCAGGAAAATGATTATCAAGCGGAAAAACTTTAATTTCTGCTTTAACAGGTTCACCCGTTGAAGCATCGGTAACAAGACCTGTCAGAAAGCTGTTCTTATGACGCGATACAAGATGATATGCAGCAGGTAATTGGTTGATTTTATGGAAATTAACTTCAGCTGCCGATGGTATAAAAGTTCCTGCAAGTTCAACTGTATAAGCTAAAATATTGTAATAATGATAATAATCATCACTTGTACCAGAAGCGGGGTATAGCTCCCATGAAGCCTGAGGTGTATATTTTGAATCTGGATTGTTGTATCTTGGCATACGGTTCGCAAGCTCTATTGCAAGGGTTGATGCAACGCTTGGATTGCTGGAATTTGCTCCGTAGGCATACCCATAAGGCCACAAAACTAAGTGACCGTAAGTGTGATACACGAAACCAGCAATAAATGGAATTTGGTGAATTAAATCTGCAAGATAGCTAACTTCTACAGCCGAATTTGCATAAGGACCGGGGTAAGTGTCATTAGATATTGATGATGAAACTCCAGTTGTGCCAAAATAATAATTAAAATTACGGTTTGCATCAATGCCATCTGAACTATCAAATACATTATTGTTGTTGTTGTCACGAATAGTTTTTCGGTGCATTGTGCTTAATCCGGACAGAACCACGTTGTGTCCATCAGGATTGATAACTGGTACAAACCAAATTTGAGACGTATTGATTGGATGGTCTGCATTGGATTCACTGTAAGTGTCTAAAAAATCTTCGATTATTGCCATTACTATTTCAGCTGAAAGAGGTTCACGTGCATGAATTGCGCCTTTAAAATAGTAATTTGGCTTGTCTTGATACACAGATACATTGTTAGATACCTTAAGTGCATATATTGTATTGTCATATGGTAAGTAATTCAGATGACCAGCTTGTGTATATAGCTTGCCTTGAGATGGACCTAATTCGATTAGTTTACAATAATCTGGATATAGGTCTACTAATTCATGAAGACGTGTCACCATTTGTGCATAGGTCATGTAACCGGGAATATTTCGGTATGTTGATGCTAAATTTTCACGTAATTCTGCTTCTGTAAATTCTATCTTTACATTAGAATATTTACTCTGAAAATATGATAGTTGGGTGTCGTCAACTACGATGTGAATCTCCTTGGTTTCGGTGAAGACTTGTGCTATGTCGTAACCTGATTCTACGTAGTTCTGAAGTTGATCCAGCGATTGATAAGGAATGCTGATAACCTTTTTGTCCTGACTGAATAATCCGATGATTATCCAGATTAAAATTATTGTGCTGAGTGTTTTTTTCATTGTGCCTCCGGTTTGGGGATCCAATTTTGTCTGTACGGAACGCATTTATTCGTTCCTAGTTCGATATTGATCCCAACCGAACTAGGAACGAATAAATGCGTTCCGTACAGACAAAATCCGTCCCGCGCAACCAATAAAAATATACCCCAAAAATCTGTCAACAAAAAAAAATAATATTAGTTCTTGACAAAAAACCCAAAATTTTATTCTTTGTGCTAGAAAATGATAATTAGGAAGGCAAGGAAATGTTTAATTTAAAGAAAGACAACATTTTAGTTAGTTTAGCATTAGTTTTAATTATGCTTTGTTCATGTTCTACGAACCAGATGATTCAAGAAGAAGAGAACGCTTTCACAACACACGATTATTCGGATATTTACGACATTTTGATGTTGCAAGATATAATTCTTGAAAAAGATAATTATATAGAGAGTTTATACAAATCTATAGAGATAATGAACATTCAAATCGACTCTCTACGAAGTGAACTTGATTTCACTTCTTCTAGAATTTTCATCAATGATAGCTTTGAAATACCAATGTTTTACAGCTTCGCAGGAGTAGAAATAGACCTCTCGAACGACAGAATCAGAAGTTTATTACAAGACGTTTACAACAACGAGGTTAGGCGTGCGCACCAGTTTATTCCGCGTAGTGGGATTTATTGGCAGCTTTTTGACGATATATTCGAGAAATACGACATTCATCCGGACGTCAAATATATTGCTGTGATAGAAAGCAATTTAAATTACATGGCATATTCGCAGGCAAGAGCTGCTGGAATTTGGCAGTTCATTCCCTCAACAGCACGTCAGTTTAATCTAACGATTAACTCATATCTTGACGAAAGAAGAAATATATTTAAGGCTACCGATGCTGCGTGCAGGTATTTGGTTCAGGCTCACAGTCAGCTTAATGCCATTGATGTAGACGACTGGTTAATAACATTAGCGGCATATAATGGAGGTGTAGGCGGAATATCTAGAACTATTCGTGAACAACAAGGTCGCGATTTTTCTTCTTTATTTATGCGAATTCAAGAAACAAATAATTATATCTGGCGGGCTATTGCGACTAAAATGATTTTTGAATTTGAAGATTTAATTTTTGATGAACCTTTTGAAAGAATGCAGCCTTTGTTAGAAACTGATAAACTCGTCACTATTAATGTAAACGGCTATCATGACCTCTCTGAATGGGCGGTTGCTATGGGAACTAATGCAAGGCATTTATGGGAGTTGAATCCCTGGATTAATATGTCCAGAACAAGAACAGGTAGATATTCTGAAGTTAATCATTTGATTATTCCCCCCGGTACATATGAGATTTTAGTTCCAGTAAACGCAGTTGCAGACCAGACAAAATTAACTGAAGCCGAGAGAAAATTAAGCATAAGAAATAATGCTCCATTTATCAGAGGTAACGCCGTGCAACACAGAGTTCAACGCGGTGAAACACTTTCTGGTATTGCAAGAAGATACAGTGTTAGCGTTGCCGACCTTAGAAGATGGAACAACATTCGCGGGGACACAATTTATGCCGGGCAAACGCTTAATTTGCAATCTTCAACAACAGCTTCTTCTAGTTCTAGTTCAAGTTCTAGTTCTAGTTCAAGAAGATATACAGTGCAGTCTGGTGATACAATTGGAAGCATTGCTAGAAAATTAGGTGTTTCTCAAAGCGTTCTTATGACTAGAAATAACCTGTCTCCTGTTCTTAGAAACGGAATTGAAGTTGTAGTTATTAGACCCGGACAAGTCCTTGAATACTAACATTAATGTAAGAAACATGGTTGAAGACGACCTTCTGCATGTTCTTGAAATTGAAAAGTTATGTTTTAGTGACCCGTGGTGCATAAATATGTTTCAAGAAGCGGTTTATGCTTACGAATGTTTAGTTCTTACAGATTTAGATAGTATTTTAGGTTTTTTTATAGGGTTTGGGGTTTTAGATGAATATGAGATATATAATGTGGTTATAAGACCAGATGCACAAAGTAAAGGATATGGAAAATATCTGATGAAATACGCTATATTGCAACATAATGGAAGATACAATAAATACTTTCTGGAAGTTAGAAAAAGCAATCTGCCCGCTATTTCTTTATACAAAAGCATTGGTTTTAATGAGATTTACGTGAGAAAAGACTATTATAAAAAACCAGTTGAAGATGCGATTGTGTTTTTGTTGTAGGGAACGTATTTATTCGTTCCTAATTCGGTTGGGAACGCATATATTCTGTACGGAACGCATTTATTCGTTCCTAATTCCATTTGGAACACAACCGAACTAGGAACGAATAAATGCGTTCCCTACAGAATATGGTATATATAAAATCATACCTTACACATGCCGTAGGTATGTGAAGCTAGGTAGAAACGGATTCACCCACCAAATCTGCATCCCGTAGGGATGCAACCAACAATCAAGGTTATAAAACATGAAAAAATACGATTTTTTAGTAATTGGAGCAGGCATTGCCGGGTTAGTATACGCTATAGAAGTTTCCAACTTAGGCAAAGTAGCAATATTATGTAAGAAGCAATTAAACGATTGCAACACAGATTACGCTCAAGGTGGCATTGCGGCAGTATTAGCCGAGCACGACACATTTGAAGAACACGTTCAGGACACATATTTAGCCGGTGTTGGTTTAGGAAAGCTACCAATTATTTCAAAAATTGTTGATGATGGTCCCAAAGCAATCAAATTTTTATTAGATAACGGGACTAATTTTACCCAAAAAAATTCATTTATTGGCAGATGTTTTGAAAATATATGTTTAACAAAAGAAGGTGGGCATTCAAATGAAAGGGTTGCATACGCTGCTGATTCTACAGGACACGAAATTATGCAAGCTCTTATTTTGGCTTGTAAAAACAATAAAAATATAGATATATACGAAAATCATATCGCTGTTGACTTAATCACACAGCATCATATTCCACAAGAACAAGGTTTTATTCCAAGAATTACTTGCTGGGGTGCTTATGTTTTAAATATTGATGAAAAGAAAATTATCTCTTTTATTGCCAATAAAACAATGCTTGCAACTGGTGGTGCTGGGCAGGTTTTTCAACACAACACAAACCCAGATATAGCAACCGGTGATGGAATTGCAATGGCGAAACTTGCAGGTGCAAGAGTAGCTAATATGGAATTTGTGCAATTTCATCCTACGGCTTTTTACTCCCCAGATAAGAAAACATTTTTAGTAACAGAAGCTTTACGCGGGGAGGGTGCTGTATTAAGGCTTCAAGATGGTTCTACTTTTATGGAGAATTATCATGAAAAAGGCAGTTTAGCACCGCGTGATATAGTTTCAAGAGCTATAGATTTCGAGCTTAAAAAGAGAGATCATAGATTTGTGTATTTAGATGCTACAAATGTTTGCCATAAAAAACTTAAAGAGCATTTTCCGTATATTGATAAAAAATGCACAAAAATGGGTGTAGATTTTACAAAAGATTACATTCCTGTTGCACCAGCGGCACATTATTTCTGCGGAGGAGTGCTTACTACTATTGATGGTGAAACTGATATTCAAAACTTATTTGCTTCCGGAGAAGTGGCATGTACAGGGTTTCATGGGGCGAATAGACTGGCTTCAAACTCGCTATTAGAAGCTGTAGTGGTGTCGTTACGTGCAGCACAGCATAAATCAAATTTAGATAAAATTTATTTTCCGGAGATACCAGATTGGAGACAAGTAGGCAGTTTTGACGAGAACGAATGGGTGGTTATTGCTCATAATAGAGAGATTATTAAACATACAATGCAAAATTACGTTGGAATTACTAGATCTATTAGACTATTAAAATACGCACAAAACAGAATTGATGGAATATATACAGAAATTGATAATTTTTACCATCATAACAATGTTAGAAAAGAAGTTATAGAAACTAGAAATATTGCTATTGTTGCTAGACTAATTATTAAATCTGCTTTAATTAGAAAAGAAAGTAGAGGTTTGCAACATTTGATTGAATTTCTGGATAAAAATGACGATATATATAAAAAGGATACGATTATCTAACAATTGACAATTGACAATTGACAATTGACAATGTTGGGGAAGCACCCAAATTCTGTAGGGAACGCACCCAAATTCTGTAGGGAACGCATTTATTCGTTCCTAGTTCGGTTGGGTTTCATATCGAACTCGGAACGAATAAATGCGTTCCCTACAGAATTTGGGTGCGTTCCCTACAAAATAAAATCGACTTTTCGAAGAGGGCTTATTTATTCGTACCACACGTAAAAATTGGTTATAAATATGAAAACCACCAAATCACTATTCATCACATTTGAAGGCATTGAAGCCTGCGGAAAATCAACACAGGCTACCTTGTTAAAAAGTGCTTTAATTCAGCTAAACCATGACGTTATATTAACAAGAGAGCCCGGTGGAACTGAAATTTCCGAAGAGATAAGAAGACTTCTCTTAAACCCCAATTATAAAGAGATGACAGCTGAAACAGAGCTTTTATTATATCTTGCAGCCAGAAGTCAGCACACGTCCGAATTGATATTACCCGCATTGTTAGACAACATAATTGTGATATGCGACAGATATTTTGATTCAACGATTGCCTATCAGGGTGCAGCAAGAAAATTAGATTTAAATATAATAAAAAGGATAAACACATTTGCAACATCAGGCTTGATACCAGATATAACCTTTATTCTTGATATTCCTGTTGAAGTATCAATAGAAAGGCAAAAAAACAAGAGATTAGATAGAATGGAAAATGAAAACTTTGATTTTCACGTGAGAGTTAGAGAAGGCTATCTTAACTTACTTAAAAATAATGATGATAATATGAATAGATTTTGCTTGATTGATGCAACCCAAACTATCGAACATATTCATCAAATATGTAACGAAAAAATAAAATATATGTTTAATTTATAAGGGAACTCCGAAATATCGATTTTATATAAAATCGTACATTACACATGCCGTAGGTATGTGAAGCTAGGTAGAAACGGATACACACACACCAACTGCATCCCGTAGGGATGCAACAAAATGATGAAATTGCTAGGTTGCATCCCTTCGGGATGCGGTCTGGTGTGTAAATTCATTTCTACCTAGCTTCACATACCTACGGCATGTGCAAGGTATGATTTTATATTTAATTGACATTTTGAGTGCTCTTAATTTACGGAGGACAAAAAATGATTAAAACTATCATGAAAAACAAATTATTGGTTATTACGATTATCCTGTTCTGGTTCATTGCTGGCGGTATTTTGTTCAATTATTCCATCGCAAACGCTCAAAACAACTACAATCAACAGGATTTCATTACCTATGTCAGACTGTTTGCAAATGCCTTCAGTCAGGTGAGAATGAACTATGTTGATGAACTGTCAGACAAAACGCTGATTCAAAATGCTATTGCAGGAATGCACACTTATCTTGCAAAACAAGACTCTACTTATGTTAGTGAAGATAGATATGTTGATATTATGGAGAATATTAGCAGTCAAGGGCTACCCTTCAGGAACGAAATAGATGCTTATCTTAACCTATTTCAAGAAGAACTTCTTAGAATTATTGCCGACCCAAACGTTGATGAAACTATTCAAGAACTTGTTTTTGTCGCTATTGAAGGCATGTTAGACGAATTAGACCCGAACACTGCATTTTTACGTCCAGATGCCTTTAGAAGACTTACTGATATGACGCAGGGAGGTTTCGGAGGACTGGGGATATCTATTGATAGACAAGGTGATTACGTTGTTGTTGTGTCGCCTATAGAGGGGACTCCTGCTTACAAAATGGGTATTCAAGCTGCCGATAAAATCGTTGAGGTTGACGGAGAAAATGTTGTTGGAATGCTAACAGACGATGTTATTAGTAGAATGCGTGGAGAACCCGGAACTCGCGTTGTTATCGGAATAGATCGACCTGGGATTGAAGAGATGCTTGAATTCGAAATTATTCGCGAGATTATTCGTTTAAATAGCGTACCTTATGCTCTGGTTCTCGATAACGGAGTTGGGTATATTAGGATAAGAGAGTTTAATGCAAACACTACAAATGATTTAATAGAAGCTATTGATAAAGTTGAAGCTCAAGGTATTGAAGGGCTTATTATTGACTTACGCTCAAATTCTGGGGGATTGCTTAATGAGGCTGTGGACACAGTTAACGAGTTTATTGGTCGTGATAAACTTGTTGTTTTCACACGCGGTAGAGCTCGCGGCACAAACCGTGAATACAATACTTCGTATAACAGAATCAGAGATGACTACCCAGTTGTTACTATGATAAACCAAGCTTCTGCTTCAGCTTCTGAAATATTTTCAGGATCAATGCAGGACTGGGACAGAGGGCTTGTTGTTGGAATGCCTTCGTTCGGTAAAGGCTCAGTTCAATCGGTGATTCCTTTGCATGAAAATTACGGAATGCGTGTTACAATTTCTAAATATTATATTAAATCCGGCAGAAGTATTCATAAAGACATAACAGATAGAATATTACGCGGTGAAGAATTTACAGAAGAAGAAATTGATGAAATAAATAGTAATATGGAACGCAATGTGTACTATACAGTAAACGGAAGAGAAGTTTATGGCGGTGGTGGTATTGTACCGGATATTCAGATAGATGCGACATATCTTACTGCATTTGAAAGAAATATGAGAAGATTGAATTTATTATCTGAATTTACTTTGGATTATTATCAGAACAATTTAGATTCAATTGATATGGATTTCTGGCCCGATGAAATTATGATTGCAGATTTTTTAGCTTTTGGAGAGTCAAAAGGATTAGAATACACAGAAGAAGAATTAGAAGAGTCTATGTTGTATATTCAGGTGTCACTTGCACGCGACATTATTTCTAGGAAATTCGGAGAACAAGAAGGGTTTGTAGTTGGAATGCAACTAGATACGCAATTGTTAGAAACAATGAAACTTTTTGACGAATATAAAACGACTGAAGATATGTTTAAGTATGCGACATCTAATTAGTAGGGAACGCATTTATTCGTTCCTAGTTCTCACATTGTCATTCTGTAGGGAACGCATTTATTCGTTCCTAATTCCATCTGTACGAAACGAACACACACACCACAAACCGCATCCCGTAGGGATGCGACCAACAATCTACGCATTTGGTTGCATCCCTACGGGATGCAGGTTTGGTGGGTGTATTCGTTTCTACATAGCTTCACATACCTACGGCATGTGTAAGGTATGGAACGAATAAATACGTTCCGTACAGAAATAGGAACGAATAAATGCGTTCCGTACAGAACTAGGAACGAATAAATGCGTTCCGTACAGAACTAGGAACGAATAAATGCGTTCCCTACAGAACTAGGAACGAATAAATGCGTTCCCTACAGACCCCGGGTGAGGATAACCACCAACAAGTTCTTCAAGGAGCTAAAATGGATAAAGCCTATGTTGATGAAACAATAGCTAAATATCTTAAAAAGATATATGGATTTGCGCTATCTAAAACTATGAGCATCGATATGGCTGAAGAACTTGCATCAAGAATAACCTTTGAAGTTTACAAATCTTTATTAAAAGCGGAAGATATATATAACATAGACGGTTATGTATATCGGATAGCCAGTAACATATATTCCAGATTTCTGATTGAAGAGAAGAACAAAAGAAAGCTGGAAGACATTAATCCTTCAATCAACAACCTATCTTTTGTAGAAAATATAGACGACACGCATGCACGTCTTCGTACCGAAATAGCATATTTGAATAAGATGCAACGCGATATTGTTGTGATGTATTATTATCAAAAATTAAAACTTAAAGAGATTGCAACTGCTTTAAATATTCCTATTGGCACAGTGGGTTGGCATCTTACCGAAGCGAGAGATCAGATAAAAAACGGGCTCACCGAGTTCAGTAATATAGATAATAAAGCCCCTAAACCAATATTTAAAGATTTAAAAATATTAGGATTCACTGGTATTGGATTAATCATAGCTCCATTTTATTTCAAATTAAAAATTTCTCAACAAATTGCTTATTCTGCATATCATAAACCTAAAACATCTATAGAAATTGCTAAAGAACTTTCTATTCCATCTGCTTTTGTTGAAAATGAGCTTAAATTTCTTGTTGACAATCAGTTTATGAATGCTCTACCGGGCAATAGATTTCTTACAAACATTTATATTATAGAACCGAACAAGGAAAAGGAGCAAAAGATTAATGATTTGCTAACCAAATATGCAGAAATAGTTTGTAAGGAATACGTTCCGCTTATTGTTAAAAATTATAGTAATGATGAAATGAAAGATTCTATTTATTACCCCAATAACGATATTAATTTTTTATTATGGTCGATTATTTCATATGCTTGTAGCAAAAAATTAAATATTATTGATAAAAAGAATTATATACCTATAGAAAAATTCATGATTGAAAGAAAAGATGGTGGAGTTAATATTGCTTTAACAACATTAGATATTGCAAAACGTTCAGATAGCAAAGGCGTTAAATTAGCAAATTATAATTCAAATAATAAATATGCTTCTTTAGGTTACATGCACAGCGGACTTTATATTCTAAAAAGAAATGAACAACAGAAAACATGGTTATTTAATTCTCATTTTGATGATAGACCTGATAAATATAGCGATTATGATATTTCTATTATTAAAATTATTCAGGAATTTATGGATGGTAAGATTCCTAAAATTCCAGAAAACATTGATAAATATATGAAATTAATTAATTCCGGACTATTAGTTTCAAACAAAGACAAAGATTTAGTGAACCTTGTCATCGTTAAAATGTCTACCCAACAATTTGAACAGCAGTTACCAGAGATTCCTCATTCTTTATTAAATATCGCTAAAAATTTAGATAAAGAAATGTTTGATATTAATAAAAATTATTTTCCTAAACATATGAAAGATTTATGTTATGTTTTGAACCAAAATACCATGTCTAGCGGACAAATGAGACTCTTCATATTTAATAATTTACTCAAAAATAACGTCTTAAAACCTATAAAAAAACATCAAAGAAAAACAGTTAATATGATCATGTTTAAAGGTGAGTTGCCATGAAAAATGAAGATATTCTGTTCTTAAAACCTATTGTCTTTACGTCACTTGAACATTTTGGCGAGTCCGGACCAAATATGATGTCTACAGACTATTATCTCTCCAAACTTATTGTCCAGAATGTCTTATATTTAACATTTTATGAACCAAAATCTATTCAAGAAATTGCCAACATTCTTGATGTTCACCTTGATATGGTGGAAGAAATAGTTTACTATTTAGAAGCAAATGCTTTTATAAAACAGATTTCTTATAATAAATATATTGCTACTTTATTAATTCATGATTTTACTGAAGATACCAAACATGTTTTGAAACAGATTTATAGTAAATATGCTAAAATATTTGTTGAATACATGTTGAATAAACATAAGATTGATTCTATTTTTATTGATAGTAACAAATTGAATAATAAGTTTTTTGATAATATTTATTTTCCAAATAACGATTATAATTTCTTAAATTATTCATTAATTACTTTGTCATGTTTAAAATTTGACGCTTTAAACTTCTATAATGCTGTTAATTTTAATAAATATACTATTAGAAGAACTGACGGAAGTGCATATTTTTCGGTTGCTAATGTTGAGTCAGATTCACATATTAAAGATAATACCTTTAGAATTTTAGGACAACATAGTACGAAAATTACCAGCTTTGATACTACAAGGTCTCTCTGGAGATATAATACAAAATTTGATGATAGATTCTTTGATGGTATTTGTACTATTGCAAAGGATTTTAAAGAAACTTATGATTATATTGATAAAAAGGATATGAAGATTGAGTTAATTGATAGATTGATAAATAATAAATTTCTTGCTAAAGATAAATATGATAATATATTTACAAATGTCATCTTTTCAAAATTATTATTTGATGAGATTAATACAATTGTCCCAAGTACAGATGATGATTTTAAATATTATGCTACAAAACTTGCCGATGATATTTTTAATGCTTGTAAAATGAGCTACCCTGAACATATGAGAGAGCTCGCTAAATATTATTTCAGAAAAGCTTTCACTTTAAACGAAATGATTACTGCTGTAATTAACCATTTTATTGATATAGGTTTCCTGAAAAATATTGATTTTATGCAAAGAAAAACTGTGAATATGATTATTTTTGGGGATAAATTACCTGTTGAGAATTAATTCTGTACGGAACGCAACAAATCCTGTAGGGAACGCATTTATTCGTTCCATACCTTACTCACGCCGAAGGTGTCGATCGCTATGTAGAAAACGATGCCCCTACCTTACTCACACCGAAGGTGTCGATCGCTATGTAGAAAACGATGCCCCTACCTTACTCACACCGAAGGTGTCGATCGCTATGTAGAAAACGATGCCCCCACCTTACTCACACCGAAGGTGTCGATCGCTATGTAGAAAACGATGCCCCTACCTTACTCACACCGAAGGTGTCGATCGCTATGTAGAAAACGATGCCCCCACCTTACTCACACCGAAGGGGTCGATCGCTATGTAGAAAAC
>Ga0099364_10009021_pt1 | contig 13916 bp, 7 predicted proteins | sample TergutTh196P3_FD_73070 | JGI IMG/M metagenome (GOLD analysis project Ga0099364, IMG submission 73070) | Microcerotermes parvus P3 segment gut microbial communities from Pointe-Noire, Republic of the Congo - Th196 P3 | ecosystem: Host-associated > Arthropoda: Insects > Digestive system > Gut ...
CGAAGGCGAAACCGAAGCCAAAGATTGAAGCAATTAGAATCCCGCCTGGCCGCTGCTCTTCATGCACTGGATGAGAGAGCAGAGCCCGGAGTACAAAGGCTATATCTGGCTGCTGTTTCCGGAGGCGCGGATTCTGTTGCAATGCTTACAGCTCTCACTGCTTTACAAAACGAAATCACACCGAAAATTGCGCTTCACTGCATACATGTAAACCACGGCATTAGACCTGCAGAGCAGACAGACAAAGACGCCCTCCACGTAAAGACACTCTGTAAAGACTTGGATGTTCCCTGCCGCATTGCCAAAATTAAACCCGGAAAAATTGCCGACTTTGCTAAGTCAAGAAAAATAGGAACAGAAGCTGCCGCCAGGCATTTTCGCTACAGAATTCTTCACAAGGAAAAAGATCGTATAAATGCTGATTACATACTAACAGCACATACTCAAAATGATGTTGTAGAAAATATACTGATGCGCATACTACGCGGCTCCGGTCCTGCCGGTCTTGCTCCCATCAAAGCAAAAAGAGCCGCTTTACTGCGCCCCATGCTGGGCATATGCCGTGATGATATAACAAGCTATCTAAAAGAAAAAAACATCCCTTACAGGGTAGACCAAAGCAATAATGAAACAATTTACCTGCGTAACAAAGTAAGGCTCTTGTTAATTCCATTTTTAAACGAACATTTCCCCTCCTGGCAAAGCTCTCTGCTTGGCTTGGCAGAAACGCAATCCCTTGCTGCAGCTTATCTCAAAGAGGAAGCGGAAAAGCGCCTGCCATGGGAGGCTGCTCGCCGGTCACAGCAGGTCCTCAAAATCAGTAAAGAGCTTTTCCTGAGTGCTCCGCAAATATTGCGGGAAGAGGCAATTTTTAATGCTATCAATATACTGGAAGAAAATGACCTTCAACAAAATATGCAAAAAACATTGTTTAAAGCACCAAAGCGAAAAGTTATACGAAAAGCAGCGCTAAGCGGCGAAACTATGGATCTTGGACAGGTGCATTTTATTGCAGATCAATCCCATGTAAAAATAGCCAAAAAAGAAAAGCCAAAAAGAGAAAGGGCTTTTACGCTGTTGATTAAAGAGCAAGGGTTTTATACTCTTAAAGGGACTATATTGGGTATAGAAAAAGATCTATCCTTAAACATAGAGACAGGGATATATTCGGAAGAAGAGTACATAAGCTCCGGACTGCCCCTGCTTCTTCGAAGTTATGCCAATGGAGACAGCATATTACTCCGAGGACATAATCGCAGTTTTAAAGAGACTATGGAAAGTATAGCCCTGCCAAAAATAATGAAGCCTGTATGTGCGCAGGATCAGTACGGCATTGCAGCCTTTATTGTTTTTATGGAAAAAGATAAGCTAAAGATTATACAAAGAGATGCTTTGGACAGAGCAGATTTAATTAAGCACCGTATTTGGATAGAAAAAACCGGAGGAAAGAATGTCAGACGATAGAAATAATAGAAATCCTCTACGTCCCAACCCAAACAGTCCAGGGCAGCCAAAAATAGCCTTTGTTTTCTTTATTGCCATGGCAGTAATTTTTGTCTTTTATTTTTTCAGGGCCAACGAAGGTCCGCCAAGACAGGAAATTCCCTATTCCGAATTTACAAGATCTCTGGAAAGAAACGAAATTTCTGAAGTAAGAATAATAGACAACAATGTAATAGAAGGAATTCTTCACGAAGGTGGAAGCAGGCATCTTTTTAGGACTCAAATCCCCTATCAGGACCCGGGTCTTCTGCAAATGTTAAGAGACAGGGGTGTAAGCATAAGCGGAACAAGCAGCGGGGTTAATCCCCTGGGCATACTGCTTAGCATGCTGCCCTGGATTATAGGCTTTGGTTTTATTTGGTTCATGCTGAGGAATATGCAGGGACCTGGAAACAGGGCCTTTCAGTTTGGCAAGAGCAGGGCAAAACGTTACCAGGAAGAGGGAAAGAAAATCACCTTCCAGGATGTGGCAGGTCAAAAAGATGCAAAATACGAACTTGAAGAAGTCGTATCCTTCCTTAAAGATCCCGAAAAATTCACAAAAATGGGAGCACGCATACCCAAGGGTGTGCTCCTTGTAGGCATGCCGGGAACAGGTAAAACATTAATGGCGAGGGCCGTAGCCGGCGAAGCGGGCGTTGCCTACTTTCACATGTCAGGCTCCGACTTTGTAGAGATGTTCGTCGGCGTAGGCGCAAGCCGCGTAAGAGACCTCTTTGAACAGGGAAGGCGCAGTTCGCCCTGTATTATATTTATTGACGAGCTTGACGCCGTAGGCCGTACAAGGGGTGCCGGCTACGGCGGCGGCCACGATGAGCGGGAACAGACCCTAAACCAGCTCCTTGTAGAAATGGACGGCTTTGATCCCAAAGATGGGGTAATCATACTAGCTGCAACAAACAGACCTGACGTCCTTGACCCGGCTCTACTAAGACCCGGCCGCTTCGACCGCCAGGTAGTCATAGCCATGCCTGATATAAAGGAAAGGGAAGATATACTAAAACTCCATGCAGATAAAATCCCTGTAAGCCCCGAAGTTGACATGCAGAGAATAGCCAGGGCAACGCCCGGCATGAGCGGCGCCGACATTGCAAACTTGATTAACGAAGCCGCCCTCTTTGCGGCGCGCAAAGATAAAAAACAGGTAGAGATGATAGACTTTGAAGAAGCCAGAGATAAAGTACTCATGGGCGTTGCTCGAAGAACCTTAGCTATATCAGACAAGGAACGCCGCATGACTGCCATACACGAAGCCGGTCATGCGCTATTACACTACTACCTTGAATACGCAGACCCCCTGCATAAGGTAACAATAATACCCCATGGCAGGGCGCTTGGTATGGCAATGTCGCTGCCGGAAGAAGACAGTTACAGCAGAACCAAGGGCTGGATACAGGACCGCATCGTTATATGCTATGGCGGCTGGACGGCGGAAAAGATCTTCTACAACGAAACCACAACAGGAACAAAGCAGGATATAGAGCAGGCGACAGAAATGGCACGCCGCATGGTCTGCGAATGGGGCATGGCGGAGGAAATGGGGCCTGTCACATACGGACAGGAAGATGAGCCCATCTTCCTTGGAAAGGAAATTGCAAGGCACAAAGATTACTCCGAAGAAACAGCCCAAAAGATTGACAGGGCCGTTAGGCGCATTCTGGAAGAAGGCAGACTCAAGGCAGATGAACTCTTAAACCTGCACAAAGATAAACTGGAGTGCCTTGCAGAGGAACTTCTTTCAAAAGAGACCCTTGTGGACGATGAAGTGAGAACTCTGCTGGGCTTGCCGCCAAGGGAAAACTCTGCTTCACTAAGCAGCGCCAATGGCAGCGCCGGCAGTAATTCCGCTGACGTTAGCGGCGAAAGCAACGGAGAAGGCAAGTAAAAAATGGCAAAAACGAGAATGCGACTTTCCTTAATGCCGCTTTTTCTCCTTGTCTTTTTAATTACGGCGGGCAGCAAAGTTTTTCCTCAGAATTTATACATAGCAGATTCCGGCACAGGCGAAACTCAGGTGGCGGAGCGTTATGCTGTCTGGGCAAAAGAAATGGCGGAGGAAGGACGCTGGCACGAAGTACTCCTTGCAATGGAAAGGGCCGCTGATTATCGTGAAATTTCATCAGATCTTAGCTATCTTCTTGCACTTGCAAGGCATAGGCAGGGGCATGCAAATGTCCTTGTAATAGAAGCCCTGAATGTTGCCCTGGAAGTAAACCGCTGGACCCTTTATGATCCGGAAGAAGCAAGGTTTCTTTTGGTAGAGATGTTCCTTGCAATTAAAGCCTGGCCTAATGCACTGGCAGAATTGGCGGCAGTCTCCAGCGGACCAAGAGAAGCTGAGTTAAGGTTAAAAGCACTTGCAGCTTATAGCCCCTTAGAGTTTCGCAATTTTATGGCAGAAACATTGGACAGGTACCCAAGGGAAACTGCGCCTGTAAGGGTTTTCTTCGATTTTATTACTGATCTGCGTGCAAGAGATATAATGCCCCTGGATGAAGATCTGCAGCTTCTGGAACTCATACTTCGCCGCCTGCCCGCTCTTCTTCTTAATGATGCAGAGCTTGCATGGATGGCAGCTCCATATATACATAACCTGGATGAGGCAAGACGTATGCTCCTTGCTTACAGGGCAGTTAACTATGCAGTTCCGAACAGCCTGCCAATTTCACTCTATCTGGGTGTAATAGACGAAGATACGGCCATGGAAGAACTATTCATCAGCAATATCCTGGACATACGCCTTCTTGGTGAGGTATGGGATCTACTCAGACACGACAATGCAAGGGCTATATTCAGACAACACTTGGCATCTTTTTCAGGATTTATTTTAAGGGATGATAACAGGGATATGATACCTGAGAGTTATTCAGCCTACTCAAACGGAATTCTTCTTTATTCAAGTTTTAACTATATGCAGGACGGTATAGAGGAACTAATGGTTTACTTTGACGCGGGAGTTCCTGAAAAGTGTCTTGTATTGCTTCCCTACGATGCATCGTCTGAAGCAGCAGCCGGCAGAGAGGAAAGCGAAATTATCTGGGAACGCTTCCCCTCTGTATTGGAAGCGCATATATCGGGAGTAAAATTTACTCCGCGTCCCTTTGACTTTTTCTATCAGCCTATAGTTTTTGAGGAATTATGGGGAAGCGGCCTGTTTTTCATTAATCTAAATCCTTCAAGCCCGCCTCTTACAAGAACAACCATTGTCTCATACTCGCTCTTGGTAGAAAGGCAGAGTCTGGAATTTGCGGGGGGAATAGAAGTAATAGAACTTAACCAGAGCATACCGGTCAGGGCAAGGGAATATGTGGGAGAACTTATGGTCTCGGAAACAGAGTTCCTGCGCGGGCGGCCTCAGCTCCAAAGGGTAGACCTAAACATGAACGGTACCATGGACACAGTACGCCTCTTTGGCAGCAATTACCCGGAAATGGAACTTCACGAACTATGGGATTACCCAAGAAATTTTGATTACTCTCTAAGCGAATGGGATGATAATATAATCAGGAACTAATTTTAATTTATGAAAAAAATTTACAGCTTTGGAATATTCATACTTTTCGCATTCCTCTTAATTTCATGCAGAAGCAGTGCAGCGGCCGCCAGATCCATAGAACTAAGATCGCCTCAGGATGTACGAATAGATGACATCGTCCGTTATGTGCAAAGTGATCCTGCCAGAGCAATACACCTAATGGAAGTTTTTGAAATAGTTTACGGCGAAGGCAGCGCAGTCCCGGAAACACCGGAAGTTTTTGCAAGACTTGCAGAATACAGGGAAGAGGCTGTCTCCAATTTAATAGCCGCACAAATTAAAGCAGTAGAAGAAGGTCAATGGAACGAGGCGGCATCTCTTGCACGATCCCTTTCCAGCCTTGGTCTAGCTGTAGAAAGCACAGGCGAAGAGCCGGACATAGTTCTTGAGTACGCCTTACATCAGCTTGCAGAGGGGAACATGCTCAACGCCTTCCTCGCCGCCTATCAGGCTCATGAACTAAGACCTTTGTTATACGAAGATGCCTTCCTTTTTTTGGAAAAGGCGGTGGAAGTTAGACAAAGAAGAACAGCAGCATTTTTTCTGGATATTATGGATTCAATAATTGCCTCAGAGACGGATAACATAGAAAGACTAGTGCTTCCCGCTGAACTAAGAACTTATGCTGAAGGACGCGATACAGCCGCAGAAATGATACGCGGTGTTGCAACAGTACTTGTAGACAGGGGAATTAGAATAGAAAGAGGTCAGGGAATTCCGGACAGGGTTTTGGGCTCGGCATTTTTTATTGACAATACAGGTCTCCTTATAACAAATTACCATGTTATTGCAAGCGAAGTAGATCCAACATTCAGGGGAACTTCCCGTACCTATATACGCCTTGGAGATCACACAAGCAACCGTATTCCTGCCAGGGTAATAGGCTGGGATATGAACCTGGATTTGGCTCTATTAAAAGTTGAAATAGATCCGGAATATGTTTTTTCCGTCATAGACTGGGCTTACCCCTCTGTAGGTGAATCAATCCTTGCCATAGGATCACCGGGCGGGCTTGAAAGAACAGTCACCCAGGGCATAGTCTCCGCAATGGGACGCCGCTTTTTACAGATAGGAGATGTAATGCAGATAGACGCTGCAGTTAACATGGGCAACTCCGGCGGCCCTGTTATAAACATGGGCGGGCGTCTTGTTGGTGTTGTATTCGCAGGCATACAAAACTATGAGGGGTTAAACTTTGCAATCCCCGCTTACCGCCTTGCCGCAGCCCTCCCAGCAATGATAGCCGGAGGAAAATCCGACAGACCCTGGCTTGGCCTATCTATTGCTGAAACTACGGAAGGAGCGGAAATAATCTATGTTACACCATCAACTCCGGCAGCAGAGCAGAGAATACAGGAAGGCTCAATAATAAGAAGCATTAACGGCGAAAGCGTAAGTGCAGCGCAGGGAACCCTAACCCCTGCCCTTCAGGATATACTCTACCCCCTCTCCCCCGGCGAACTCATATCCCTTGAACTGCTCTATCCCGATGATAACATTGTCATACATACAATAAGACTGGATAGCCGGCCGGATGTCCCTATGTTTTTTTCCTCTCAACGGGATACAAGAGAAAGGATAATTACACCGCTTTTTGGCATGGTATTATCACCAAGAGCAGCAGGCGGTTTTTTCTCTCCCACCCATCAGGTTGAGAGGGTTATAAGGGGTTCCATTGCCGACGAAGCAGGCATATCCGAAGGTGACCGCCTTACCATAAGGAACCTGCGTATCTTCGAAAACGAAGGCTATGCCCTGCTTGATATTGACATCAGAAAACGCCGTATGGGATTCTTGGAGATAGGCATGCGTCTGCCTGCCTTGCTGGAAACCCCCGATACACTGTAGAATGGAAAATTACAGGTAGTACAGGAAGCACATGAAAAAAACACCATTATCCGATGTAGATATTTCCCGGCTCTTTCCCTTGCGCTCAAAAAAGAGCTTCGACTCAAAGAGCAAGGAAGCTTCCGTTATAAGGGTATTTTCCTGTCTCTGCGGGGAATACATCACTGCAGAACTTTTCTACAGAGTCCTGGGCCCGGACTTTCCCCTTCTTCCCATACTGGAACATCTAAGCGGAATGGGAATAATAAGAAAAAATGATGATAACAACAGTTACATTCTATGTTTAGAAAACACCGATGAGGACCTGGGCTCCAGCGCAGAATTTAAAACATTAATTTCCATGATCTCAAACGAAGTTGAAAAGGCAAGGAAGACAGGAGATTTCGCCTCACAAAAAGAATGGATGGATCTTGGCAGTACTGTACTGGAAAATGCAAGATTGTTCAGACCGGAAAAACATGAAGAAGAAAGATCTTCAATTTTAAATTCAAGCGTAATTTTTTGCAGTGTAATAATATCAGGCAAAGAAACAGCCATAGGAATAAAATACGACGAAGAAAATATGTTTGCCCCCATGATCACTTTTATAGAAAAGGGAAGTTCAGCAGAGAGTATAATAACTACGGCAAAAAACATAGGAGTAAGGGTAGTAATTAACAACATGCTGGCAAAAAACCTGTTCTCTTTGGCCAAGATAGGCCAGTCTATACCGGAATCTACCTACAGGGATGTTTCACTAATTTTAGCGCGTAACGGTACGCAAAGACTGGGCAGGCATATAAAAAGATTCAAAACAAGCCGCAGGCTTAACAGCATAGAGATAAGTCCTCCGCTTTCAATAGAACTGGGTACATCACTATATTCATTATTAAAAGAAGAACAGGGCAAAGTAGGCTATCTGGAAAAAACCCTGGAACAGGTAAAAACAAAACTGGAGAAACTCCTTGGGTTTGATCTACCTGAATTCAGAATAAACAACAATACAGAAATTTCACATGATGCATACCGCATATTTTTTAAGGGGCTGGAAGCGGGACAGGGGCGTATGGATCAAAACTGGTATTCAGGCACTAATGTCAAAAGCCTTGCAAAAGCCGCCTTTGCAAAAATAAGCGATCATATTAATTTAATTGCCCAGCGTTATGCGCCGGAACTGCTGGGCAGGGACGAAGTAAGCGCAATACTGGAAGCTGCCGAGGAAAGTTACCCCATACTCTGCGGAGAGGTAAAAAGCCTTCTGCCTTTGGGACCCATAAGGGAAGTATTGCAGAGTCTTGTAAGTGAAAACATTTCAATAAAACCCATTGATGTAATTCTGGAAACACTGGCGGATTGGAGCAGTTTTGGACCGGCACCCGGAGAATTCATTGTAGAGCAGATACGCCTTGCGTTAAAAAGACAGATATGCCTTGACTATACAGATGACAAACTAACCCTAAGGGTACTGACGCTGGAACCGGAACTGGAAAAGAAATTTTTGGATTTCTCCAACGGCGCATCTCCTGACAGCACAAAACCGGAAGCATTCGAAGACGTAATATCCAGGGCCCAGTCTAAAATGGAAAAAATGGGATACCCCCCTGTAATACTCTGCTCGCCCAGAGCAAGATTTTTATTGAAGGAAATAACCAAGAAAAAATCCCCTTATTTGGCTGTTTTATCCTATGTTGAAATTCCATCAGATATCAGAGTTGAACAGGTAGGAGAAATAGGGCTTAAGGGAAATATTAATGGCTGATATACGCAACTTCTGCATCATTGCTCATATAGATCATGGAAAATCTACCCTTGCCGACAGGATCATACAAAAGGGAAAGCTCGTAGATGATAGAAATTTTCAAAACCAGATCCTGGACAATATGGACATAGAAAGGGAAAGAGGCATAACGATAAAAAGTCAGGCAGTCTGCATCCCCTACACTGCTCCTGACGGAAAGGAATACATCTTTAACATGGTCGACACACCGGGTCATGTTGACTTTACATACGAGGTATCCAGGGCAATAAACTCCTGCGAAGGCGCCCTGCTCCTTGTGGATGCAGCACAGGGAGTACAGGCTCAGACTCTTTCTAACATGTACCTGGCTCTCGAACACAATCTGGAAATTATCCCGGTGATAAACAAAATAGACATGCCTGCAGCAGACATTCCTTCCGCAAAAATGCAAATAGATAAAGATCTTGGCCTGGATTCGTCGGGGGCAGTTCTCGTCTCGGCAAAAAAAGGCATAGGTATAGATGAACTTTTTACGGCAATAGTTGAGCGCATTCCCCCTCCTGCGGGAAAAAAAGATAAAGCTCTGCAGGCCCTGATTTTTGACTGCCACTACGATGCCTACAGGGGCGTAGTCGTACACATGCGTATCTTTAACGGAGAGATAAAAAAGGGAATGAAGATACGCTTTATGTCGAATAACACTGAATACGAAGTAGAAACTACCGGTGTCTTTAAACTTGGCTTAAGCGAAAATCAGGGGCTCTCTGCCGGGGATGTAGGCTACTTTATTGCAGGCATAAAAACCGTAAGCGATGTAAGAGTTGGTGACACTGTAACTTCCGCCCTTGCTCCCTGCGAAAGTGCACTGCCGGGCTTCAGGGAAATAAAGCCTGTTGTTTTTTCTTCTGTCTACCCGGTGGATTCCAACGATTACGAAGAGCTATTGATAAGCATGGAAAAGCTAAAGTTAAACGATGCTTCGTTGATCTATGAAAAAGACTCATCCGCCGCTTTAGGCTTTGGCTTTCGCTGCGGCTTTCTAGGTCTTTTGCATCTGGAAGTTGTGCAGGAAAGGCTGGAAAGGGAGTTTGACCAAAGCGTAATTTTTACTGCCCCTTCAGTTAAGTATAAGGTACGTCTTAAAAACGGCGAAGACATTATGGTAGATAATCCCATAGATTACCCGGATGAGGGCAGAATAGAAAGTGCAGAGGAACCCTATATACGAGCGGCAATTATTACCCCCACAACATACCTTGGAAACATAATGACCCTCTGTATGGAAAAACGCGGCGTTCAGACCAATATGAGCTACCTGGATGAAAAAAGGGTGGAAATGGTTTACGAAATGCCGCTCGCCGAAGTCCTCTTTGATTTTTACGACCGCCTTAAAAGCACAAGCCGCGGATATGCCTCCTTTGATTACGACGTTACAGCTTATAAGTCAACAGACCTTGCAAAACTTGACATACTCTTAAACGGTAAAATAGTAGACGCCCTTTCCCAGCTTGTCTTTAAAGCTAAGGCCTACGAAAGGGCAAGGACTATCTGCGAGCGCCTTGTAGACGAGATACCCCGCCAGCAGTTTAAGATCCCCATACAGGGAGCCATAGGCAGCAATGTTATTGCAAGGGAAACCGTTAACCCCCTTCGAAAAGATGTTACAGCCAAGTGCTACGGCGGAGATGTCAGCCGTAAACGCAAGCTGCTGGAAAAACAAAAGGAAGGCAAAAAGCGCATGCGCATGGTGGGAGACGTAGAACTTCCCCAGAACGCCTTTTTGGCAGTACTAAAAACCAAAGACGAGTAAGGAGAAATTCAGGGATTTTCCCAGAGACGCAAAAAGGGTTCTATTTCCATTCTTACACGTTTTAAAAAACCAATGTCAGTAAGAGGTGGAAGCTTACCCTTAGCGCAGTCGGGGAAATGAGCCCACAAGTAGTCCGCCTCTTTTAAGAGTTTTTCCAACCTTGCGGCATCGGGGCTTAGTTCCCCCGATAAAATACCCCTTAACTCATTTAAGCATTTAATCTCGCCGTTAATAAAATCCGCTTTTTCCCTAAAAGCCTCTTCCAGCGTTGGCAGGCAAGTAAGAGCCGAACTTGCTGCGTTAAGCGTATCTGCACCCGTAGCATTAGCCGGCTCTCCCGACGCAGTCAGAACAGAAAAAATCTCATCCATACTATACGCTTTAATGCCCAAATCAAGACCGGAGCCGGATATGTCAAAAAGACGTGCGTTATGCGCAAACTCATGCTCAAAGAGGTTTCTGTATCGTCTAAGGGCAGGATCACTTCTTACAGCCTTAGCCTCTTTGGACAGTGCAGGAAAACTCCCGTTCCTGAATGCAGCGGTAAAGTTAATAAGGCTCTTAAAACGGTTCTGCTTTCTATCCATATCTCCCTGACTGGGACTTGAACGTGCATGGTACTTGTCCAGAGAGAAGGAAAAATCGAGCCCGCAGGTAACAACATTCCCGCTGCCGCAAAAAAGTGCAATAGCCACGGCACTTAAACCTACTGAACCAAGGGGTAAAAAGCTTTGTGGTAATAGACCCAGACCCCTAAGGCGCGTAAAAATTTCAAGCTCAGTCCAGGGGGTAAAAAAGTAAAAACTTTTGCCGGCCAAAACCCTGCCGGAAGCAGGAAGAGCGGAAAGATCTATGGCTGCGTCTATCTTATGCCCCTTTGCTCCGGTAAAAGCACGCAGGTTCCAGTGCTGACTTTCCAGTATCACAAGAAGATCGGGGATTATCCCCCTTTCCAGTAAAAGGGGCAGGCTGGTATCCACCGCAATGATCCTGTAAGGCCGATTTTCCGGCAGAGGAATGCCGGAGAGCGCCTGGAGCTTATCAAGGCTTGTGTCCAAAGAAGGACCGGCGGCTATTACCAGAATGGGGGCAGAACCGTAATTTAAGTGTTTTATGTCGTAAGCACTGCCTTCCCTGCGGTAAAAACTACTTATATTGGCGGCAAAGTTATGCGAAAAAAGCCTACCAAGCCTTATCATGGTCATGGCGTTGCCCCAGTCCAGTGCGATTTCCCGCCCAAGGGCAGCTTCAATCTCTTTATAGGCATCAGGGTGTAACTGCCAGCCGCCCGTCAGGCGAAGAACTTCCACCCTTCTAAAATTAAGGCTCCCTAAAGTACTGCGAACAAAGGAGCAGATCTCTTCTATGGCAGCGGTGCAGGGAGAAAATTTTACAGGGGCAGTAATACTATTTTTCCCCTCCCATTCTGCAATAATTGCACCTAATGCCGGGAGTGAAAGTTTAAAAAGTTCTTGTTCAAGTTCTAGGCAAAGGATTGCAGAACTTTCAATTAAACCCTCTTTAATAAACCTATCAAGTAAAACAGAAAGACCATAACCATAAAGGGGAGAGGGACAAAGGTAAAGCGTATTTTCCTTTAGGGGGAAACTTAAAGCAAGTTTTTCTCCCTGCTTTTCCGGATTATGCCGGGATAAAAGTGTTTTTCCCTTATATGCTAATACATCCACCACAAATGCTCAAATACATCAGGGAAGAGTCTTCTGAATGTCTGTTCAAAATGATTATCAAACCTTGGGTTGTTAAGTATATAAGAACGCAATGTAGAATCAAACTCATTGCTGATCCACCTGGGATAATCCCATTGAAAATAAGACATTTCAACTTCGCTAAGGAAAAGTTCTTCAGTAGGATAAAGCAGTACTACATTGCTGTTTATTACCCTGGGAATGGATACAGACTGCAATGGAGTAGAAAATGCCATGTTCCAGAAAAGCATGTTGGAACCTGCACCTGCCAAGTCGGCTATGTCAAGCCTATTAACTGCATCAAACAACTGTGTATCACCAAAATTAATGGGGATGGGACCAAAACTCTGACTGGATAAACCCATCACCTCCAGGGCATCATAAAAACCTATTGAGTCGGACAGAGATCTGAAAGTATCTGCGCCTGTAACAAGCCATTCTTCAACACGACCCCTCTCATTATTCATTATATAACTGCGTACCTGCATTAACTCAAATTCATCATAAAGATCAACAGGACGGGCACTCTGATTCACTCTGAAAAAAGCCCAGCCGTCAAAGGGAGTTCTTACCAGCTCGCTAATGCTGCCTGTGGGAAGATTCATTATCCTTTCCCTTTCACTTTCGTTTGCAATTTCCCATCTAAGTTCATGACCTGCAATTACACCCATGTCACCGCCCCTGTCAGCATACATGTCGTGCGAATTATTCCTTGCGGCATCTTCAAAGGTGACAAGACCATTTACAACAGAATCGTAAACCTGCTGTGCTTCACGATCGTTGGAATAAATGCTTATTATGGATAAATGAACTTCGGTAAAAAGACCGGGATTCGCCATGGCAAAGGCAGACACTTCGTAATCCGGATAGGTATCCAAAGAGAAGGAAACCATTTCAAAGCTGCGTCTTCTTGAAGCCATCTCTCCAATGAATGCAGTTTCTGCATTGGAAATTCTTAAACCGCCTATATCATTAATCAGGTAGTTCATTGCAATACTTTCCTGAACTTCCCGCCAAATTTCTAACCTGGAATTATTATCCAAAGACCTATACCTAGAAGGAGAAAAACGGCCATTCTCCTGGAACATAGGCAGGGCGGCAACTTCCATGTCTACGACCTCTTCCGGAGCTGAAAACCCGGCTATCTTCATTTCTTCAAGAATTCCTATCCTTACAGCCGCTTCGAAAAAGGCAGCTTCCCAAATTAGATAATAAAACTGGGGATCATCAGCAAGCTCCTGAAACTGCTGCATATATCTTGCATATATTTGACCAAAGTAATTACTCAGATTAAACTGAATGGGTACCCCGTTATAATAGCCAAAGGTAAAGTCATTCATGCCAAAGACACTGTCAAAACTAATGCCGCCAAAGACAAATGCAATAAAAATTACAATCAGTATAAGGAAGGTACCAAAATAAATAAAAGGTTTGGCCTTAATCTGCTGTATAATATCGCTGAAAAATGATTCCTGCGTTTCGGGGCTTTTTTTACTTTTTGCTGCCATATTGTACTCCGTTTATGTGTTCAGTAGATTTTTAATGTAGCATAATTTATATAACTAGACAAGTTTAAAATCACCCTTTACAGTCAAGACAGGAGAAAAAATGAACCAATACATAATAGATGGGGGACATCCCATAAAAGGGACTATAAAGGCAAGCGGAAACAAAAACGCTGCCCTGCCCTGTATTGCCGCCGCTTTATTAACGAACGAACCTGTCATCTTAAAAAATATTCCGGATATAGAAGATGTTCAGGTGATTATTGATATCTACAGAGCCATGGGCGGAGAA
>Ga0099364_10009022_pt1 | contig 13915 bp, 7 predicted proteins | sample TergutTh196P3_FD_73070 | JGI IMG/M metagenome (GOLD analysis project Ga0099364, IMG submission 73070) | Microcerotermes parvus P3 segment gut microbial communities from Pointe-Noire, Republic of the Congo - Th196 P3 | ecosystem: Host-associated > Arthropoda: Insects > Digestive system > Gut ...
CCGGCCCCCGCTGAAGCGCGGCTCATACTCGGCGGCGATGCGGGCCCAGCGCTCCCCGCCGCGGCGGGGGCGCGCGGCCGCGGCATACAGACGCTCATACAGGGCGTCCAAAGCGTCCGCCGAGGCCGGTGTGATTTCCGTAAGAACCCGTTCGTCCGCCGGGGAAGGCGGCATTTCCCCGGAAACGGGCCGCAGCCCGATCTGGCGGAAACCGAATTTCTCATAAAAGCGCGCGATGCGCGCGCCGCGCGGGAGCAGGAACGCCAGCGGAATACCGCGCAGATACAGCTCAAACAGCGCCTGCTCCACCAAATCTCCGGCAAAGCCCCGGCCCCGGTATTCCGGGCGGGTCGCGACGCCAAGGATGTAGGCGGCTTGCATCTCCCCGCCGCCCGCTCCGCCGTGTCCGGGGACATACAGTGTTTGCGGAAGCCAATGGAGCATGGCCGCCGGAGCATCCGCGCCGTCCGCGGTCACAAGCGCGCGGGCGGGGTCGTATTCAGAGGCGAAGAACTCCGCTCCGTCGTCCTGAAAGCAGACCTGCCAGAGCGCCTGTAAATCGTCTTCGGGTTTGGCGTACCGGATGTCCACGCTATCGTCCTTTCTTTTCATGGCGCCGCTGGCGGCGCACGGCCATGACGAACCTCGGCAGGGCCGCCGCCCGCCGCCACCGCGAGGGGTGCGCCAGGCGGTAGAGCCATTCCAGCCCCAGCTTCCGAAAGACCGCCGGGGCCCGCTTGACGCGCCCGGCCAGCATGTCCAGCGTACCGCCCAGGCCCAGCATCAGCGCGGGGCCGACGCTGTCCAAATTGCGGCGCATCCAAAGCTCCTGCTTCGGCGCGCCCAGGCATACGAAAATCACGTCCGGCTTTGCCCGCGCGATATCGGCCAGCACATCCGCGTCGTCCTGAAAATAGCCGTCGCGCGCGCCGCATACGACCAGCCCGGGATGCTCCCGCCGCAGTCTGTCCGCCGCTTCCTCCGCCACGCCGGGCTTGGCCCCCAGCAGGTAAAGGCGTTTACCTTGCGCCGCCATCCGCGCCGCGAGGCCCGGGCCGAACTCAGCGCCCGGCACACGCTCCCTCAGCGGGCGGCCCAACTGCCGCGAGGCTTTGACGATGCCGATGCCGTCCGGCAGAACCATGTCCGCGCCGTTCAGCGCGTCCCGCAGAGCCGCGTCCCGCAAGGCCGCATACGCGATCTCCGCGTTCGGCGTAACGATATAGCGGGGTGTGCCGCCGTCCAGCCAGGCTTGCGCCCGGTCCAGCGCGGCGTCCCTATCGAGGGCGTCAAACCCGACGCCGAGTACGTCGATCCTCATGGGCGTCCCATTCCCTGTCTCTCAATTGCGTCCTCCCGCGCTCTTCGCCGCAGGCGCATTATATCATGTCAAGCGCACCGGACGCAAATGAATTGCGCGTCGCGGGCGCTCTTCCGCCGCAGGCGCTATTATACCACACAATCATGCGGATTTCAATGCCTCTTGTGTTTTCTTCCGCTCTATGGTACAATATAGTGGTTCCCGTAAAATACACAAGAGGTGACTGCTATGAAATGTCCGTTTTGTCCCAGTCCGGAAAGCAAAGTGATTGACTCTCGCCCGACGGACGAGGGCAGCAGCATCCGCCGGCGCAGACAGTGCCTGAGATGCCGCAGACGATTCACGACCTACGAGACCATCGACGCGCCGCCGATGATCGTCTATAAGCGCGGCGGCTCCATGCAGCCCTACGACCGCGCCAAGCTGATGCGCAGCCTGGTCGTCGCGTGCGACAAGCGGCTGATTGGCATGGAGCAGCTTGAAAAGATCGTCAGCGACATCGAGCATACGCTGAAATCGCTCGATGAGCTGAACCTGACCACCAAGAAGATCGGTGAGCTGGCCCTGGACAGCCTCCGCAAGGTTGACGAGGTGGCCTACATCCGCTTCGCGTCGGTACACAGGCAGTTTACGGATATTTCGTCGTTTCTGGCGGAAATCGACGCGCTGCGCGGCAAAGGCCCCGCGGGAGAGGGTTAGGGCATTTGCTGCTTGTCCCCGCCGTCCCGCAGAGCACAACCCCCGGCACGGGCGCACATCGCGCGCCTGCCGGTTCCCCCGACGCGCAAAACGGGGGAACACGGCGCGATGTGGGCGTTGCGCCCTGCAATAAGAGGAGAAGGAGAACATACAATGAAATTAGCTTGTAATTATTGCCTCGAACTTGAAATGCTTTTGGACGAAAAAACTATTGATTTTGATTATATTAAATATCCCGCACAGGGATTCGATATGAAGCGAATGGAAAATTTAGAAATATTTGAAGAGTTTTGTAATAAGCTCACTCAAAAGCGTCCGATTTTATTACATGGATTTTATCCCTCTCCCCATGATTTATCATCTCCAACTTTACAGACAAATTTTAATGACGAAATAGCAAATCGTTTGATAAAGGCTACTAAGACGCCCGGCGTGTCTGTTCACCCCACATTATCAAAAATCCCGGCAAATGTTCCGTTTGAAAGTATATTTTCCACAATTATATCAAATGCGAAATTTCTTAAAGAAAAGTTTTCACATATGGAGTTTGTGTCGCTTGAAACCCTCGACCATATTGATAGATGGGGTAATTTATTAAAACCCGAAATAACTAAAAGATTACTTGATGAAACAGATTGCGATTATTTACTTGACATTAGTCACGCTTATTATGCTTCAAGAGGACTTAAGATAAATTTTTTCGATTATCTAAGAATGTTACCCCTTGAAAAAACTGTGGAAATTCATATTAACGGTTGGGTTGAAACTGAAAAGGGTTTAATGTCGCACACAAAAATTAATGATGAGGCGTATGAAGCGTTAAGGGAAGTATTACAATATTGCAAACCACAGATTATAACTTTGGAATATGGCAGACCTGATGACCGTGTTGGTGCAGGTTGTCCGATAGTTTCGCCTGATAAGATTAATAATGATGTTAAAAACGAAATTATAGAACAAGTCACAAAAATAAGAGAAATAATCCGAATGTAGCAAATAAGCATTTTCTACGCCGTTGTTCTGCGGCTACGGGTACAAATATGTAGGGACACGGCGTGCCGTGTCCGGGGGATGGCCGGTTAGATTTGTTGGGGCACAACCCCCTGTAGGGGCGACCGTCCCGGTCGCCCGCGTTTGCCTACGCACCGCATTCTCCCTGGCCGCACACGCCGTAGGGCGCGCCGCCCTCGGCGCGCCGTTGTCGTTATCCGACCCATACAGGACGCGCCGTGTTTTCCCCCTCGGCGTGTGGGTTGGGGACATTTTGCGGGACGCGGAGGGCCGCGTCCCCTACGGGGTTTTGCGCCCGCCGTGCGTAGGGCGCGATGCCCACATCGCGCCGCGTTCCATTCCCCAAGTGCGGCAACCCGCCCTAAAATCCTCCGTCACGCCTGGCGGCGTGTCACCTCCTTTACGAAAGGAGGCTTGCGCGCCCTGTAAGGCTCCTTTCCTAAAGGAGCTGTCGGCGAAGCCGACTGAGGATTGACAAAGTTCCGCATACGCCGACCACGCGGCGCGATGCCCACATCCGCACCCCTCTCCCTCAAACGAAAAAATATGTTCGCAAAAAATCAAATAACCTGCCGTTCCCTCTTGACTGCCGGCGGAGCCTGCTGTATAATTATCTCAAATCATACATTTGGTCCTGTTTGTGTGAGCCGGAGATATTTTTCAGAAAGGACGTATGGATATGGAATTTCCCGTCAAGCAGCGCAAGAAACGCTCGCCTTCGCCCAAGGGGATCGCGCGAAAGAAACAGATTTGCCATTATATTGACCACTTCACGGCGGAGAACGGCTATCCGCCCTCCGTGCGCGAAATCGGCGACGCGGTCGGGCTGAAAAGCCCCAGCACCGTGCAGCGTTACATCGTGATGCTGCAAAAGGAGGGCGTCCTTCGCAAGAACGACGGCAAAACCCGCACCATCACCACCGCCCGTCCGGGCATCGGTATCCCGATCATCGGGAAGGTCACCGCGGGCCAGCCGATCCTCGCCTTTGAGGACGACTGCGGCCGTCTGGCCTACCGCACCGGCACGAATGTCAAGGACTTCGCCCTCCGCGTGCGGGGGGATTCCATGGTCGGCGCGGGCATTCTGGACGGGGATTTCGTGGTCGTGCGCCAGCAGGACAGCGCCGACAGCGGCGCGATCGTCGTGGCCCTGCTCGACGACGAGGCGACCGTCAAGCGTCTCCAGCGCAAGGGTACCGAGGTTTGGCTCTATCCCGAAAACCCCCATTACGATCCGATCAACGCGGAAAGCTGCGTGATCATCGGGCGCGTGATCGCGGTGATTCGGGAGTATTCGTAATCCTTCCCCCGCCGGACAACAAACACGCGCCCGCACGGTTTCGTGCGGGCGCGTTTCGCGTTTTCAGGGTTGTGTGCCGAACAGCCCCAGAGGCCTGACCACATAGGTCCTTTGGCCAATCAGCTCCGGCGTCCCTTTCGTCCGGAATACCTCAACCGTGACCGTGACCGTATCGCCGTCCAGATCGCAGTTTACCTTTGCCTCCTTGTTGCGGTAAAAGCTGTCGGAAAACACAAGGGTGCTGCCGCCGCTTACGCGTTTCAGATAGCCCCCGTCGATTGAGTATTTTACGGGATGGCGGCCGGGGCCTCTTTGGATGGTTATATCGTCCGGGAGCGGAATATCCATTTGAACTTCCACCGCGTCGGACAAGTCGCTGAGCAGCTCGGCGGAGAGGTTATCCAGAATCGTGTTCACCTCGGAAAACTCGATCGCGTTGAAATACGCGTTCATCATCGGTCCCATGATCCCCGCCGCCGCCGTACAGAGGATGGCGAATATCACAAGGCCGATCATCGTTTCGATCAAGGTCATGCCCGCGCGGGAGCGCAATCGCTTTATCAAGGCTTACACCTCCTGATGAATCATCACAGGGACCGCGGGATTACGGGGGAGACGGGGGTGTCGGCGGAGGGGGCGGTTCAAAGGCAATGAAATCGTCATTTTCCGTTACGGTAATGCCATTAATCTTAATCTCAAAATCAGGCTCCCCATGAAAATTCCCTTTTAATATCATCGTATAGCTGTCATCGCCGTCTTTATGCTCCGCAACCTCATTGGCGTTGCTCTGACGCTCTTCCGCCCGCCGCAGGGCAAGCGTCGTAAAGTGCAGCGAGGCATTGATCATCGCGGAAATCCCGGTCAGCAGGATGGTTAAAATCACCAGACTGACCAGACATTCGATGATGCTTTCGCCTTTGTTATTCAGGATGGCGCGATTTTTCTTTTTCAATGCTCTCACCGCCCGTTATGATATTTTTGTATAGGAGACAAAGCTCCAGACACCGGCGCTGGTTGAGGCATCCGTGCCCATTTGCACATCCCCCGGCAGATCATCGTTCGGTTTTGTATCAGCCTCAACTTCTTCATTCACTGGGTATGTCGGGAGCGCTATATCCTGCAATTTCGCGTCTGTAAGCATATAGTCAGCCGTGGAGATCATCCGCCGGTTAAGATACGCTATTGTAACCGTGACATGTACGCGCGCGTTAACGGTCGCCCGTTCCGGCTGGCGTTCCATAACGCAGCGCCACATCGTCACATCCTCCATTACGGGATTGCCGTCACCATCCAGCACCGGGCCGCCGCCAGCATCCAGTTCCGGCCGTGTCTCGATATAGCTGATCCACTGCGGTTCTTTAGCGGGCACATAATCCACATAGGGAACGATCGCAACCTTTATCTCTTCAACCGAGGTAAGGTCCATCGAACCCGCGATATCCAGTTCAATCTCAAGGGGAGTCAGCGTCGTGTACAATCCACCGTCGGGAACTTCCTCTCTGGCCCTCAAATACGCCTCGCGCACGATCATCCCGCCCAGCGATTCAACGCCCCCAAAGCCGGTAATCTCAATATCCGTCGCCGTATCATTCATCCCGTCAAACAGGGCCGTCTTGATCACCTTATGCACGCTGTCATTGTACAGCTGCAGCTGCGTGGAGAGTTCGCGCGAGGTTCCCGCGCCCATAGCGGCCGCGCCGGCCGCCAGCACCGATACGCCGACAGCCAGCAGCAGCAGACAGACGGCCAGCACAAACAGGATGGACGCCCCGCGCGTATCTTTCAGCAGCGGCAGGAGCGCCCTGCCCCGCCGGCCCGGCGGTTTTTGTTTCGGGTTCATGAATAGCCTCCTTAAAAGGCGCGTTATCGGCTCTTTTGGCGTTGCTTCCGGCTTTTGGGTCCGCCGCCGTTCCGGCGCTGGCGCCGGCCATTGAGATAAATGGGCAGTCCGGCCGCAAAGAGCGCCCCGGCGGGAGCGGCGGCGTCCGCAAGACCGCCGAGGATATCGTCGTCGCAGTCGCATTCGCATTCCTCGCAGTCGCATTCCCCGTCGATACAGGCGCAGTCGCCTTCTTCACACTCGCATTCCCCGTCTTCACATTCGCAGTCTTCGCCGCAGGGCTCGCAGGGGTCGCCGGAGTCCTCCCCGCAGAGGCACTCTTCCTCGCATTCGCAGCTGTCCGCGCACGTTTCGCAGCCTTCGCAGACCTCGCAGGGGTCTCCGGAGCCGAGGACCGTGACCGTGATCGTGTACACCTCAGAGGAAAGGTCCAGCGTCTCCGCGCCCAACTCCGCGACGACCTTGATTTTGTAGTACAGGGTATACACGCCGCGCGCGGCATTCTCAAGCTCCAGCGCGCTCCCGAACAGCGTCGCCTTGCCACTGCCAAGACCACTGCCAAGAGCCACGGTGTACTTTTCGTCCGCGTCTTTGAGTACAGGATAGCCGTCCGCATCACATAGGATGAGCTCGTAACCGATCGTATAACCGGCGGCATTGAGCAAATACATCTCCGGGTCAATGTCAACGATATCCTCAAACTTGAGGTACATTCCGTCGAAGCCCGGCCTTGCTTCAGGCGTGCCCTCCAGGAACAAATGATCGCGTTCCACCCGCAGTCCGACGGCCCGCTGCGGGAACTTACCCGTCACGGAACGCAGCCAGTCGTCGGGGTGTACCGGGTCGTAGTTCGGCACCATATACTTAAACAGCGAGTCGCCGCTGGTGTAGATGACGCCATAGCGCATTTTTTCGGCATCCAGGCCGTTGTAGATCAAGTCATACGTGTACGTCTGCCCCTGCGTTACGTTGAAGACGGACAAGATCCAGCCGCCCGTCACCGGTTGGAGGTGATGATCCAGAGTCGACACGTTACTGACCGTAAAGTATTCGGGAATGAAGTCCTCGATATAGCCCGTCGCGTTCAGATCCGCCGCGCCCTCAACCTTGTTGATATCCAATTGTATGGTGAAGAGTTCACCGGACTTGACGGAGACTTCAGCGGACTTGACGGAGTCTCCGTCGGGGATGAGGACCGTTTTGTCCAGCTTGATGGAGTCGCTGATGTTGACGGTCGCCGGCAACGGGTTGGCGGGGCTGTAATTGACCTTCGGCAGCTTGGCGTCATAGTAGCCGTCAAATCCGCCGCCCGGCCCCGGTTCGCTCTTTTTAAGCGGAAGGTCCGTATACTCTACCTTGACCTGATTGCGAATGCTGTATCCCGAGGTACTCAATAAAGCATGGCCAAGGACAGTATTGTATACTTGTATATCAAAGGTTACGGTCAGCGATTGGCCCCCGTCCAGCGTTGTGCCGGCGTCCGTGGCCGTGCTGCCAGGCAAGGTGATGGTCAGCGTTTCCTTGTCACCGGACGGTCCCTCAACCACAAAGCCGGCGGTTCCGCCGTTTACCTGAACCGTAACACTGCCCGGAACGAAATCGAAATAGCGGGTGTACGGCGCCAAATCGCTGCTGATTACGAAATTCCCGATCCGCGTATCGCCCGGATTGGTAACGGTCACTTCCACGGTCAAGGGGTCGCCGGGCTGGACGGTATGGACCTCTACGCCGCCCCTCTTGATGACCTCGCTGACGGCGGCAAAGCCCGCGTAGGTGAAGTCAATGCCCGCGAGGTAGTTGCCTTGATTCCTGTCATCAAATCTCGAATCCACAGATTCATACGCGAATTCTGTAAAATTCTGCCCCGCCGGCACCGTGTACAAGCCGTAATACCGTTTCCATTCGCTGTAGTAACGTGTAGGTGTGCCTGTGCTGTTGTCCATCCATGTATCTACGTGCCAGTAGCCGATGACATTGTCCCGCGCTGCCGAAGGCATCGCATCTAAAGAAGCGTATCCTTTCTCCGGGACATCAGCCAGGGCCAAGGGTGTAGCGGAATAAAACGTAATCCCATATCCCGATTCAAAATCGCCGACCCACATATCATACAGATATCCGGAGTTAATTGTCCCGTCCTTCGGATCATAGAAGCTGGTATAGCCATAGATGACTCTGTTTATCGTCGCATCCGAGATGAGTCCCCTACCGCCTCTCGCCGTCCAGCATGGCCGCATAATGGCGGGTTGTTCGTCAATATAAACCGCGCTGGCACTCGCGTCGGACATCGGCGAGAGGAGGAAATTCATTTTGTCATGATCATCACCAGCCCCATCATAGCGTTGCGCGTGATAGAAGGAATAATACATCTGCGTACCCGGTGTCGTTTGGCAAATTTGATACAGCGTCCCCTCCACCTGCGCGTTCAGCTCCACATAGGGCAGCTCCATCCCGTTCTTATAGTCCCGCCTGACGCGGCCCCGCAACGCGTGATTATAGTTGACACTCCCATCTCTATCATGCTGGTTATTCGGGTATTGGAATTCGATCGCTCTCCATTCAGGATGACTTATATCATCGCTATTGACCGGACGTGTGCGCCATCCGGGCACCCATAGGTAATCATAATATACCCAGAAGTCATCGCTTCGTATATGGGCCGGAGTATCTGTATTGAAGTTGTTGTTACCGTTGGAATTGTTAGCAATAAGCAGCGGGTATGTTTCATTCGGATTATCCGGATTCGTCAGAGGCTCATTAAAATCGCCGTTGACAAAATTCCAGCCGGCCGCCGCGACATAGCCGGCCGCGTCCGTCCATGTGCCCTCCGGGGGTTCTTCCTGCGGCGGGATGCCGCCGCCCCGGGTGAGCGGCCATGAATCCGGAACCGGGCCCACGCCGGTCAGCAGCGGGTACGGGTAATGGCCAAGGCTCGCAAGCCCTCCCATCTGCCAGGCCGCAAAGTGCTGATTTTTGAACAAATCGGTTCTGAACTGTGTCGTATGGATAAACTCGGACACCAACCCCATACCGCCGCCCTCTCGGGTCAGCCCATCTACATCCTGCTTCGGGAGTATTTGACGGTTATAAGGCTCCTCTTCCCAAGGCTCCCCCATGACCAGTGAATATTCGCTTCCGGCCAGATAGAAGCAGGTGTCTATAAATTTAATTGGGTCATCGGTAGGCAGTTTCACCGTTACGTTGCCGCCGCCCACGATGGGGTACATAAATTCCCCCAGCACCGGTGTGGGCGCCAGATACAGCGCGCGGGTGACTGTGCCGTTGTTCTGTCCCACAATGCCGCCGACGCTTTCGTCTCCGGTTACCGGCACATTCTCCGGCGCGTTGGACGACAGGAAAAATACATCCTCTACAACGGCTCCATCGCCGTTAAGCCCCGCGATGCCGCCCACGTTATGTACGCCGGCGACTTTCGTCTCGGCGGTGTATGATTGGCTCACGCCGCTGTCCGCGGAGCCCGCGATGCCGCCGACGTTGCCGCCGCCGGTGACGAAGGATGCCGTTTCCAGCGAGCAGCCGGTGATCTGTCCCCCGCTGCTGCCGGCGATGCCGCCGACGTTGTTTCCGGTTCCGGTGACGGTCAGGCCGAGGCCCGCTATGTTTTGAATCACGGCCCCGCCGTTATGACCGACAACGCCGCCGACGTTGTTTGCGCCGCTGACGGTGAGGTTTTCCACCTCGGCGGAAAGGGCCGCCGTGTTGGAATACTGCCCCGCGATCCCGCCGACGTTGTCGCCGGTTCCGGTGACGGAGGCGTTACGGAGGCTGGCATCGGTCAAGGCTCCGGTGTTGTTCCCCACAAGGCCGCCGACGTTGTCGCCGGTGACGGAGGCCGTCACGGTCAGGCCGTCTATTGCGCATTGGATCATCTCTCCGGTGTTGTTCCCCACGAGGCCGCCGACATGGCCGCCGGTTCCGGTGACGGTCAGGTCAAAGCCCTGAATATTCCGGACCGTGCCCGCGTTGGAGCCGGCCAGACCGCCGACGCTGTCGGTTCCGGTCACCGTGTTGTTTCGCAGGATCAGGTCCCGCACCGTGCCGCCGGCGCCGATGGAGGAGAAGACGCCTGTGTCGGGGGTGGTGCTGTTGATTTGGCCTTGGGCGTTGGGGGTGGAACCGATGTTTTGGATGGCCCGCACGAACCCGTTGGGGCGTTCTCCATTCTCGTTATACGGACTCGCGGCGGTATAGGTGCCGGTGAACGCACCCGATACAATAGAGTTGTTGATGTTGATGGGGGTTCTGGTATTATTACTGATATCATTTCTCCGATAGTATCCTTGTCCGGTGGTATTCAGCCCTTCAAAGTCAATGTCGATTTCCTGTAAATAACGTCCCGCAAGAGTTGTAGCGTCTGGGACATTATTTCCAGACATTCCAACCGTATTCAAAAAGCCAATATTATTCAAATGCCTCGGTGTACGAATAGAATATGTGTGGGTGTTTTGGAAATACGATATTTGGGCAGAGGGGTTCGCACCAAAGGACTGCATATCCTGTATCGTGTAAATAGACTTTGCAAACAGCGGGTTCAAATAGCCATGGAATACATTTGCATTGTTAGGGGTCTGTCCTAACAAAACCTCAACAGGATAAATGGCTCCATATTGATTGAGGCTGTCCCGCATATAGCCTTCTATGATATCAAGAGGGAGTAGAAAACCATTGTCAATATCAAAGATATTGATTGATTGCGGGCGTCCGTATCCAGAATTCTCTCGTATTATTTCCCCTGCTATATCACGGATTCCGAGAAAATGATTTCCTGAGTTAACTGAAGTAAGGATCACATAGCCATCTTCCAGCACGACCTGTCCGGGGCTGTAATCCAGTGTGTCCGCACTGTCATTGCCCCAAAGCCCGTACCAAACGGTCTCGCCGTCCAGCGTAGCCGTCTGCCCCGGAAAACGTGTGTTTACGTTCTTGTAAATCTCATAATAAGCGATATGGGGAATGATGATATTCGGTATCGGCCACAGGGGCGGTTCGGCATGAGCCGCCGCAAACGGGCTTGCGCCAAACGCAAGCAAGCGCGGATAGGTATAGGAATCCGGATTGTCAACGCCACTGACGGGAGCAGCCGGTCCGCTCCCGCGGGCCCATGCCGCACCGCCTAAAGACATTACAGCCGGCGCTGCCCGCAACTGCGTCACATCCTGTGCCGTCCCCGGAGGCGTTACTCCGACGGGCGACGCATTGTAACTGTCGGTCCGGAGGTACAGTACACTCGCGGCTGCCACTCCATCAGCGCGTCCGCCGCCAACCACCGCATTGTTGACATTGATGTTTCCAAAGAACGCGGTGCTGTACGCATTGGACAATGTGCCCGCGTTGATATAGCCAACCAAACCGCCGGTGGTCGCGGAAGCGCCTCTTATGGTAGCATCAAAAATATTGACCTGCGGGTTCCAGTTGCCGTAGTTATAGAACACATCGTGGACTGGGCCGTCGTCCATATATCCGGCCACACCGCCGACGTAGGCTGCGCTCTCACCGCCAACCCATGTAAAGTCCACATAGCAAGTATGGATCGTACCGGAGGACCATCCGGCGATGCCGCCGACATAGCTGTCGCCTGACACTTGATTGTAAGCGTTTATATCAATATCGGCCATATCAAAGTCTTTTGTCACGCCCACAAACGACCGCGTAATCGTCCCCGCGTTGCGTCCCGCGATGCCGCCGACATAGTCTCTGCCGGTGATGCTCGCGCCGACCATCGCCACGTTCTGGACCGTGCCGCTGTTCACGGCAAACAGGCCGATATTCTCGCCGGTGAGCGCGTTGATCTTGACGTTGCGGACCTCTTTGCCGCTGCCGTCGTAGGTGCCGGTAAAACTGCCGACCACGGCGGAGTTCAATTCCGCGTAGTTCTTTGTCGCGGAAGCGCCATACTCCTTATAGTACACCGCAAAGTCCACGTCCAGCTGCTGGGTATACGTCCCGCTCAAGCCGGCATGGTTGATGTTGACGATATGCCGCGGCGAACGGATGCCATAGGCCGGGGCAAACAGGGGGTTGAATTCGTCTCTTCTGGCAATCGCGGCCATGCCCTGCCTAACCGTCACGGTGATGTTCTCGCCGGATGTCTTGTACGCATCCTCTAAAACAGCGTTCGGGATAAAAATCCACGCTTCCCGCACGTCGGCAGGGCCTTCCACACGCCCCGACCAGAACTCCGGAACCGTAACCGTGCCCGTGCCTGTAAGAGTAATCGTATAGGGAGTATCATCAATGATCAGCGTGTAGGCGCCGGGGATGAAGGTCATTCTGATGCCGTAGCCGTCATGCTCCACGACCGCGTCAGAGAGCGGGCCGTCTTCCCAGACAACATCGGAGTCTGGGTATATCTCATAATACAGGATGTCCGCCTCCGCCTGCTCCCCGTCGTCCTCCACAATCGGCCAGTTGGGGTTCTGCATCGCGGCCTTGCCCTGCCCGCCCGCGATAAAATAGGGGTAGGGGTAGATATCGTTGGTGTAATTCCCGTCGCCATCGACGGCCACAATCAATTCCTCCGTCAGCCCCGGCAAAACCGCCCAGCCCGTGACGGAAAACGTATCGTACAATCCAAACGTGCTGAGAGGAACAAAGGAATCTCCCGAGGGAGCCGCATTGGGCGTCAGCCTGTTGTAGTCCTCCCGCTCCGGGCGAAGCCCCTTGCCGGAGAGGTAATAGGTGTGCGGGAAGTTACCCTCCGGAACACTGTCGGTGCCCACGATAGGCCGCATAATGCTCTCGTATACAGGCGCAACCGCCAGATACAGCGAACGCGCCACCGTGCCCGTCGTATACCCGCCGACCAGCCCGCCGGACGTAGGGGTACCCGCTACAGGCGAGGTTTCACGCGGGGAAATCACCACGGAGTCCTCAATCGTGCCGCCGCTGAGCATACCGGCCAGACCGCCGGCGTTGTTATCGCCGCTGACTTGCGCCGTATCCTTCAAAAACTGCGCGTACACGCCGCTGACCGTGCCGCCGCTGACCGTCCCGGCGACGCCGCCGACGTTGGACGCGCCGCTGACCACGGGATCAAGCAGCGTGATATGGCTGACCGCGCCGCCGTCGCTGACCATGCCGGCCAGCGCGCCGACGTTGTCGGACGTGCCGATGACCTTGGGAGTGTCCAGCGTCAGGTCACGAACGGTTCCGGTAATGTTAGCAAACAGGCCCGCGCCGCTCACCGTCAGGTTTTCAATCGCGCGGTTGCCGCCGTTCAGCGTACCGTTGAAATCTTCCAGAATCGGGGCAAAGCTATCGACCCATGCGCTCACGTTGATATCTTGGCCCAGCAAGAAGGTCTCGCCCGGCGTATAGCGTATATTGTACAGATGCCGCACCGTGCTGATGACATGTCCGGAGCCGTAGTACGGGGGCAGGCTTCGGATGCTTTCCGCGCTGATCGCGCCGTCGCCGCTTTCCAGACTGACGCGGATATCGCCGCCGTCAACGCCATATTCTGTAATTCCCATCGGGTTCGAGGCCCCCATAGCCCCGCCCACATAGTCAATGATCCAGTAGACCCGGACCAAGTCCGGGTTAGCAGAAGAATCCGATGGATGAGCAAGGCAAAGCCGTACATCAGCGGCTAAGGGCGCACCGGTGGAAAAATATGACGGTAACGATGATGCGTCGGCGGCATCCAATGTCTCAGTAACCGTGCTGCCGCTGATCTGCAACGTATATGTCCCTGTGACGGGCACCGTCACCACGGCGTACAGCACGT
>Ga0099364_10009023_pt1 | contig 13914 bp, 11 predicted proteins | sample TergutTh196P3_FD_73070 | JGI IMG/M metagenome (GOLD analysis project Ga0099364, IMG submission 73070) | Microcerotermes parvus P3 segment gut microbial communities from Pointe-Noire, Republic of the Congo - Th196 P3 | ecosystem: Host-associated > Arthropoda: Insects > Digestive system > Gut ...
ATAAGGGCAAGCTTTACCACTGCCATATTGTAGTTGGGCTGGGCATCGGCGGGTGCTGTCTGTAAAGCCCTGGCAAATGATGCTTCGGCGGCAATAAAACTGCCCGCCTCGCTCTGTGCTACACCAAGCTCCCGCAGTGAAGCAAGATCATCGGAGTTGTACAGGAGAGCATTGCCAAAAGCCTCTATCGCACCGGTGAATTCCCTCCTGGGAAAAAGTATGCGGCCAATTTCACGGTAAGCCAGGGCATAATCGGATCTTACCGATATTGCCCTGCGGTAAGCGGCAAGGGCTTCATCCTGCCGGTTGAGAGCCCGCAAAGTTCCGCCAAGGTTATACCAGCCGGGTTCAAACTGGGGGTTTAACCTGACACAGGTTTCAAAGGCCCCCCGAGCATCGGCAAAACGCCGGGCAGTAAAATATGTCCGTCCCAGCTCAAATGCATACATAAAATTATTGGGATCAAGGCGTGCGGCTTCACTAAACCGACTGATGGCATTTTCCAGATTGCCCTGGTCACGGCTGATCTGCCCGAGGGTAAAATGGGGCAGGGCCTGGCGCGAATCCCTGGCGATGGATTCCTGGGCAAGGGTGGTGGCATGAGCAACTGCGTTTCTTGCAGCTTCCTGCCCGGCTGGTGTAGAGGGCTGGCGGGTGGATGCCTCGTACCAGGCTTCGGCCATGTCGGCAAGTTTCTGCGCTTCAAAGCGGGCTTCACCCGGCGGCATCCGCCGGCGTGCTTCGGCAAAAGCTGCCTGGGCGCCGTCAAAATCATTCCGTTCAAGCAGGGCAATACCCTGGGACACCAGATCGTTTACCATCCGCATCTGGTCCTGTAATTCCTGGGAAGCGCGGGCAAGTTCTTCCTGCTGGGCTCTTTGCCGTGCCTGTGCCGCCTCACGCCGAAGCTGGGCTTCTGATTCATCAGTGCCCGCTCCCCCTCCCGCACCCGCACCCGTGCCGGCAAGCTCTTGTTCACCCCGAATCCTGTCCCGCATGGCACGTAATTCAGGGTTATTCGGATCTTCGGAAAGCAGGTGATCCAATAAGGCAAGGGCCTGTGCGTGATCTCCCGATGCAAGCAGTTGTTCGGCCATCACCCTATTGCGCAGGGCAAGTAAATCAGGGTTAGTGGGGTCATCGGCAAGCAGGCGTTCCAGCAATGCCAGGGCTCCGGCATGATCGCCTGAGGCAAGAAACTGCTCAGTCATTACCCTGTTACGCAGGGCAAGGAGTTCGGGGTTATCCGGGTCACCGGCAAGCAGGCGGTTCACTAATGCCAGAGCGCCGGCATAATCGCCTGCAGCAAGGAGCTGCTCGATCATCACCTGGTTGCGCAGGGCAAGGAGTTCGGGGTTATTGGGGTCATCGGCAAGCAGGCTGTCCAGTAGTGCCAGGGCGCCGGCATAGTCGCCTGCGGCAAGGAACTGCTCGGTCATTACCCTATTGCGCAGGGCAAGCAGTTCGGGGTTATCCGGGTCATCGGCAAGCAGGCTGTCCAGCAATGCCAGGGCACCGGCATAATCGCCTGCGGCAAGGAATTGCTCGGTCACCACCCGGTTACGCAGGGCAAGCAGTTCGGGGTTATCCGGGTCATCGGCAAGCAGGTGATCCAGTAGTGCCAGGGCTTGAGCATAATTGCCCGATGCCAGCAGCCGTTCTGTCAATATTCTGTTGCGCAGGGCGATCAACTGGGGATTATAGGGATCGTCGGCAAGCAGGCGGTCAACAATATTCAGTGCCCGCTGGAAATCCCTTGCAGCCAACAGTTCCAATGCAAGGATCATATCCCGCTGCAGCGCCTGCTCCTGCCTTCTGGCAGCACGGCTGTCTCCATGCCCCTGGGCATTCCGTTCCCACAGGAGGTATGTTACCCCCCCCGAAAGAAGCAGTATAAGAACAAGCCCTGCAATACCGATAATCAGTATGCGCTTATCGTTTTTTTTGTTTTTTTCCTCAACAGTTTTAAGTAATCCTTTATTCAAGTTCAAATTCTCCCTCAAATGCTTCAATATCTTCGGCGCCGGCGGAAAGGCCCTGACTGGCCCCCGCAGCTCCCTGGAGCGAGGCGGAAACCTCTTCCAGCATGCGCCGCCGTCGTTCCGCTTCCGCACGGGCATTTTCTTCCGCTACCCGCCTGAGCCGTTCCGCTTCGACAAACTCCGCTCGTATATACATGATCAGCCGTTCAATATTGGTTCTCTGGGGAGCGCGCGGCTCAAGGAGGAGGTATTGCTCATAGTCGGAAATAGCGTCATTGAGCGATCCCTCCCGTATACGGGCATTTGCCCTGCCCAGATAAGCCGGGGCATACGAACGGTCAGCTTCCATTGAATGTGCATACATTGCTATTGCATCTACGATTAACCCCCGGCGAAAATAGGCATTTCCCAGGTTTGTTGCGATAATCGCCGTCATATCACCGGCCCGGCCCAGAACCTGCCGGTACACAGCTATTGCCTCATCAAGCCGGCCCATCTGCTCGTAGGCGATTCCCAGATAGAGGTGGGCCATGACATGCGTGGGATCCTGGGCAATGGCGCTTTCAAAGAAAATCGCCGCTTCTGTCGGCCTGTTCTGCATAAACAGATCTTCACCCCGGCCAAAATTTTCCTGTCCAAAAGATAAGGAAGCCAGGAATACCAGCGCTGCACACAAACTGAATTTTTTCATAACCCTCCCCTGTAGTATATACCAGAAGACCAAATCCGGTAAAGCTATTTCAAATTCCCGGCTAATAGCATAGAATAATAGCAAGGGGTAAATAGCTATGCCTTGTTATATTATCGGAAGGCCCGCGCTTGAACAAAAGCGCCGTAGTGCATGAAAATTCTCTGCATTTCCGACCAAATTGATCCTCTGGTTTACTCAAATTCAATCAAAAAACGCTTTGCCGACATTGATGCTATCTTAAGCGCAGGGGATCTTCCCCTGGATTACCTGGATTTTATCGTTTCCTGCCTGAACAAACCCTTATTTTTTGTGTTTGGCAACCATCATGCCGAATCATTGGCAAAAAACAACTACCAGGGCTGCGGTTGTATCCATGTCGGCTCAAGGGTGAAGAGGGAAGACGGCCTGATTGTCGCCGGGCTGGGAGGCTCCATGCGCTATAACCGGGGAGCAAACCAGTTCACGGAGATGGAAATGTACCGGGAAATCTTCAAACTAATTCCCCGGCTGCTTTTTAACCAGTTGTTTCACGGGCGCTATCTGGACATACTCCTGACCCATGCGCCTCCCAGGGGTATCCATGACAAGCCGGACAGGTGCCATTGGGGATTTAAGGCCTTCCTCTGGTTTATGAAAACTTTTAAACCAAAGTACCTGGTCCACGGGCATATCCACCTCTACGATCTGTCCGATGTGCGCCGTACCCGCTGGATGGACACTGAAATAATCAATGCCTACAGCCATTATATCATTAACACCGGGGAAGACCGGTGATTCTATTAAAAAGGTGGTAATTAAAAATGCACGCTCAATACACAGCCGCCGCTGACTTTAACCGGGCCAGAGGCCGCGCAATGCTTGCGCAGATTAAATACATCATGGACACGGACAGAAACAAGCTGCTGTCTTTCCATGATGTAAAGGATATTCTCAAACCGAAAAATGAAGCCTACATGGGCAGCCAAACCGTACCGATTAACCTCATCGTCGGCAGTGAAGGCCGCTACCGGGATTTTAACAAATACTTTCTTCCCAAAGCCGAACATCTGCGGGCCCGCTGGGAGAGGGTAGACCAGGCCCATATAGGGGACATTATCCTTCCGCCAATTCTCCTGTATGAAATCGGGGGAGTATATTTTGTCCGCGACGGCAACCACCGTGTATCGGTGGCAAAATCCCAGCATGTTGAATATATTGACGCCGAAGTTATCAGCCTTGCATCGGAAATCAACATTAAACCGGGAATGACCACCGATCAGCTCAAAGAAACGCTTATCGCCTATGAAAAAAATATCTTTTACGAAAAAACGGGATTTGGAAAACTTACCGGCAATGAATCTCTGGACTTCAGCTCACCTGGCCGCTACGATGTTATTTACCATCATATCCTGGTGCATAAATATTTTTTAAATGAATCCAGAGAAGAAGAAATCCCTTTTTCCCAGGCTCTGGTTTCCTGGTATTCCAATGTATACAATCCGGTGATAGCCATCATCCGGGAACAGTGGCTTTTGGTCAATTTCCCTCGCAGAACCGAAAGCGATTTGTATGTATGGATTGTCAAACACTGGGATTTTTTGAAGAAAAAATACGGCGGGTCCACCCTTGCCGATGCCGCACGGGACTTTTCCCGAAAATACGGCCAGAGCAAAGGAAGGTTCTTCCGTACCATTGCCCTGATTATTGACAAGATTTTTAACAAAAGGAACATATAAATGGCCATATTATCGTTACAATCTCATGTGGTATACGGATATGCGGGGAATACTGCGGCGGTGTTTCCCATGCAGCGGCTTGGCCGCGAAGTATGGGCGATTAATACCGTTGAATTTTCCAATCACACCGGTTATGGTTCATGGCACGGGATGGTTCTGGGAGGGGACCTTGCCGAAGACCTGGTAATAGGCCTTGATGAGAAAGGCGTACTTTCCGGGTGCGAAGCGGTGTTATCCGGTTACCTGGGAGATGCTGCAGTAGGCCGTGCTGTGACAACAGCAGTTCACCGGGCCCGTGCCGCCGCACCCAATGTCCTGTACTGCTGCGATCCGGTTATGGGCGATGCAGGCAGGGGGTTTTATGTTAAGCCGGACATTCCTGATATTTTTAAAAATGAACTGGTCCCCCTTGCCGACATCATCACACCCAACCAGTTTGAGCTTGAGGCCCTTACCGGCTTTAATACCCTGGAAATTAATGATGCCCGCCGTGCCATCGATATACTCCACCAGCAGGGTCCGGGCATTGTCCTGGTTACCAGTTTCCTTGGCGGTGAAATAACGGTATCCTCAGGAAGAAACATCGGGATGCTCGTGTCGGACAAGAGCGGAATGTATGCAATCAGCACACCGGAACTGCCAATAGGCGCCGGCGTGGCAGGTACAGGCGATATAACTGCGGCGATTTTTCTGTCCCGTTACCTGGAAACAGGCGATGTTAAAAAAACCCTGGAATTGTGTACCGCATCAATATTCGGCATTTTGGAAACAAGCCTGCATCATCATAACGATCTTGCATCCAAACCGGTATTGATGGAACTGCAGCTTATCAAGGCACAGAAGGAGCTGGAATCGCCGGCTCATTTCTTTGAGGCACACAGGTTGTAGCTGTATGGATCCCAGGGCGGACGATCAATGGGCGGCCCAAAGCCCGTTTGACCGTTTTTTTGATTTTATATCGCCGGATGCCGACCGGTTTGGCATACTGCTTGAACATACCGCAAAACTCGGCCTGAATTCGGTTGCTATTACCATTAATAATAATCAGCACTTTTTTATTTTTCCCGGAAAAATACCGCTTAAACCTTTTGCCGGGGGCGTTTTTCCGTTCCGCGGCCAAAGCCCGGTTATACTTACCGCTCACTATGATCGGGTTGCCGGCAGTCCCGGTGCAAACGATAACAGCGCCGCCGTTTTCCAACTGCTAAAAACCGCACTCAGGCTGTACAGGCAAAAAACCGGCCAATGGATAATAATTTTTACCGACAAAGAAGAACTCAAGGCAGGTGAAGGTGTTAATGAACAAGGGTCGTACAGCCTGGCAAAAAAGCTCCGGGACTGGGGTCTTGCCAAGGCGCAGATTTTTAATTTTGATGCCTGCGGAACCGGCGATACATTTGTATTATCCAGTACTGCTGAATTTTTATTGAATAAAAACAAAAAGCTAGGGTTTCGCCATGCCCGCAAAACCGTTACAGACCTGCGTGAAAAAGCTCTCGATACGGCCCGCCGGAGCCGCATAAAAAAAATACTGTCAGTTCCCACCCCCTTTTCCGATGATGCCGGTTTTATAAAAGGCGGTATTCCTGCTCAAACCATCACCATGCTCCCTGCCGAAGAAGCTGCCTTGTATACCCGCCTTCTCAAAGAACGCCCCGATTTTGCCGGTATGATCATATCCGGTTCATCACCAACCCCTGCAGAACGCCGGCTTATCCCGGAAACCTGGCGCTGCCTTAATACCCCGCGGGACAGTCATGAACGCCTAACGCCGGAGTACTATGAACGCATTGTGAGGTTTGCAGCGGAACTGTGCAGGAATTGACAATCTACTCCAGCCGGGTCATCGTATCTGTATCCAGGGTAATGGTACCTGCAGCGGTTTGCGGCAACTGGGTAATAAAATAATTATTGACACCATCTGTTGCAATTAACCATAGTTGATCGGGCAATCCGGGAGGGAGCCGTATGGACCACTGCCCATTATCCGCATAGGTATATGCAGCCATTTTAATAAAAACTGAATCATCATCCAGTGATGAAATGGATTCGTTAAGAACGTATATTACCGCCGGTTCCAAATTAACCGTTCCTGCAATTTCCCTGCCGGCCGGAACCCGTACAGTTTCGTTTACCGCAGGTATTACAGTAACAGGAGGCCATACGATATTCTGTGTACCGTTGCCGGCGGAAACTGCCGCTGCCCTGCGGGCGCGGTACTCCTCCAGTTCGGCATATCCGCGGGCAAACTCCCTTATTCTTCTTATTTCCCTTCGTATAAAGGCCGGACTGTTTTTTCCGGATTCCACCAGTCTGTTCTGCACATCTTCCAGTAATGCAAGCGCTTCATTAAATCTCCCCAGTGCAGAAAGGAGGACTGCGGTATTGTAAGCGGCAAAAACACTGGCCCCCTGTTCAAAGACAGCAGTAAATCTATCCAGCGCAGCGGTATAGTTTTCATACCGGACAAACCGCCTTCCTTGGGCAGCAAGGGCGTTAACCCCGGTCCTTCTCCTTATGTTCCTTCTCTCTGTTGTTGTCCAGGGAGCAAGCTCATGACTCATGGCATTCGAAAATCGTGCTGCAGCAGCTTCGGCTACCGGTCTTAGCCATGGCTCTCTTTGGAAAGAAAAATTGTATATGATCCCCCCAGGCGGCCGCCTGGCTGAATGATTATTGTCCCGGTTCCCGGATCGCCGTCCGCCGGGATTAGGCCGATATTCAGACCGCCATCCAGTCGCCGGTATACTCCAATTATCAAAAGGAAAATCACTTATATGGACAAAAGACCGGGTACTCTGCTCTCTTTTTATGAATGTTCCCAATACCTGGCGATCAACCGCGCGGATATAAGAATATTCAATTTCAAAAACCGCTGTTCCGGTAACGTTGAACCTTCTCCCCGCTGTAAGTATGTGCGGATTAACCTGTTGAATACGATTACTGTACAACTCGACATACATTAACCTGCCTGTCACATATACATCAGTAAATTGATAATAATTTCGTTCTTCAATATCCTCCAGCACCTGCGGGTCAATAATAGTAATATCAGCTCTTCTAAGGCCATTCATCAGCGCCGATGTTATTATTTCGGCAACCTCCCTGTTATCCCTGTAGCTGTTCCAAAAAAAAGGATCAATGGAAATACTGTTCCATTCAAAGGGAATAACGGTAATACTGTTTACGCCGCGCAGATCAATCAGGGGCGGATGATCAACATCAAAATAAACCACCGTAGCGCATGAGGTTAAGGCAATCAGGAAAAAAAGATACACACATCTTTTCATTAAAAATTTTATTCCCATTCAATCGTTGCCGGCGGCTTACCGGAAATATCATACACTACCCGCCCAATCTCAGGGATTTCTCCGGTGATGCGGGCGGAAATTTCCAGCAGATCACCAATTGCAAAAGGATAAACATCTGCCTTCATACCATCGGTGCTGGTGATGGCCCGCAGGGCAAGCACAGAGCCGTATCTGCGGCTGCTCCCTTTACTACCATCGACAGTAATGCCTGTGGATCGGACAGGCAGCAGCACAGGGAATGCCTGCCAGATGGCATCATACAGGCCGCGCCGTTTAAGTTCATCGATATAGATCGCATCAGCCTCACGCAGTACATCGCATTTTTCTTTGGTAACCTCGCCGATAATACGCACAGCAAGCCCGGGCCCGGGAAAGGGGTGGCGCCGGATAATGTCATCATCAATGCCAAGGAAGCGCCCCAGTCTGCGTACATCATCCTTGAACAGTGTTTCCAAAGGTTCAATTATTCTGCCGGCTTTTCGTTTTGCTTCAACGAGAGGGCTGCCCACATTGTGGTGGCTTTTAACAAGTTTTCCGCCGCCAGCACTTCCGCTTTCGATAATATCTGCCCGGATGGTTCCCTGGGCAAGAAAATAATCCGGCAGCCCCAACCGTGCTACTTCCCGCTCCTGAATCGCAATAAACATATCTCCAATGGCCTTGCGTTTTGCTTCCGGATCAAAGAGACCTTCCAGCGCCGAAAGAAATTCATCTTCGCAGTGAATGATGTGTACATGCTTCGCCCCGAGTTTTTCCAGCATTGCTGTAACGGTTTTTGTTTCATCCTTGCGCATCAAGCCGGTATCCATGTACATCAGATGCACCTGATCGCTGCGCAGGGTACGCAGAAGCAGAGCTCCGGCAACGGTGGAATCAACCCCGCCTGAGATTAACAGCAATACGGGACTGCATCCAATGCGGGCATTCAGCAGCGATCGTTGTTCTTCGGTAAACTGTTCCATGGTACAGGTGTTTTCCATACCAGTATACTAATCATTCTTTCCTGTTTTTTGCAAGGCTGGCTCATTGAATTTGGACTGCTAAAACCTTCCCATTGCCGGATAACGGAAATGGAGTATTGACAAGAATCAGGGATTTTCCTATTGTAATATATGAGTTATCCGCTCCCGGGAAATATCGATTTTACAGCGGTTGTTTATGCTCTTTAATTCCATTGATTTTGCCGTTTTTTTTCCTGTAGTCTTCTTCCTGTACTGGTTTGCAACCGGTAAAAATCTGCGATTACAGAATATTCTTATTGTTCTTGCAAGCTATGTTTTTTACGGCTGGTGGGACTACCGGTTTGTCGGCTTAATAATACTCAGCACCCTCACCGATTATACTGCCGGAATTTTACTGTCAGGGACTCAGGATACTGCCAAAAGGAAATGGCTATTATTCATCAGTGTTCTGGTTAATGTATCAATCCTCGGTTTCTTTAAATACTGTAATTTTTTTATTGGCAGCTTTATTGCTGCATTTTCATTTTTTGGCATGGAGCTGCAACCATATCATGTCAATATTATACTGCCCGTGGGAATTAGTTTCTATACTTTTCAAACCATGAGTTATACCATAGATGTGTATAAAAGAAAATTTGAGCCAACAAGGGATTTTATCAGCTTTGCCGCGTTTGTGTCATTTTTTCCCCTGCTTGTCGCGGGGCCCATTGAGCGTGCATCTAACTTACTGCCCCAATTTTATGTAAAAAGAAATTTTACACACAAGAATGCAGCTGAAGGCTGTAAACAAATGCTGTGGGGATTTTTTAAAAAGGTGGTAATAGCAGATAACTGCGCCATTTATGTAACGAGAGTATTTACCAATTACCAGGATTTTTCCGGAAGCACGCTATTGCTGGCTGCAGTATTATTTACTTTTCAGATATACGCTGATTTTTCCGGATATTCCGACATCGCCATAGGTTCTGCAAAACTGCTGGGATTTAATGCCATGCAGAATTTTGCTTTCCCGTTTTTTTCAAGGGACATTGCCGAATTCTGGCGCAGATGGCATATTTCCTTGTCAACCTGGTTCAGGGATTATGTTTTTTTTCCCCTTGGCGGCATCAGAAACGGAAAATTAACAATAATCAGGAACACCTTTATTTTATTTATCATAAGCGGATTATGGCATGGAGCTGCATGGAATTTCATATTTTGGGGCTTTTTTTGCGCAATTTGTTTTTTACCATCAATTTTGATAAAAAGGAAAAAAGGTAAACCCTACATTGTTGCAAAAGAGAGAATTCTGCCGAATTTACAAGAAACATTTTCCATACTTAGAACATACCTTGTGTTGGTTATTATATTTATCATTTTCCGCTCAGGAACTGTTTTGGATTCATTTAGATATATAACCGGGATAATTTCTCCATCCTTATTTACACAACCTGATTTAAGGGTTGTCAACAGGATGATAATGGGAAGTATATTATTATCCATTCCGGTTCTGGTAATAACCGAATGGATAAACAGAGAAGAGCACTATGGTTTTAAGAAACAGCCCAAAAACAAGGTACTTCGCTGGGCAGTGTACATTCTTATTGCCATGCTGATAATAAATCTTGCAGGTGAACAACAGGAATTTATCTATTTTCAATTTTAAGGAAACTCCATGAAGCAGTTTTTAACCAATTTACTGTTATTTCTACTTGCATTCTCCGTCATTTATACAATATTGATTACAGGTATTCTGTTTATTACTTCTTCCGCCGGCTTTACAATACCACCGGAAAAAAACATCATAGTTATCGGTGACTCATGTACGGCATGCGCCATAGATGACAGTATTTTTACAAGCGCATTTAATATATCAGAAGGCGGATCGGCATACATATATGCCTATGTAAAATTACGAAAGTTCATACAGGAAAACCCTCATGTAGATACCGTGATTGTATCTTTTCATGGAGATTCAATACATAGACAGATGGATGATTATGTTACCGGGGCGAGATATATGATGAACTATATGCCCAGCTACTTTTCTTTATTCCACAAAGAAGAAATTGTCCTTTTTGCCCGGAACACAAACTTTCTCCCGGCGTTTTTAAGAATTCCAATAAGATCGATATTGATTTTTAAAAATTTTATAACCGGGCAGGAAAGAACCTACAGGGATTTACAGATAGGCGGCTATGACAGACTGGAATACCACAAGCTGGATGATGATATTGCCATAAAAAAAACAATACCATTTGAATACTCACAGTATCAACTGCAATATCTGCAGAAAATTGCCGATTTAAGCAGGAGGTATGGGTTTGAATTAATTTTATTCAGTACCCCGATATACAATCCGGAAATTTATGGAAACAGAACGGCGCTGCTGGATTTTTACAACAATTATTTTCAGGATGTCAGGTTCATTGATTATTCAGATTTTAGTTTACCAAGAAATGGATATGCGGATACCATACACTTAAATTACAGAGGGGCGCAAATTTTCAGCCAATATTTACAGGATAACCACGAATCTATTTTCCTTACTGAACAAGTAAGCCGGTAATGGAAATAACCGCCGGCAGGGTAGCAATGGAGCTGCCCAGGCTGGACAGGAAAAATACCAGGAGTATCCTGGTTATCCGGTTACGGTACAGGCCTTTGAGGCTGACGGCATCGGCAATCATATTTTCGGCATCGCAGACACGGGGCTTGCGGACAGCGGCCTGAACGAGGCCGGAGAGTATCCCTATGCCGATAAATGGATTAAGCGTGGTAACAGGCGCGCCAATAAATGAAACAAGAATTGCCAGGGGGTGCCCCAGGGCAATAATACACCCCACTGCGGCAAAACCGCCGTTCCACAGCAGCCAGCGCCACAGCATCTGACCAACAATGCTGATATCCGCACGGATAAAACCTACGGTAATAAGGGTGAGGATAAGCGCGGGGATGATCCACTTGGCGGCCCTGGAAGCAAAACTCCGGGGAGGAATCGCTTCAATGTCGGCAAGGCTGTCCGGGGTCCGGCCGGCGGCAAATTCTTCAAGCCGGGCCTGTATTCCCTGTAAATGCCCCGCGCCGATAACGGCAATGGTATGGCCGCTTTCTGCCCGGCCTGCCGCTTCCCAAATTTTAACGGCAAGATACCGGTCGCGCTCATCAATAAGGGTTTCCTTGACTGCGGGAAGGTAAGCGGCAAGCTCCTGCATGAGACCGTCAAGCTCATTTGAGGCCTTAAGATTTTCAATTTCTTCGACGCTGAGTTTTTCGGTGACAAAGGCGCTGGAAAGCAGAGCGGCAAGGAGCTTGCACTTGCTCCACAAACCGCAGCTTGACCAGGCTCGCCGCAGGGTAATCTGCACATCCCTGTCGCAGAGGCTGAAGGGAACTCCCTGCTCTGTGGCGGCATTAACCGCGGCAAGCATTTCCTGGCCGGGCTTAACACCCAGCTCGTTTCCCAGCCGGCGCTGGAAACTGGACAGGGCTATATTGGCAATGAGGAGAAACCCTTTGCCTTCTTTTAATACCTTGGATACATTAAGCCGCTCCCAGTTGTCCTGTTGGGTGATTGCCGAATAACGGGCCTGATCCAGCTCTACGCAGACCATACCGGGTTTTAAGTCACCACAGATTGCCTGTGTTACCTCGCTGATGCTTTCTTTGGAAACATGGGCTGTCCCAATCAGATGAATTTCCCTGTCGCCAAGATTGAGGCGTACATTATTACTGTTCATGTTATTCCTTAATTAAGAATATCCCGCTGTGCAAGTATCCATTCGTTAATTTTCCATTCAATCATGCCGGCACGGTTCATTTCCTTTACCTGCAGGAAAAAATTGTTGGCAAGAGTAGTATTACCCCTGATGTCATAAAATTGAGCAATATAAAACAGCATCATTGCACGGGTATCGAGGTTCTGTTCCCGGGAAACCCTGGCAACCGCATCACTGTCGCCGCTGAAATCGTGGAACAGCCGCAAAAGCGTCCACTCCGCTGAATCACGGGGGGCGGTGCGGAGAACCTGTGCAAGAAACTGCCGGGGATCGGCAGGACGGCCTGCCTTGATCCAGCAGACTGCCGCAAGGAGGGCATAACGGAATTCCCTCGGCGCCTGCCGGTAAGCGGCAAGAAATGAATCCCGTGCTTCGGTGTACCGGCCGGTTTTCATGAAAATAATACCAAGTCCTTCGGCGGCAAAATAATAATCCGGCCTGAGCCTCAGTAACACCTCATAGTCCTCTACGGCACCGTCAAAGTCGCCCATCTCATCCCTGAGGCCGGCACGATACACACGGGCCAGAAAACCGTTTGGATCCAGTACAATAGCATGATCCAGTTCTTCCAGCGCCTGGGGTCTTTGACCCAGGTCAACCAAAGTCATGGCTCGATCGACGGAAATCCAGTGATCATAGGGGTTGAGCCTTTTTGCCCTGTCCAGATCGGCAAGCGAATCTTCGGGAAAACCCGCTCCCCGGTATAGCCGTGCCCGCTCATGAAACGGGGTTGCCCATTCGGGGTTGTTCTGTATGGCTCTGTTGAGAAGCTGTTCGGATCTCCTGGGATCACCGGCGTAGCGATACACAATCGCCCTGCCCACCATTGCCTCGGGATAATCAGGATCAATCGCCAGCGCCCGGTCAAAATGGCCTGATGCGATTTGCAGGGACCGGGTATGCAGTGCGGCATATCCCAGGTCACAATGAGCCTTGAGGTTGCGGGGATCTATCCTGATAACCTGTTCCAAAAAACCCCGCTGATCCCTGTCCCTGCCCAGAATGGCAGCGGACGATGCAAGCACCAGAAGGGCGTCCACATTGTTGGCATCACGGGAAATAACCCCCGAAGCAATGGCATGGGCATCGGCAGGGCGCCCCGCGGAATTTAACAGATTGGCGCGCAGGAGCTGTAATGCGGTTGTTTGGATAATGGTCGCATTAATTGTATCAAAAAGAGTCAGCGCAGCAGAAAATTCCCTGCGTGCCATGAGCTGGGATACCTCGGTAAGTATCTCCTGCGTTACATTATCGTACTGCTGATCCTGGCCGGAAATGAAGGGTATTGTGCCGCACGCCAAAACAATGCAAAAAACTGTTTTTCTGAATATTCCCATAATGTGCCGTTAATGATACCATAAATAACAAAAGAATGAATAGGTTTGCATTATGAGAAAACGTGTCTTCCCCCGAATTGTATTGTTTCTTTGTGTCAATTGTGCGGTTTTTATACTGCTGGCGGCTGTGCAGTTTACCCGGACGTGAAATTTTTCCC
>Ga0099364_10009024_pt1 | contig 13912 bp, 17 predicted proteins | sample TergutTh196P3_FD_73070 | JGI IMG/M metagenome (GOLD analysis project Ga0099364, IMG submission 73070) | Microcerotermes parvus P3 segment gut microbial communities from Pointe-Noire, Republic of the Congo - Th196 P3 | ecosystem: Host-associated > Arthropoda: Insects > Digestive system > Gut ...
GCAAAGTTGCTATAGTTGTTCTTGCAATTCATTTTCCACCAAGTAATCCATTTAGGGTTATAGTATCAAGAACGAGTTAGTAAACGTCGCGTAGTGCGGCGTGGAAAGACTTGTTAGATACTATAGGCGTGGAAACCTGAATTGCAGACGAGGACATATTCCACGCTAAATTTATTTTGTCTTAATCACGATTTTTAGACAAAAAAAGCAAAGTGAAACTGCACATAACACTCAAAAAATAGTGCAGGGTGAGAAGATACACCTAAAAACAGGCAAGACCTGCGAAGCCGTATCAGAAGGGAAAGGTTTTTTATCAAATAAAAAGAAAGAATCATGAGTACAAAAACCAAAACAGTAGTAGCAGTCGCTAATTATAGCGGGGCGATGGAGCCAGAGACCATTAAAAACGGGGCGAGTCCGAAAAGCCTAACAACGAGTAGGGGAAATTTTTACAGAAGTTTGTGTTCCACGCTTGCAGCCTGTATATTTATAGGCGTAATGTTTACGGGTTGTAAGAAAGATGACGACGATGATGCAGGCGTCAGTTCCGGTAAGATAGAGGCAAAAGTTGAAAACGGAAGATATTATGACGACTACATCGACGAAGTGTTGGGCGTAATGTATTATAACGACTGGAGTAACGAATACACAGCGGCAGAAGGCAAATATGCAAGAGGAGCGTTTTCTCTTCAACTGCCTTCGAGCGTAAACAACCGGTATTTGTGCGACGTCTTTGAGGTGTGGGAATATATGGAAGACTTTGACGTCTCCATAAGCGATTATTCTGCCCGTATGAACATTATGTGGTTTGAAGGGTATGAAAACTATGATTATGTCGGCGATTTTGTTCATTTTAAATATGAAGAAAAAAAGGACTATCAATTGTTCTCATACGCAGAGTATGTTTATGTTGATAAAAATGTTACCATAAAATACTCGTCATCCGGAACAGACGACGGGTACAGATGGCAAGAAACAGTCAATCTGCCTCTTAAAAAGGGATGGAACATATTGTATACGGTTTACGAGGAGACGGCAAAAGAACTAAAATATTCGTGGACTACCAACAACCCTCGCGGGTTACGATGGTATTTTGAAGATGATATTGAAGATATATTTGCCTCTGCCTTACGCTCCGATAACAACATTATTTCGCCTAAATCAGCCAACGTCGGCAAGGTTAGAATGTCTTCAATAGTAAAATCTAAAATGTTGAAAAGATGAAAAGACTGTTTTTTTTGAATTTAGAAAGTATTACGCAGAAGATATTCCTTCTTTTTGCAATCTTTTGTATCAGCGCAACGGGCGCATTTGCGCAAGACGTCATTATCCTGAAAAACGGTAATGATATTCAAGCCATAGTGTCGGAAATAGGGACAGACGAGATCAAATACAAAAGATTCGACAACCCCGACGGTCCAACCTATACGCTGAAAAAAGGAGAAATCTTTATGATCATGTACCCTAACGGCAGTCGCGATGTGTTTGCTGACGCTTCTACATCTGCGCCCGTTGAGACAAACGCCCGATTGCCACAAACGCCGGCAACAACAGAACCGACGTCAAATCCGTATAAATTTAGATTTTACCAGAGCATTGGTAGCGGACACAGTTATGGTTTAATTGGAACTTCGTTGGAAATACGGTTTAATCAATTTGGGCTTCACGGAGGTGTTGGAATGTTGCCGTCGCGTTATGAAGATGGTGAAGACTGGGTTTCTTGGTCAGCCGGCGGGAAATGGTATTTTTGGAAAAATATGTATACCAGTACAATGATAGGAGTTATTGGTGAATACTATGAACCTGCATATAGAGATAGATATGGATATCAATATTACGCCTATTCTGATCCTATTATAGGAGTAACAGAAATGATAGGCTATAACTGGTCGTGGGGACGTAATGTTCGTTTTGGAGTAAATGCAGGATTAGGCTTTGCTTACGGCTTTGACTATGATTTGTTTACTATTGCCTACGATGTAGGCGTATCTATTAGTTTTGGAACAAAATAATAATGTAATGTAATGTTTAATATCAAAATGAATTTTAATATGAATAAGAAAAATTTGAGTAATGTAATGAAAGTACCGCAAAAGATATTCCTTCTTTTTGCAATCTTCTGTATCAGCGCAACGGGCGCATTTGCGCAAGACGTTATTATCCTGAAAAACGGTAATGATATTCAAGCCGTAGTGTCGGAAATAGGGACAGACGAGGTCAAGTACAAAAGATTCGACAACCCCGACGGTCCAACCTATACCCTGAAAAAGGGAGAAATCTTTATGATTATGTACCCCAACGGTAGCCGCGATGTGTTTTCGGAAGTATCGACGCCTGTTTCCACGCCAGCGCCCAGCGCCGGTGAATCTGTCAAAACGGATTTGACTTTTCGTAATGGTGGTTATGTTTGGCAAAACGAAAAAAAACTTAGCCCCGAGCAGGTAAGATTATTGATGGCTGGCAACAGCGAAGCGCTAAATTTATACAACAGCGGCAGGTCGCTTAATATAGCGGCGCAGGTTATCATATATCCTTCTGCGTTTTTTGTGGGATGGGACCTCATAGATTTCCTGTTTGGAGATAGCGACGGAACGCTTTTGACGGTTGGCGCAATAGGCTCTACCATCGGAATTATAATAGGATTGACGTCTGATAAGAAAATTAAAAACTCGTTATTGCTGTACAACTCGCAAGCAAGCAACAATTCCGTTTCCTATCAGGTAAACTTTGGTTTCACGCAAACAGGCGTAGGGTTATGTATGCGGTTCTAATAAAAAATAGTATTAAGTTAATGGAAAAATGGCGTAAATATTGGAGGCGTTTTCCCGTTAGGGAAAAAATATCGGTAGAAGAGATAGACATACACGCTCTGCGCCGTCCCGTTTGGGACGGAATATGGATAGAAAAATATTGCGTACCTAACGGGATGACAAATCATAAGCGTCATTTATAACAATAAAAAAGATATAAGTAAGATGAATAAAACAAATTTGAGAAATGTAATGAAAGTACCGCAGAAGATATTCCTTCTTTTTGCAATCTTCTGTATCAGCGCAGCGGGCGCATTTGCGCAAGACGTCATTATCCTGAAAAACGGTAATGATATTCAAGCCATAGTGTCGGAAATAGGGACAGACGAAGTCAAGTACAAAAGATTCGACAACCCCGACGGTCCAACCTATACGCTGAAAAAGGGAGAAATCTTTATGATTATGTACCCCAACGGCAGTCGCGATGTGTTTTCGGATGTATCAACGCCTGCGCCAGTTGAGACAAACAATCGATTACCACAAATATCGATAACAAAAGAACCGACGACATATTCGTATAATAAATTTAGACTGTATCTTAGCCTTGTAAGCGGACACAGTTGCGGCGGTTTATGGGGTCCTTCGTTGGAAGCGCGATTTAATCGATTCGGATTTCACACAGGAGTTGGAGTCTTGCTGACTGATAACAACGATTATTTAGACAAAAGCGACCATATTACATGGTCGATTGGCGGGAAATGGTATTTTTGGAAAGACATGTATACCGGCACAATGATTGGAGTTATTGGTCAAGAACACAGTTACGAATACGACCGTTATGGAAGGTTACGGTATAGTTCCGAATCCATTGTAGGACTATCAGAAATGATTGGCTACAGGTGGTCGTGGGGAAGCAGTGTTCGTTTTGGAGTAAATGCAGGATTAGGCTTTGCTTACGGCTTTAACTATGACTTGTTTACTATTGCCTACGATGTAGGCGTATCTATTAGTTTTGGCACAAAATAAATAAAAGCAAATGTTCAAACCTAAACTTTTAAATTTATTCTGTATCATTACAGGGCTTGTATTTTTAGCGTCAGGCTTTAGTAAAATGCTTGATGTAACAGGTTTTGCCTATCTCGTCAGTTCATACGGTTTGAGATGGGCAGGCGTTTTTGCTCCGGCAATCGTGGTTGTTGAAATAGTTGTCGGGCTGTTGCTGGTTTTCGGTATACAGTTGCGTCGGGTTTCGCTGTTCTCTGTTTTTATGTTGGCGGCGTTTACCATAGCGTATGGATACGGATACTGGGCGCATCAGATTGAAGACTGCGGGTGCTTTGGCGGCGTTATGAGCAGAGTGAAGACGCCTTTTTGGGTGGTCTTCATCAGAAATGCCTTTCTGATATATTTTATGGTTGCGGCTTACAGACTGACAGTTTTTGAACGTCTCGCCATAAAATGGAAACCGGCTTTGATTCATTTCACCATTATCGTTGCAGCGTTTGCGTCAGGATTGACTTATCATCCGATTTCGAGACCTCGCGCAGACGTCGCGCACGAAACAATGGGCAGAGCAGCGTTTAAGATTCCCGAGCCGTTTGAAGAACTGCTGTCTCCCGATTCATCGTATTTTGTTTTTGTCTTTTCCTACACTTGCCCTTATTGTTGGAACTCTATCGAAAACCTGAAACAATATGCCAACTTGCCGGAGATAGACAGAGTGATTGGTATTACGCCGGCAGACACTACCCACAGCGCTTTGTTCTACAAACAGTTTAATCCGCAGTTTTCAATATACGCTTTGCCGCCGGAAGTTGCCGAATCTATGGCGTCCGCGTATCCTACGGCATTTTACGTGAGAAACGATTCTATCAGGCGCGTCATTAAAGGTGGACTGCCCTGTTCCTATTTCTTTCAAAAATCTATAAAAACCTTTGAAGAGTCTAATTTTTAATTTTTAATAAATCTATATCATGCAAAAAATAATATTATTAATCGGTTCTATTTTTATTTTATTTAGTTTCATTTTCATAGGATTTGGGGCATGCTCCAAAGACGACGACGACAACGGCGATGACAGCGCCGACTATCGTGCATACGACGACGACATTGATAACTTTATCAATGACTTTTTTTGCGGAGAAGGCTATCTAAGCTGCTCCGGCGACTATTGCTGTTCGGTGGAATATCCTTACACAGGCGGTAGCGAATACTGTTATGCCACATTGGCGGCATGTCAAAGAGATAATGATGACTGCAAGAAATGTGGCGGCGGCGATAATCCCCCCAGTTGTCCAAGCCCTGCATATAAGAGATGCGCAAGCAGTCTGAAGTGCTGTCGTTCAGACTATCCTTACTTCGGAAGTAACGGAAAATGCTATACCAGTTTGGCTGCATGTAAGAAAAAAGCGGCTGACTGTGTAGATTGTGGTTTCTAATACCATAGTGAAAGTAATTATCGTAAATTTTATCAATAAAAAATCTAAATAAAAATGAAGACAAAAGTAGGTCAAGTCTCCGAAGAGGAGCGCAACGAGATACAATCGTTGTTTGAGCGTAGAAACGGATTGCTGGAACTTGCAAAAGTAATCGGCGAAAACGACGTTATCTACGATAAATTGGTTAGAGACATGGGCGTTACCACCTCGCGTTTCGAACAATGGTGGAGCCAAATGGGCGAAAAATACCAATGGCAATCAACCAAAAACGGAAAATGGGAAATAGATTTCAATACATGCGACATATACTTGCTAAATTGAAAACTGATCATTAATCATTTTAAAACATTAATCAGATATGAAAGATTTAAGTCTTAATCGTAGAGATTTTCTCAAAAAGGGCGGCAAATGCCTGCCTTTTATGGCGCTTGTGTCGCCGGGCATACTGATGCTTAACAGTTGTAAAGACCCCGACGATTCTTACGGGTGCAAAGATTGCAGCAACGACTGCACAAACGGTTGCGGCACTTTATGTGAAGCCATGCCCGAAGCGGGCTGGTGCATGGGGTCGGGATGCAACAATGACTGCGCGGGCAGTTGTCAGGATACATGCTCAGGCAGTTGTACCGGAACAGCATCTTCTTCAGGATGCGGCAATACTTGTTCGGGCACCTGTTCAGGCACCTGTTCAGGTAGTTGCACCGGCACGGCAAGAGCTACAACAACCTGTCAAGCATGTACTAATGCCTGCGCTCAGAATTGCAGTTCCTCGTCCTACAATGTTTGCGACGCCTGTACTTTTTCTTGTGTTCGCAATTGTTCAGGAACCTGTTCATTAGCTTGCATGTCATGCCATGGCGGCGCAACAATAGTTGCCAATTGCAGTTCCTGCGGCACAAGTTGTAGCTCTAATTGCATAAATACCTGCGATACACGTTGCGTAACCGGTTGCAGAGGAAAATGCAAGGGCGGGTGCATTAATGGTTGTTACGGGTCATCAAGATAAAGATATGCAACAGGCAAAACAAAGCGTAGAATGGAAGGCAGGTCAAGCCAAATCCATCACATTCATTGTTACCAAGGATTGCCAACTCGCCTGCAAATACTGCTATTTGTCGGGCAAGAACAGCGATGAAACGATGTCTTTCGACATTGCTCAAAAAGCCGTCGATTATATTCTTTCCGACAGGCAATTCAAGCAATACGATTCGGTGATATGGGATTTTATAGGCGGAGAACCTTTTCTTGAAATAGATTTGATAGACCGTATTTGCGATTACATCAAGGTGCAGATGTTTGTCAGGAATCATCCATGGTTTGAATCATACCGATTCAATTTTTCTACAAACGGACTTATGTATGCCGACCGGCGCGTACAGGATTATATCGCGAAAAACCTTAATCACGTCAGTATAGGTATTACCATCGACGGGACAAGGCAAAAACACGATATGCAGCGGGTATATAAAAACAGTGGCGCCGGTTCTTACGACGATGTCGTAAAAAATATCCCACTGTGGCTTGAACAGTTTCCCGGATCGGGAACAAAAGTTACGGTAAGCCACGACGACCTGCCATACGTTGCAGAAAGCGTACTGCATCTGTTTTCAATTGGAATCAGAGATGTCAACATCAATGTCGTGTTTGAAGACGTTTGGCATGATGGCGACGATATCCTGTTTGAAAACCAATTGACGACGCTGGCTGATGAAATGATAGAAAAAGGATTGTACATGGAGCATTACTGTTCATTCTTTTCGGAACATATCGGCAAACCGCAAGACCCCGTCCTGGAAAATCAAAACTGGTGCGGAGCCGGAAAAATGCTCTCGATAGACGCCGCCGGTAATTTCTATCCCTGTACCCGTTTCGCAAAATATTCATTGTGGAACAAAGAGCCTGTAATCATCGGAAACGTGCGCGACGGAATTGACCAAAACAAACTTCGTCCATTCACATCGCTCAACAGATGCGCCCAAAGCCCGCAGGAATGTATCGATTGCGAAATAGCCTCAGGATGCGCATGGTGTCAGGGTACGAATTATGATTTTGCAGATACCGATACCATTTTCCAAAGGGCTGTATATATTTGCAATATGCACAAAGCGCGTGTCAGAGCAAATAATTATTTCTGGAATAAACTTAAACAAATAAGTAACGAAGATGAACCAAGTTGAATATGCAGTTATTTTGTTAGATTCCACAGCCCCTTCTTTTTGCTATTATTCGGTTGAAAACAGGGGAAAAGAAATCATGACCGAAGAAATGCTTTACAGGGCGCTTTCTTTCTGCGAGCGCGAGGAGTATTATCCAACGGTGATATACGGTAATGAGCCGCCAAATGACGCCTGCATGGCGGCGCTCTCCGAATTTCCCCATACGCGAATCATACCTTTAACATTTGCCGCCAATATTAACCCTTCGGATATATATACGGTTAATTTTGTCGATTTTGAATCCGCATTGACCAAGCGGAACCCGAATAAGGACTTAAATGTTATTTTGCGTATGAAGATGGGCGACCTCCTGCTCCTGGCTGATTTATTGGAACAGTATTGGAATCATTTCATAAGGCTAAACGTAATTTTTCACGACGTTCAACATGCAGACGAAACCACGCTCAATAAGTTTCGATTAGACCTTGCATACATAAGCGATACGTTATACAGAATGTATACAAGCGGAAGATACTTTGAACTTAATTTTGCTACCGACCGTATATTGCTTGGCGAAATGAACAGTTGCAATGCCGGAGTAAAGCATATAACGCTGGCGCCCGACGGTAATTTTTATATCTGTCCGGGATTTTATTACGACAACTGTTCGCCTGTCGGCTCGCTAAATAGCGGAATAAATATCAGCAACAGGCAACTTTTAGAGTATTCACATGCGCCCATTTGCAATCTATGCGACTGTTATCAGTGTAAACGCTGCGTATACCTCAACCGCCACGCAACCCTCGAAGTGAATACGCCGTCGCATGAGCAATGCGTCGCATCGCATCACGAAAGAAACATGTCCGGATTTCTACTTGAAAAACTAAAAAAACGCGGACTAATGATAGATTTACCAAAAATTGAACCGCTGTTTTATCTCGACCCAATTGAAGTTATACAGTAGTTCTGAAATTCAAATATTTTCCGCAACAAGTCCATACCAACTCCGTACCATCTCCGTACCAAGTCCGATACAGGAGTGTTATAATCGAGCAATAACCGTAGAAAGACCTGCGTTGGACAGTCGTAGACTCGAAGAAGTTGTGCAAAATGGATTATCTTTTAATATACAGTCTTTAAAAATAATATTGCCAAAAACCCATATTTTCAAAAAGCGCCCTTAATAGAAAACGGACGCCTGCCACATTCTCCCTTATTTTTTGTAAAACGGACGCCTGCTTTTTTTTGTGGATTTTGAAAAAATAGTTACCTTTGCTGCGTTAAAAAAAATAAAACCAATGAATACCAAACGTTCTCTTCGTTTTTTCAATACCACCGGTCCGTGTAATCCTGACAGACATTATATGCTTCCGCCTGAGGCGCGTTTAGTAGATGCGCAGTTAAATCGCTATATAAGCGACGAACTCTATTGGGTGCTTCATGCTCCGCGTCAAGTAGGCAAAACGACTTTCCTTCAAAGTTGGATGCGGGAAATTAATGACGGCGGCGAGGCTGTGGCGTGTTATGTGAGCGTTGGCTGTTGCGATTGCATATCAGAAGCAAAGCGGTCAATGCCTACAATTTGTGAATCTATAAAATGGTATGCCTCAGTTCAAGACATCCCTGTTCCAAACATTACCGATAAAGCGCCATTCAGTATGTTGAAAAACATGTTGAGTAACTGGGCTGGTTTGGTAGCGCCCAAACCGTTAGTAATCTTATTCGACGAAGTCGATGTACTTATTGACGAAACTCACATAACCTTTTTGAATCAGTTATCCGAAGGTTTTGTTTCTCGCGGCGTTGGCGCATTCCCTGTTTCCATTGGATTGGTGGGCAGGAGTGATATGAAAGATAACATTACTGTTCCTGAATGCTATTCCGGCTTGCCGTTCAATATCATAGACGATTCGTTGATACAGTTCAAGTTTACGAAGGAAGATATTGCTAATCTTTTCTCACAAAGAACCTCTGAAAATGCGCAAGAGATTACTCAAGATGCTCTGGATTATGTATATGAGCAGTCGATGGGACAACCATGGATTGTCAATTCGCTGTTTGCAAGGGCTACTTTGCGTATACTCGATGAAAAAAGCGTTGAACCCATTACATTAACACTCATAAAGGAAGCGCGGGAACAGATGCTGAAGGCAAATGATGTGCATCTTGAAGGTCTGACATATAGAATGAGATATCCGACGATACGTCAAATTATAGAAACGATGATTACAGGCGATTCGTTTTCTGACTTTGCCGAAAACGATTCTTTCAAACTTTTACAAAATCTTGGTTTTTTAACCTTCGAAAATGAATTGTCGGACTTTACAAATCCTGTTTATCGCGAGGCGGTCTTCCGTCATCTTGTTTACGGACAGCTTTTATCCATACCCAAACCCGAATGGCAGTGGGAAAAAACGGACGGGTCGTTAGATATGGACAAGATACTTGAAAAGTTTCAAAAATTCTGGCGACGTTATGCAGATGTTTGGGAAGAGAAATCCCGATATACCATAGCATTTCAGCATATACTATTGATGGCTTTTTTGCACAGGATACTCTACAATGAAGGACGTATTGACTGTGAATTTGCAGCCGGACGCAAACGAACGGATTTATGCGTCGAATACAATAAACATCTGTACATTGTAGAAATAAAATTGGTTCTTGATAACGATTTACCTCAAACCGTCAGAGAAGAAGGATTGGAACAAATCAGAGAGTACCGCGACACGTCTGCTCCCGATGCTCCCGCTTATTTAGTTATTTTCGACCGCCGCCCAAAAACAAAGGAAAAATCATGGGACGAAAGAATATCATGGGAACAGGACGGCGAGGTAACCGTGTTAGGATGCTGAAACAAAAACCGAAAATCACTTATGTCTATTTTCAAAAAAATAAAGGTTTTTCTTTACAGGAATGCCTTATCGAAAACTCCGAACACTTTTAAGGCTCGGGTTCGTTCGGAGCGTTCGCTGGGCGTAAAGGATATTTGTATATCTGCCACCAAGCGTGGCGGTGCGGATATGTCTGCGTCGGCGATGGAACATGCCGTCAATTTGTGGCTCGGGGAAATGGCTTACCTCCTGTGCGACGGCTTCGCGGTAAACGCGGAATGGTTCACGGCGGCAGTTAAGATAAAGGGAGTGTTCCACAATCCCCGCGAAGACTTCGACCCGATGAAACACTCCGTAGAGTTTGATTTTCGGCAAGGAGCGCTATTGCGAAAAGAACGCGAAAAGATATCCGTTAAGGTTCTCGGCTTGGCAAAAACAGCGCCGGAGATAGCCCAAGTAACCGACATAAAAACAGGAAGCGTCAACGACCTGCTAACGCCCGGACGAAACCTGCGCATAAAAGGAGAAAAACTTAAAATCACCGGCGGCAACAAAGCAAACGGCGTATATTTCATCAACAAGAGCAACGGCGAGCGTATCAAAATAAACGACTCCGACGTGATAATCAACAAGCCTTCGGAACTGGTGATTGTAATCCCTGAATTGGAAGCGGGAACATACAAATTGAAACTAACCACCCAGTTCAGCGGACATAGTAAAATATTGCTGAAGAAGCCTGTCAACAGTATCTTCAACAGGACGCTGACGGTAGCATAATGTTTAACTCTCGGAATAGCGTTATTCCGAATAATGGAATAACGTTATTCCAAGTATCGGAACAGTATTATTCCGAGTATTGGAATAATACTGTTCCGGCAGTCTGACATTATAGGATAAATGTCTGAAAACAGTAAAAATTACAAATTGCCAAAAGTTCGCTTGCTTCGCTCACAACGAAAGCCCTACTGTTGATTATTGTTGTGCATTCTCTTTTGCGGATACAAAATTAATCATTATTTTTGTACCGCAATACTTGATAAAGCCTCTTTCTTTTTGAAACGTAATCAAGTTAAAGACTAAGCCTCTCTAAATAAGAGGCTTTTGTATATATCTGATGTTTTTTTACATTGAAGAATAATCATAAATATAAAGGCGGTAAAAAAACTATATGTTTCATTTCTATAGTTTATGAATACATCGGATTAACTGAATCCAACTGGGTTCAATATATTCAAATTGGAAATGTTTTTGAAGTCATTGCTATCGCATGTTACAAGCGTCAGGTCATAAACAATTGCTGTGGCGGCAATAATTGCATCGGGCAATTTGATTTTAAAAGATTTTCTGATAATTATGGTTTGCTTTTCAATTTCTTTTGTTAAAAAAAGACGTTGAAATGTATTACAAAACGTGGTAATTCTTCTTTCCTCGTCCCGATTTTGAAACGGAAACCCCAGAGCCTCTATGTATGTTATGGTAGATATATAGAGATCATCGTCATCTTTCACAAAATCATTTATATTCAATCCATCTTGAGCTGAATAGATGATAATGTTCGTATCTATCAAAAGCCTATCTCCATTCATCTCTAATTTTTCTTTGATAAGCGATAGGATCAGTAATATTAACAAGCATATTTTTTGATTTTATTGAATCAAGCGCTCTTTTTACTGCCTTTGCATTTCCCTGTGAAAGATTGTAAGGCTCTACCTTTACTTCTTTTACAAAACGAATGTTTTTTAACCATTCAACCAACATTAATGCATTGTTACCTTTGTCTACTATTACCGATATTGTATTCATGACTATTATATTAAATAAATATATTCCTAATGTGTACGTACCTAATTCATTAAATCATCTCCCGGAAAATACTGTGCCGATACATGATTATTGGTTATATATCGCACCTTATGTATTATCTCCCCATATTTCTTTATCGTTTTGAAAAACACATAATATTGCGTCCTTTTGTTTTTTATTATTGTAATGTATTTCATTCCTTTGCCGTATTTATCAAAGTATTCAGGCGCCGGTTTATGTCGTTGTATGACAATCTCAACTTCTATCATGTCATAAATATCATCGACATAGCGAACCGCGTCTTCATAAAATCCAAAATACTTATCCTTGTTGTAAAGAATAGGGGCAAGGCTATCAATATAGTTGAGCGCTTTTGTTAGGTATACTATTCTCATTTGTCTGAAAAGAATTTTTTTAATCTCTTGTGCGTCTCAAGCCTAAATTCATCCTTTGAAATATACACGTCGTCGTCATCGTCGCTCTCGTCATTATAATTATAATCGTCATCGGATACTCTGGCAAAAATAAACATGTTTCTCCCTTCTTCAATATAAACATATTGGTTAATAGCCAAATCAAAGTACTTTTGACCATTGCTTAAAAACTCTTTACTATTTACTATTGTCATGATTTCATCATTTTTTAAATTACGCCGCAAAGGTAACAGTTTTTCTCAAAACAAAAAACAAGATTATTCCCATCCCTGAAAATAATCTTGCTAATCTTATGCAAAACAAACAGACCTATTCGGAACTAAAAGCCAAGCGGAAGCCGATGCTGCCGAAGCGATAGTCGGGGTCGTCGCTACCACGGTAAGCCACACGACAGTCCGCGGCAATGAAATACCAAGAGCCGCCACGAACCACGCGGGTAGAGCCCGACGTAGGTCCTTTAGGATTATCTTTCGCAGTAGAAGTGTAAGAAGCCCGCCAATCACCGCACCACTCATATACATTACCGCTCATATCATAAATTCCCAACTCATTGGGTGCTTTTGTACCAACAGGCTGTGTGCTGCTATTGCTATTCGTACGATACCATGCAACATCGTCAATGGTATTGCTACCGCTGTAAATATAGTTATTTGTCTGGCTACCGCCGCGCGCCGCATATTCCCACTCTGCCTCGGTAGGCAAACGATACTGCTTGCCTCCGCCTGCCAACTGGCTAAACTTGTAGCAAAAGCCATTCTCATAATATGTGACGCCATTTACTGTATAACCGGCTGCGCTCGAAGATGTACCTACTATATCGTTCCAATTTACGTAATACATGGGATAATTATCGCCAACACCATTAAGTCCCCATCCGATTAACGCTTCTTGTTGTTGTATAGTGGTGCCCATTACCGCCTCCCACTGCGCCTGCGTTACCTGATATTTGCCGATACTGTAACTGTCAAGCGTTACCTGATGCGATGGGCTTGCTCCATAATCAAGACTGTTTTCACTACCCATCGTGAACGTACCGCCCTGCACAAATACCATTTCAGGCTCTCCGGCATGTTGCGGAAAAGATACCGAAACATTTTGCAGCGGTTCTTCACCACGCGGAACGATGTATGTATTCAGCATGGTCGCCTTGCGGGGACTTGCGAGCGCAAAGGCAAAGCGATACATTCGCGCGCCTTCATATTCGGCAGTCATTTCATGGTTATAAACCACGCCTCCTACATTGAACTTGATGGTTACATCCTCGCCAGAAGGCAACGCTAGCATCTCAAACGTGGCAGAGGTAGCATTACTGCTCTTTTTGCGTAGCGTTACAGGCTGCTTTTCGCTGAAGCCGGTAAGCGTTCCGTCGGCAAGTTGCAGCGTTGCCTGCGTGTATAAACCTTCTACCGTTACGGTCATTGCCGCAAAGTCGGCTTCCGTAAGGTTTAGATTCTCATCGCCTGTTACCGTCAGTTCCACTTTGGCAAGCGATGAGAA
>Ga0099364_10009025_pt1 | contig 13911 bp, 10 predicted proteins | sample TergutTh196P3_FD_73070 | JGI IMG/M metagenome (GOLD analysis project Ga0099364, IMG submission 73070) | Microcerotermes parvus P3 segment gut microbial communities from Pointe-Noire, Republic of the Congo - Th196 P3 | ecosystem: Host-associated > Arthropoda: Insects > Digestive system > Gut ...
CAAACATAAATATGTTGTTTATTTTCGCCGGGCTGCTGATGGCTATCTTCGTCGCGCATGACTATAGCTCCGGCTTTGTAAAAAACATCTTCACCGTCCATTCTAAAAAGATAGACTACGTTATCTCCAAAAGCGCAATCGGGATTTTCAGCGGCGCGGGAATGATACTCACTTACGTTTTCGGAGCGGTAATCGCGGGATTGCTTACAGGAAAAGCGTTCGATGTGAATGTAAGCGGCTTGATATTCTGCTTGATTTCAAAAGCGTTCTTAATGAGCGTATTCTGTTCGCTGTTTTTAAGCATAGCCGTGTTTTTTAGAAACAGGCTTTGGCTCACGATCGTATTCACTTTCCTGTTTGGAATGATGCTCTATCCGGCGGCAAGCGTCGCTACGCTCAACTCAACCGCAATCACAACTCTTATCACGTTGTTTGCTGGGGCGGTTGGCGCGGTTGGAATTGGAGCGGTTTCAACCAAGTTTCTCCAAAAGCGCGATTTGGCATGACAACAAAATCTTAATCCACCAACATAAGTCTTGGCTTAGTTGATGGATTAAGACAGTTTCACGGTGATCATGGGGCATTTGCGTCAACACCGGAACTCCCCATGAAAATGCTACGGGATTATTTCTTTGAAAAAATCCCTTTCAGCCACAGCGTACACAAAGGCACCCACATGGCAACGCTCTTGTCGATTCTCTCCCCGCTTGGGTCGAGTAAGTCATTGCAAACGGACATACCATGTTCTCCGCTCTGAAAGATGTGCATTTCAAACGGCAGCTTATGTTTGTACATGGCCTCGCCCATCAGTATGGGGTTTATAACAGGGACATATTTATCATAACGATTGTGCCAGAAGAACATCGGTGCTGTATGGGAGCTTACATAATTAACCACATCCAACTCGGGAGTGCGGTCAGCAGATATTTTCCCCGGTACCGGAACAATCAAATCATCATCCTGATTATCAAATATTGTGGACAACAGGCTTGCGCCGTAACCAATGACTGCGGCATTAGGTTTAATCCCCTCAAATGGCGCGCCGATACGCTCGGCAAGACCGGGCGTATTCCATTGTGTGGCTGACAGTGCGGCAATACATGCGCCTGCGGAAAATCCCATCAAGGCGATTTGGTCAGCCGCTATGCCCCATTCATCGGCGTTACGCCGCACTTCCCAAATCGCTTTTGAAGTTTCGTCTAACGGATTTGGGAATGCCGAATCGTCACCGACCGAATAATGAAGCACGAAAGTATGGAATCCTTCTTTTGCAAAGGTAAGCGCAACCGGCTCCGCTTCGGTTTCTGACAAGAACATGAACGCCCCACCGGGTAAAATGATGATAGCCGGGCGTTTTGGCAGCGGATTCCCGTTCATCGTCCGGTTCAAGATATACGTTTTCAAACATACGCGACCGTCAGGCGTAAAGTTAATTGTTTTCTGTAGCACAGGAATTCCCCCTAATTTTTATGAGTTTATGCAGCCGCTCACAGCATAATAGGCATGACATAACAACAAATCCGATAATTATCAAAATTATCCAAGCGGCATCGTAACTACCTAAGAAGTCATAGATGAGTCCCATTAATGTAGGGGATAATGCAATGCCCAATGCTGTCACAACAGACAAAGAGCTAATAATTGCAGGGAAGTCTTTTTTACCAAAGAACTTTGAGGCGTATATGTTGACAGCTAAAGAAAACCCTGTAGAGGCAAGGCCTAAAAATATCGTGTGCAACCACGGTGCAGCGGGGTACAGAGCAAGCAATGCAAATGTGGGAGATAATATGGCAAACACTCCTAGCGCTACCCCTCCAACTATGGTGCCGAAACGGTCAAAGATATAGCCCATTAGGATTTTTCCCAATGTTAAAAACACCATGCACAGAGCTACCACCGCAGATATTGTTCCAGCGGAATACCCTAAATCCCCAAGATGCGCCGGCGTGTGTGCGGTTGGTGCCGACGCGCTTATAGAAAGACCAAGCAGCGACAGTGCAAGCAGCCAGAATATTGGAGTGCGACGGGCTGTTCTAAATGCGACACCATCATTTTCGGGGGCTTGCGGAGATAGATTGCTTAGATTCCCTGTTCTGTAAGGCTGCAAGCCCATAGATTCCGGCGTATCTTTTATCATAATCAATATGGCGGGTATCAAAACCACAAGCGATATAATGCCAGAAAAAGCAAATGCCCATCTCCATCCAAAATTATGAATAACATAGTTTGCCATAGGGTTCATCACAGCCGCGCCCAAGCCGCTGCCTGCATATGCTATTCCAAGTGCAAGACCGTTTTTATCTTCAAACCATCTGCTAACTAAAATGCCGATTATCATAAAATTACCAGCACCCACGACCAGTCCATTAATCACCGCCAATAAATAAAAATGCCAAATATCCGTACACAACGAATAGGCGGCCAAAGACAGGGCGTTAACGCTTGTGCCTATAAACATAATCTTTTTGATGCTGTACTGCCTCGCCATCCTTCCATAAACAGGTAGCACCAGCACACTTATAATGGCGGATATAGTACGAAAAAAAGTGAACTCCCCTCTTGAAAACCCCAAATCCTCCGTAACAGGTCTTAAGAAAATACCGGCTGTATTGTGGAATCCAATACCCGCGCCAGCCACCAGCACACAAGCCGCAACAATGTACCAGCCGTAAAAAACTCGTCGCTTTCCCATCGTGGTCACCCTCATTGTTTAGGATTCCTCCCTTTCAGAACAGTGACGCAGCCTATTTCCCGAACATCCGCGCTGCTTCTTTCATGTTCTTGGTGACGCTGATACCGAATGGGCAGTTTTTCTCGCAAGTCCCGCATTCAATGCAGTCGCTTCCGTGTGTCGGAAGTGCATTGTAATGGGCGCGGACGGTATCTCCGTCGCTTACTTGCGCCATATCCAGATACTTTGTCACGGCGGCAATATCAACACCTTGCGGGCAAGGCAGACAGTGATTGCAATACATACACTTGCCTCCAAGAAAGGGGAGCCCGTTTTGCATTATCGTCGTGTAATCTCGCTGTTCCGGAGTTGCGTTTTCATAGTCGAGGGCTTCTTGCATTTCCCGGACAGTTTGCGCTCCTGCCAACACACTCGAAACAGCGGGGCGGTCAAGAGCAAATGAGAGACATTGTTCCACCGTTAGTGCGCTCCCCAGATTTGATTTCTCCGCGTCAAGCAATCTTCCTCCGCCAAACGGCTTCATCACGCTGATGCCTATTCCTTTGGCGGCACAGAGGCTATAAAAATCCGCCCTTACAGGGTCAATTTCAAGCCTATCCAACTTGTCATTTTTCATCATTAATTCAAAGAAATTTCCACCGGGAGCAAAATCGAATACGGGGTTTATCGAAAACATAACCATGTCGATAATCCCAGTGTTTATCATTTTTATGCCGGTGGCGGGGCTGTGCGTACTCGCACCAATATAACGTATGACACCGTCTTTTTTGAGTTTCTGCACATATTCAATATACGGCGAATCAAAGGCTTCTTTATAATCATCCTCGGTGTCAACGAAGTGTACCATTCCTATGTCGATATAATCGGTATTAAAACGGGTCAGAAAATCTTCTACAAACTCACCGCACTTCTCCGTGGCGCGAGTTCTTAGGTATTGTCCGTCATCGTTCAAAGCTGCTCCTATATGACCTTGTATGATGACATCCTTGCGGCGCTTGCCGATGGCGCGACCGATGTTGGAACGTACCTCCGACTGCGGCATAAACACGTCGATGATATTCACTCCGCCATCAAGGGCAGTATTCAACACAGCATTAATCGTCTCAAACGGCTTGCCCTCCATATGTTCAGCACCCCAACCAATCTCGCTGACTTGCAGACCGGTATTGCCAAGGTTCCTGTATACCATCTCTACCTCCCTGAATTCAACTTATGATTTTTCGGTCATTTAAGCTACTTCTACCATAACTGTCGCTCTATTTTTCCAAGCCACTCATATCATACTAACTGTTCCATCATAAGATGGGCAAAAGATATGAAAGGTTAAACAGCCAATCCGTGGAGCTATGTTTTCTCTAATTATAGCCAAATCATGATTTTATGTAAAATGCCTATACTACATGAACAGTTATGCCTAACATGAATATCGCAATTATGCCTTGTCATTTACCTTGCTAAGTTTCACGGCACTAGCATAATGCTTACAAGGCATTTCTGAGAATACAATATAGGCATTAGACATTTTTAATTGTCTGTAATAATATGCAAATATTCCCATGAGGACTGCCTATATTTAGCAATTAAATTATGTACGGAGGAACGATTATGAAAAGGAAGAAACTTCTTAAGCTCTTTTGCTTGGGGTTAGCTTTTGCATTTATCCTCGCATTCTTTACAGGGTGCGGCGATAACAGCAATACTGGGTCAGCTAACACCAATGATGCGGCGGTAGGACAAAGCAACACACCGAATACATCCGGCAATGATGTCACAACTACAGCAGGAACGGAAGGCAATAAGTCTGGTAAAGTTGGATTCGTGCTCGCAGATTTGTCAAACGAGTTCTTTGCTTATTATGGGAACTCCGTGAAAGAGGCTCTCGGCAATGAGGGGTATGATGTTGTTCTGACATCATATGACGGTGAAGTGACAAAAGCGATGGAACAAATTGAGACTTTAACTAGTCAAGGTGTCGAGGCAATATTGATGATGGGGGCGACGCCAGACCTTGGCGATAGCCTGAGAGCAGCCCGGGCAAATGGAGTAAAGGTTCTGCTTGCAGGTAATGAAATTGAAGGCGCATACGATGTGTGCCTTATTGCTGACAATACGCAAATAGGCGGACTTATAGGACAAATGGGTGCGGACCACTATAACAACCATCTCATAGATGATGATTCGGCCGAGGTCATTGCGATCGTATACAGCTACGGCGGTATTGATATGGCAAATCGGGGGAACGCAATAGTCGACACGTTTAATGCGCAGACAAATATTGATGAGACAAGGTTTCACATTGTGGAATTTTCGCAGGATAGCGGAGATACGACGGGCTACACCATGATTGAAAACACGCTTACAAGGTTTCCGGACACGAAGCTCGTAATGACAATTAGCGATACGTTCGGACTGGTCGCATTGAATATCATGAACGCAAACGGAATGACAGGCGATGAATATGCCGTTTACGGCTCTGATGCAACAATGCAGGCGTTACTCGAAGTCGCGCAAGTAAACGGATCTTCAATTTTCCGAGGTACTGTAAGTATGGGCGATATTGTAAGCCAGACCGCTGAAAATGCTCTGATGCTTCTCCGAGACGAATTTGAAACGCTTCCGTTCCGTAATGAGGGACCCGGAACCTCGATTACTGAAGAAAACGTATTTATGTTCCTTCCCCCACAATAGAAATAACGAAAGATTCATTGAATTTAGGGAAGCCGTTGGCTTATGAGGTGCGGTTTCCCTTTATTTAATTGAGAGGTATTCTATGAGAAATAAAATAGTGCTTGAGACGAAAGAACTGCGAAAAACTTATCCCGGAGTTATTGCGCTAGATAATTTTAGTTGTAAATTTGAAAAAGGCGAAGTACACGCCCTTATAGGTGAAAACGGTGCGGGCAAGTCAACATTGATAAAATGTATCGCTGGAGCAATCTCGCCCGATAGCGGCAGCATAGTGATTGACGGAGATGCCTATCTCGGATTAGATGCATTTGTCGCTAAGGAAAAAGGGATTGAGGTTATATATCAAGAGTTCAATCTTGTACCCTCTCTTTCCGCTGCGGAAAACGTGTTTCTCAATGAAAAAACATCAAAATTTATAGTAAATGATAAGGAGCGCAACAGGCGCGCAAAAGAAATATTTCATTCTATTGGTGTGGATATTGACCCGGCGCAAGCTATTTTGGGGATGTCTCCCGCTAATATGCAAATTGTAGAAATAGCAAAAGCAATCAGCCGTAATGTAAAAATTCTGATTATGGATGAGCCAACTGCGCCCCTGACGCTCAGAGAGGTTCAGATGCTTTTTCGCGTCATAAAGGATCTGAGGGAAAAGGGGGTCACAATAATATACATCTCTCACCGATTAGAGGAATTGTTTGAGATTGCAGATCGCGTGACTGTTATGCGTGACGGATTGTTAGTAACAACAAAAGACATAGCGGAAGTAACCAGACAAGAGTTGATTAGATTAATGACAGGAAGAGAGCTTAGCGGAGTATTCCCAAAACGAAACGCAATTATTGGAGAGGAAGTTCTGCGGGCTGAAGGCTTGTGCGGCTTTGGTGTTGAAGGCGTGAATTTCACACTTCATAAAGGAGAAGTGCTTGGATTTGCGGGACTTGTCGGTGCAGGCCGAACAGAAATCATGAATGTTTTGTTCGGAGCATTCCCAAAAACCTGCGGAACGACTTATGTCAGGGGAAAAGCAGTAGACATCAAATCTCCAAATATCGCTGTACGGCACAAGATAGGGCTTATTCCCGAAGACAGAAAAAACCAAGGAATATTCCTTTTCCAAAGTATAAAATGGAACATCACCATTGGCATTATAAAACAATTGTCAAAGTTTAGCTTTGTAAAAGTACAAAAGGAAAAAATGATTACCGACGAGTATTTAGAGCGTTTTTCCATTAAAACGCCGTCATCAGAACAATTGGTACTGAATCTTTCAGGTGGAAACCAACAAAAAGTTGTACTTGCAAAAACAATCGCCGCAAAAAGCGACATTATCATTTTCGATGAACCAACACGCGGAATAGATGTCGGTGCTAAATGGGAAATCTACAAGCTGATAAATGAGCTGGTCGAGTCAGGGAAATCTATAGTAATGGTAAGTTCGGAAATGCCGGAGTTGCTCGGAATGTGCGACAACATTGTAGTTCTGTATGAACACAGGCAAACAGGTTGTGTTTCACGCGATGAGTTTTCTCAGGAATATATTCTGCATCTTGCAAGCGGTGGTAAGGAGGGAGTTGCCATATGAGCGAACAAAAGTTATTTCTATTCTACAAGAAATTCGGCATATACGTGATATTGGCTATCACATTCGTTGTTTTTGCATTGTTTGCCGATAGTTTTCTAACCCAAAGGAACATTATTAACGTAATAAGGCAGATTTCTATGCTTGGGATTGCAACGGTTGCGGTAACGTTCATGATGATAGGCGGAGGAATAGACCTATCCATTGGAGGCCAAGTTGCTGTAACAGGTATTATCGTGGGCACTTTAATTATAAATTATGGCTTTCATTGGAGCATTGCGATTGTCATAGCTGTCGTTGTGTGCGTAAGTATCAGTTTGCTGAATACTTTTGTAGCTGAAATGCTGAATATCTTTCCAATGATAGTAACTCTGGGTACAATGCAGATTCTGAACGCCTGTGCAAACGTAATGACGAACGGTAGGCCAATATATGGTATGCCCGATGCGCTTGTAAATCTTGGGCAGGGTTATATCGGCTTGATTCCAATACCTGTTATTATTTTTGTGCTTGTCGCAGTCATAGCTTGGTTCTTGTTGTATAAAACCTACTTTGGGCGATACATTTTCGCAATAGGCGGGAATCCTGAAGCGGCAAGGCTTGCAGGTATAAATGTCAGCAAAATCCGCTATTCGATTGCGATAATTGCAGGTGTCATTATTGCAATCTCCGCAGTTCTTGTCCTTGCGCGCAATACTTCGGCACAACCAAATCCCGTGGCAAATTTCGCATTTGATTGTATGACTGCCTGTGTGCTTGGCGGAGTGAGTTTTGGCGGTGGGGGCGGCAAGCTTGGCGGCGCTATCGCCGGTGTGTTTATCATCGGTATGCTGAATAATGGTATGCTCTTGATGGGTGTTGACCCGAATTGGCAGGGCGTGATCAAAGGTATTGTTCTGATTATTGCCGTCGGTATTGATTGCGTTCAAAGGAAACCGAAGAAAGTCAAGTTGCGCGCTGTTACTGCCGACGAGCCGGAGCATTGATAAAAATGCGAAGGTAACTATATCAGGAGTTTTATGCGTATAATTACATTTTGTTATTTAAGTGAAGTGTAGGAGGTTGTCATAACCATGTCAGATTATTATCAAATCGAAAAACTGAATGAACGGATGTACAGGTTAATAAGCAAAGAGGCTGTTTACATGGATCTCATAGTTGGGGATCACCACGCATTGCTTTTCGACACAGGATTCGGGTACGGCGATATAAACGCAATAATAGAGAAAGTAACTGCTAAACCGTTGATTGTAGTAAACAGCCACGGTCATGTCGACCACGCGAGCGGTAATTTTCAATTCCCCTTGGTCTATATCCACCCTGCCGACAAGGAACTTCTTGCGCAATATACGTCGTCCGAGCGGAGGCGCGGCAGCATCGAAGGAGCAAAGAATTCTGTCGATTTCGTTACAGGTGAAACCTCGAATATATTGCCTGACGGTTTTGATGAAGAAAGCTATATTAACTCAGGCTGCTCAGAGAATCTTGCGAACCTCAGAGAAGGACAGGTGTTCGATCTCGGTGGTATAACGCTGGAAGTCGTGGAACTGCCCGCTCATACGACTGGCAGCATTGGCTTGCTTTGTCCGCAGGAGCGCATACTTTATGCCGGAGACGCGATGAATCCATTTGTATGGCTGTTTCTGCCGGAATCCTTAGAATTGGAAGTGTACATTTCAACGTTAAAAAAGGCGCTTGCGCTCGATTTCGATAATTTCGTTATCTCGCACGGACCAGCGCCTCTGCCAAAGTCCGACTTGGAAGTGTACAGAGCAATTGCCGAAAACGCTGATTACGATGCGGGCTTCCCGTTTGAGTCGCCAATAGTACCCGGTGTTGACGCGAAAATTATAGTACGAGAAGGATATGGCCCTAACGAAATGTACCGTCCCGGGTTTGCGGCAATAGTAATATCAAAAGATAAATTCTGAAAGGAAGATCATCATGGCGCTAGTGAAAATGAATTATCTCTCATGGGCCTTGGGAATGCAGACGAATATAACGGTTGTACTGCCTAGTTTCACATTCGGAGACCTTTTTGCAGGCAAAGATAAACCTTCCTATGAGCAAGGTATGAAATATCAAGTGCTTTGGCTGCTGCACGGTGCGTCCGGCGATGACAGCGACTACCTCAACTTCACGAATGTTCTGCGTTATGCCGAGGAGCACAAACTCGCCGTAGTCATGCCGCCCGGCTTCAATTCGGGATACGCAGACCTTGAGGTTGGTGCCAAGTACTTCCAATTTGTCGCGGAGGAACTGCCGGAAATATGTTATGCCTACTTCCCGTTGAGCGATAAACCGGAGGACAATTTTGTCGGCGGTTTGTCTATGGGCGGTATGGGCGCGATGAAAACAGCGCTTACTTATCCCGAGCGCTTCGCGGCAGCGCTGATCATGTCCGGCAGCGCGATAACAGATCCTGCTGCAATAGGCGGCGTACCTCCGTGGGCGAACGACACAGGACTCGCAATGATGGAACTCGGCAGCGAGTCGCCGCGGCTGGCTGAACTGGCGAAATCAAATATCGAAAAAAGCTTAAGAACGCCGAAATTTTTCATCACATGGGGGGACATGGACTTTATCGGTGCAGACTGCGCTTACGGCGCGAAGTTCCTGACCGATGCAGGGTACGATGTCGTGACCGATATCGTGCCAAGGTATGGGCATGAGTGGGATTTCTGGGACCTGTCGCTTCGCAAAGCTTTTGCTGAGTGGTTGCCGCTGAAGCATAAAGCGTTTTTGCCGAATTAAAACGCATACTGAAAGCATCTTATCAAGAAAGCAGAGGAGCATTTTGATGAAACTCACAGATTACTCTGAAAAAGCCAAAGAGTTGATAGAACGGATGACACTTGAAGAAAAGGCGTCGCTGTGTTCGGGCGGTGATTTCTGGCACAGCAAAGCAGTAGAAAGAGTGGGTATACCACAGATTATGGTCACTGATGGTCCGCATGGGCTGCGCAAGCAGGCGGAGCGCACGGATCATCTGGGACTAAACTCCAGCGTTCCCGCGACGTGCTTTCCGACCGCTGTTACGACCGCTTGTTCGTTTGACCGCGAACTGCTGCGTGAGATGGGCGAGGCAATAGGTGATGAATGTCTGCAAGAAGGCGTAGCTGTGATACTCGGACCTGGCCTTAACATCAAACGTAGCCCGCTTTGCGGTCGGAACTTCGAGTATTTCTCAGAAGACCCATACCTAACGGGCGAGATGGCGACGGCGCTTGTCAGCGGCATCCAGAGCAAAGGCGTCGGCGTCTCTGTTAAGCACTACGCGGCTAACAATCAGGAAGGTAAACGTCTAGTGATTGATTCCTTGGTGGACGAGCGCGCGTTGAGAGAGATATACCTGAATGGATTCGAGGTGGCGGTGAAACAGGCGCAGCCGTGGACGCTTATGTGTTCGTATAATCGTATCAACGGCGTTTACGCGAGCGAAAACAAATACACGCTCTCGGATATTTTACGCGATGAGTGGGGTTATAAAGGATTCGTTATGTCCGATTGGGGCGCGGTATCAGATCGGGTAGCCGCGTTATACGCAGGGCTGGAACTGGAAATGCCTTATGCCGGCCCGTATAACGATATGCAAATAGTCAAAGCGATAAATGATGGAATACTCAGTGTGGAAACGCTGGACAATGCTGTATTTCGTCTGCTCCGTGTTATTTTGCTTGGGGCCGATAGCGCGAAACAAGGTTACAAATACAACCTTGACGAGCACCACGCTCTGGCAGGGAAAATCGCTTCGGAATCAGCGGTGCTGCTGAAAAATGACAATAATTTGCTACCTCTCATCAAGGGCAAAAAACTCGCGCTCTTAGGTGCTTTTGCCGAAAAACCGCGTTATCAGGGCGCGGGCAGTTCAAAAATTAACCCTACTCGTCTAGCGGCATTGCGTGATTTGCTAGCCGAACGGGGCGAGGATTTCATCTACTCACCCGGATATGACGGGGAGACGTCAAGGGAGGAACTGCTCACGGCCGCCGAGTCTGCGGCAAAATCTTCGGAATACGCGATAGTTTGTATTGGCTTACCTGATGAGTTTGAGAGCGAAGGCTTTGATCGGGACCATATGCGCATACCGGAGAGCCATATCGCGCTTCTGGAACGTGTCAGCGCCGTAAATTCTAATACGGTCGTATTGCTATTCGGCGGAAGCCCGATGGAAATGCCGTGGATAGATAACGCGCAAGCACTGTTGCTTTTATACCTCGGTGGACAAGCCGGAGCGGAGGCTGCCGCAGCCCTCATATATGGCGAAACAAACCCGTCGGGGAAACTGGCGGAATCCTTCCCGCTGCGTCTTGAAGACAACCCCAGTTTCAATTATTTCCCGGGCGGAGATAAAACGGTAGAGTATCGCGAAAGCATATACATAGGGTATCGCTACTACGACAAAGCCGAAAAAGAGGTACGCTTTCCTTTCGGGTACGGGCTTTCATATACGACTTTCGAATATTCGGGTCTGAGCATATGCGCCGTCGGCGAGGGTATTGAAGTATCTGTTAACGTAAAAAATACCGGAAATACCGCCGGTGCCGAAATTGTGCAAATCTATGTATCCCAAGATGATCCTTCCGTATTCAAGGCTGTGAGAGAGCTGAAAGGTTTCAGTAAAGTATTTATCGAACCGGGGAATACGGAGGTTGTGGTTGTTAATCTTCCACGCAGAAGTTTCACTTATTACGATGTAGAAGCGCATGATTTTGTGGTTGAGAGCGGCACATATACCATCTCCGCCGCTGCTTCAAGCCGTGACATCCGATTAAGCGCATCCGTCACTCTTGAAGGCGCTGCACGAAAGGACGCGCATGTTCCCGTTGAATATGGCGATCTGTCTGACGGAGAACTCAGGATTAGCGACGAATCGTTCGCGGCGCTATTGGGGTATCCGATACCGCCTTCAAAACGGCAGCCCGGCGAACCTTACACGATAAACTCGACTTTTGCTGATGCTATGAATACCAAAGCGGGAAGTAGAATGATCGAAGCTTACGGTAGTATGCCTATCAACGGCGATGAGTCGATGCAGCGCATGTTCCAAAGGATGATGAAGGATATGCCGGTACGAAATCTGTCAATGTTCAGCGGTGGAGAGGTCGGTATGGAGCAAATCCACGAACTTGTCGCCGCGATGAACGCTGAAGAATAAGCGCACGCATACGCGCTTACGCTCAGTTGCTTTTGTGTACCACTAGAGGTTTTTTGACGTACTCTTACCGCCCCATATCGGTGTAAGCCGATATGGGCTAGGTGTGGTATTCTCGTGGAGTTAGATAAAACTGGAAGAAAGGGCGATGCTTTGTTTTCCAATAGAGATTTGAAAAACTTGATAATTCCCTTGTTTATAGAACAGTTGCTCGTTATGTTGGTGGGCATTGCGGATACTTTCGTTATTAGTTTCGTGAGCGAAGCGGCAGTATCGGGCGTATCGCTTGTTAATTCGTTTAATACCATATTTATTTATCTGTTTGCCGCCTTTGCTTCTGGAGGGGCAGTAGTCATTAGTCAGTATATTGGCAGAAAGGATACGAGCAATGCTGGGAAAGCGTCAAGTCAAATGCTCTCCGCCTCGGTTTTCTTTTCTGTTATTGTCGGAGGGCTGATTCTCTTTACCAACGAGCGGCTTATGCGCATGATGTTTGGGCGGGTAGAAGCGGATGTAATGGAAGCCTGTGTTACCTATCTAAGAATATCCGCATACTCATATCCGGCGATAGCTATTTACAATTCAGGAGCGTCATTGTACAGAAGTGTTGGAAAAACAAGCGTCACAATGTGCATTTCGCTAATTTCAAATATTATCAATATAATCGGTAATATCGTCGCGGTTTTTGTTCTGAACGAAGGTGTTGCGGGAGTGGCATATGCCTCTTTAATTGCCAGAGCTTTTTCCGCTATTTCTATAACCATTTTATGCTTCTCTCCCAAAAAAACTATTCGATATGAAAAACAATCAGTCTTAAAGTGGAATCCAGTATTGCTTCGCCAAATATTAAATGTTGCGATTCCCAATGGGATTGAAAGTGGTATTTTTCAGTTTGTTAAGGTAGCGCTTAGCAGCGTTGTCGCATTGTTTGGCACCTACCAAATTGCAGCTAATGGCGTTGCGCAGAGCATCTGGTCGCTAGCCGCGCTGGTGGGTGTGGCTATGGGGCCTGCATTTATAACCGTGATTGGGCAATGCATGGGTGCCGGAGATACTCCGGCGGCAGAGCATTATTTCAAAAAGCTCATAAAAATAACCATTCTGTTTTCATTGATTTGGAATATGGCAATAATTTCTGTGACACCTATTATCATGCGCTTTTTTGTACTGTCAGACGAAACCAAACAATTGGTTATCATCTTGGTTCTTATACATAATATTTTCAATTCGATCGCTTTCCCTTTTGCGGACCCATTAGGAAGAGGGTTGCGAACTACAGGTGATATAACGTTTACAATGGGTATTTCCATAGCATCTACTGTTGGCGGACGTTTACTGTTTTCGTTGATATTTGGCATTGTGTTGAATCTAGGCGTTATTGGAATAGCCCTCGCCATGTGTCTGGATTGGGTAATTCGTGCTGTCATTTTCTGGTTGCGATTCAAAAGCGCGAAATGGAAAACATATAAGGTTATTTAGGTATGCTAAATCAACTTACAAATCAATCAAGGAGGCACACGAAAGATGTGTTTGCTTAAATGCTGCGGAGGTTTGGATAGCACTTAACAGCAATTTTGGCGGGGCATAGCCAAAGAAACCAAAGATTGCAAACGGCAAGCAATCGGATTTACCACAATTCACAGTTGATTTTACCGATACGAAGGTGTGCATGAAATACATACGCAATAACTATAAAGCATTTCTGGTTATAAGATATCGACAAGATTATTGTTCGTATGCTACTATGTTATAAAATTGGGGGTGTCTTTATGGAATTGCGTGTACTAAACTACTTTT
>Ga0099364_10009026_pt1 | contig 13910 bp, 13 predicted proteins | sample TergutTh196P3_FD_73070 | JGI IMG/M metagenome (GOLD analysis project Ga0099364, IMG submission 73070) | Microcerotermes parvus P3 segment gut microbial communities from Pointe-Noire, Republic of the Congo - Th196 P3 | ecosystem: Host-associated > Arthropoda: Insects > Digestive system > Gut ...
AAACGGTTGCCACAGATTGCGGATTCAACACCTACCGCAATTTTTCCCGCCTTTTCAACAAACAATACCTCATTTCGCCAAGCGCCTATCGAAAAATAGCAACGGGTGCGGGCAGGTAATTGCAGCGCGTTGAGATTTTTTATCTCAAATATTTCTTTTTTCAATGTAAAATCGTACCTTTGCGATTTCAATTAACATAAAAAAGATGGGAACTATCGTAACAAATCCGCCATTAAATGCAGCGCAACTGCATTTTCTGCAATCGCTACAGTTTGTTAAGACCGATGAAATGTTTCAGGAGTTAAGGCAGGTTGTTAGCGACTACTATTTCAAGAAAATGGAAGAAGAAACCGATATATGGTGGGAAGAAAACAAAATGACCAATGAAAAATTGGATGAAATGTTTTTAAACGCGCATTATCGGGTTCCGTACAAATGAAAACAGTACTTGACACCAATTGTCTGTTGCGTGCTGTCGCGAACAGTTCGGACTACCACTGCATATTGACGGCATTACAGCAAGGTCGTTATACCTTGTGCTGTACGAATGATATATTGCTGGAATATGAAGAATTGCTAATGCGTTTTTATGGTAGGCGGATAACCGGACAAATGCTGAATTTTATTACTTATTCGATGTACACCTTGAAAGTTACACCTTACTACAGTTGGAATTTGATTGCTGCCGACCCCGATGATAACAAATTTGTGGACTGTGCGCTTAATGCCGGCGCCGACTTCATTGTTACGAATGACCGGCATTTCAACGTATTGAAAAACATTGATTTTCCGAAAATAAACGTCATTGATTTGGATACCTTTAAACGGCTGATCTCAATGTAGATAAGAATCCCTATATCTGACCCAAAAAAACTTTTAAACCAAAACGGTGTTTCCTACACCGTCGCCATCCCCACCGCAGGCTATACGTTGTCGTAGTGTGCCGTATCTGCGCTTGTACTCTTCAAGTTCTTTGTCTCTTTGAGAAAGTTCTTTGTCCTTTTGAGCAATTGTGTTCCAGGCAATGTCCCTTTCAGCGCTCACTGCTGCAATGATACTGTCCTTGTTTATAATGGATTTCTTCCAGAAGTCGATGTTCATTGCCATAAACTCCTCCTCTTCCATTACCCTTCTGGCGTATGGATCGGATGCTATTTGTCCTAATTTTGTAATCATTTTTTTTAATATTTTATCGGTTTCATTTTCTTTTTCAGTTTCGGGTTTGGGTTCAGGAATGCGATATACGTATTTTTTCAGGTATTTTTTATCTATAAAATAGTTCTGTTCAAACAGACTCAACAACTTCAACAATCTGCTGCATTTGCCCCAGTCGTCGTATCTTTCCGGTTTAATACGTGGCACTTGTATGTAATAAGCCTCATGCGCAAGTTCTTTTACAATCGGATGTTGTGTATGTACCTCGCTGCCATCGATCATATCAGTCCCTTTGAAGACGAATTTTGAGGCCAGATGCTCGGCGTCTTCAATTTCGAACCCCAGCATGTAGATGGCAATGATAGACCGGACATCAACAATCTCTTCTTTTACAGTGACTTTGTCGTTTTTGACGACTAATTTTTCTTCTTTGATGATGTTTTCGTGTGCTGAATAATGTTTGGCAATGTAACTCCTGAAACGAAATACATCAATCGGGTTGAGCGATTGTTGAATTTCTATCATCACCTTTTTCTCTTTGCCATCCTTATTGAGAATAGTTGCAACAAAGTCCATACGGACTATTTTTATATTTTTGGCCTTGTTTTCCGTATCTCCTTGAATGTAGTAGACATAATCATTCTTGGCGAAGTCTATCTCCACGATCTCTTCGTCAATAATTGATTCTACGAAGTATCGCGCATTTTCCTTATCTTCCATCAGCGCCTTGAACACCGCGTCATACATCGGATTGGCAATGATTATGTCCTTCTGTTCTTCTACCATTGTACTACAATTTTAATACCGCAAAGTAAAGCATTTTATATGGAAACAGAAAATTTTGGAGTAAAAATTTAAAATTTATTATTACAACGACTTGGTACGGTCGGAATGTATCCAATTGTGTCCGCAGTGCGGACACAATTCAATTAGATGCAGTATAAACTCTTGATTCATATTTCATATTGATAATACCGATCGCCAAAACTTTTATTTTGTCTCTTTTGGGACTGCATATCGGTAGAACAGGCACATCCCCCTCTCTATTATCTAAAGGTTAGGGACTACATATTGGTAGCATATATTAGGCGATGCCCTGAGCCTGTCGAAGGGGATGTAATTATATTGCGTACCTTACGGCACGCAATTAAGAAGGGCATCCGGTTTTTTTCTACCGATATCATGTCCATAGCGGGACAGAGACATGAGTTAATAAGAAACTTTCGACTGCATTCAAGTTTAATCTAAAAAAAAGGATTACCCTGAGCGCGCTGTTCTACGGGAAGCGGGGTAATCATGCACCGCAAAAGTACAATCGTTTTTCATACCGGCAAAACTTTTTGAAAAAAAACGCACTTTTTTTGACCGGGTTCTTTTTTTTTTCCGGTTTTCATCGAATTTTCGAAAATATTCCCAAATTGTCGCATTTTATTCCCAAATTGTCGCATCATTCAAAAAAATGACTATATTTTTGCGGCTTGAATTAATTCATCTAATAACAATTTTAATTTGAGCACACTTATGATTACTTTTACTATCAAAAAACGATTTACAGGCAGAGCCATCCTTTTTGCAGCGCTTTGCCTCTTTGTCTTTGGCGCAGCACAGGCGCAGAGTCTCAGCATTACGCCAGCCTCCGGTTGGACGTATGGCAGCAATACGCTCACCATCACGGCGAACGGTACTTACACCATCTCAGGCACGACAACCACCGACCGCATTCAGGTGAACGAAGGTTTGACGGGCGTCAACATCACACTGGATAACGTATCCATTGATTTGAGCGCCCTTATGTCGGGGAACACCAACGCGTTCTCGGTCGGCGGTGGCGCTTCCGCTTCTGCCGTAAGCCTGACATTAGATGGAACAAACACGCTGATCGGGGGTTTTGGCGGCGCAGGAATATATGTTTCGCATAACGGCTTTACGATTCACGCATTGACGATTGGCGGTACGGGCAGCCTGACAGCAACGGGCGGTCAATACTCCGCAGGGATCGGTGGTAGTTCTGTCGTAGGGGCAAGTGGAAACATAATCATCAACAGCGGCACAGTAACAGCGACGGGAGGATTTCACGGCGCCGGTATCGGTGGCGGTAGTGAAGGCGGTCAATCAGGAACCATAACCATTAACGGCGGCATTGTGACTGCAGTGGGTGGATTCATGGGAGCAGGTATTGGCGGCGGTGGCGGCATATCATTTGCACCGGAGGGCGGCACGGTAAATATTACCGGCGGCATTGTGAATGCAACAGGCGGAACGTATGCAGCCGGTATTGGTGGCGGAAGTTTACACTCGTTGAACAGCAATTTTGGTGGAAACGGCGGGACTGTTACCATCAGCGGCGGCACAGTTACAGCAACCGGAGGCACAGGCGCCGGCGGTATCGGTAGCGGCGCTGTAACCGGCGGCAGTCTCGGTACGCTCACCATAACCGGCGGCAGCGTCAGGCGCAACTCCGGCGCAAATTACGGTCCCAACAATGAAAGTCCAATAACCAACGGTTCAAGTCCCGTTTATCGTGTCAACCTGTTTGGCATGGCGGCAAATACTGCCATTGATGCAGGTACCGTCAGCGGATACTCCTACGGTATGAATGACGTGTACACCACCGGCAGCGGGGTTCTTTATCTCTGGCTTCCCGCGGGAACGGCGCGTAATATTGAAATCTTTTCCGCAGGCGTGAGATATACCGGTACAATTACTCCTGTGGTAAACGTTGTTAACGAACCGCCTAACGATTTAGTGATGACTGCTTTGGTTCCTGTAACAGATATTACCGGCATTCCGGGTACCATCGTTGCCTCACCCTCGTTTACATTAAACGGAACGGTACTGCCCACAAACGCTACCAATAAAACGATCAACTGGAGCCTGCAAAGCACGGGTACGACCGGCGCAACGCTTAGCGGCAATGTATTATCGACCTCAAGCGCGGGAACGCTGACGGTACGCGCAACGATCACTAACGGAGCGGTGTCGGGAACGTCATTGGTAAATTACACAAAGGATTTTACTATTAATGTCGCGGCGGCGGGGCTGGTTGTGGCAGGCGGGGTGTCGGGTACGGACTATGATCAGCCGGTAGCCGGCGGCAGCGTGACCGTGCTGACCGGTACGCCGCTGACAATATCCGGCGCGTCCACAAACAGCAACATAACGATCAACACGGGTATCACCGCTAATGTGACCATCCAGGACATTTACATCGACCTGATCGGTTTCGCCACGGGTATAGCCGCCATTGAAGTAGGGGGCGCGTCTCTGAATCTGACGCTTGCAGGTTCAAACACGCTGACAGGAGGGAACGACAAAGCGGGCATATCGGTTCCCGCTGGCGCCACGCTTGTGATCACAGGCGGCAGTACCGGCAACCTGACCGCCATCGGCGGCAGACGAACCACCGGTAACAACGGAGGAACGGCGGGCATCGGCGGTAATGTGGGTCAAAGCGCGGGAAACATCACCATCGCGGGCGGCACGGTTGACGCCACCGGCGGAAGCCCGGCATCTTCACGTATGTACAGTGGCGCGGGAATAGGCGGCGGCAGCAACGGCGCGGGCGGTACTATCACAATCAGCGGCGGAACCGTCATCGCACGGACAGTGACTTACAGCCTGAGCGCGGGCATCGGCGGAGGAAACGGAGGCGCATCAGGCAACATCACGATTACAGGAGGTACTGTCACCGCTTACGGCGACGTTTCTGTCAACGAAGGCGGCGCGGGTATCGGAAGCGGTTCCCTCTCAGGCAATGTCGGTAGCATAGATATTTCAGGAGGGGTCATTTACGCCTTCGGCGGAGGATCCAGTTTTGGCGGCGCGGGCATCGGCGGCGGCTACTCGACAGCGGGCGGAACGATAAACATCAGCGGTGGAACTGTTAATGCCACAGGCAGCGCAAGCGGCGCGGGCATCGGCGGAGGCAACAGAGGCGCAGGCGGTACGATAAACATCAGCGGCGGTACCCTGAACGCCACAGGAGGCGGAGGCGGCGCGGGCATCGGCGGCGGTGGCAGCGGCACAAGCGGCGCAGGAGGCAATGTGACCATCAGCGGCGGCACGGTATACGCAGTCGGCGGAAGCAACTCCAGTGGTACAGCCGCAGGTATCGGCGCCGGAAACATGGGCACGAATCCTGGAAGCCTTACCGTCACCGGCGGAAGCGTCAGAAGCGTCGGAAACGCCGCGCAACAACCTTCAGCCACAAACGGCGCGAGTTCTCCGGTTTACCTGACTACATTGACGGTGGGCAGTCCTGCCGTTGGCAATTCCGCCGTCACGGCGGGCGTAATCGGCGGCGTTGCTTGCTCAACTACGCCGAACGCGGCAAGCGGCATTTATGGAATAAAAGACGTGATAACGGACAGCGAAGGCAAACTGTATTTCTATCTGAAGGATGTTGCAGACCAGGACGTCAAAATCAATATCACGGCGAACAGCGATGATTACTTAGGCGCCGTCAGTCCCAACACTTCGGGAACGGAGGCGGTCACGCTACTCACGCCTGCCCAGATGACCTTCGGCATATCGCTTGATGCAACCGGAACGCAAACCTTTACAGCCGACGATTACGGCTACAGTTCGCCGACCCCGTTGACGGTAAACGTTTACAACACAGGCAACCAGCCAACAGGGACGCTGACGGTCGCGCTTTCAGGCGCTGACGCTGCGAGTTTCATCCTTTCAACAACGTCAATCGGTAGCATCGCTGTAAGCGGGGACAACACATTCACAGTCGTACCCGACGACGGGCTTTCGGCGGGAACGTACACCGCTACCGTCACCGTATCGGGCAGCAACAGCCTCAGCGAGAGTTTCAACGTCAGTTTCACAGTGAACTCAATCGATGTTAGCAGCAGTATCACCTTCAATCCGGGTAGCGAGACATATTCAGGCAGCGGACTCGACTGCGCGACGGCAAGCATCAGCGTCTCACCTTCCGGAACTGCGGCATGGACATACACTTATGTCATAGGCGACACACCTACAGGCAACGAGAGTTTCAGTGGCGGCGGTAAACCTGTTAATGCAGGGAATTATAAAGTAACAGCCTCTTATGCGGACGACAGTCAAACCGGCAGCGTTACGGCGGCGTTTACCGTCGCTCCCTTAGACCTGTCCGGCGTAGATATTGATGCGGACTTCGGAACGATTGTCTATAACGGCGCTGCGCAGACGCCCACGCCATCCACTGTTACGTTTGACGGTTTAACGGTAACGTCTCCAGCCGATTTTTCGCTCGGCACATGGACGGACAACACCGATGCAGGAACGGCAGGCGTCGTATTCACAGGCGCAGGAAACTATACGGGTACGAAAAACGTCACATTCACCATCGCCAAAGCGACGCCGACGTTGGGAACCCATTTCACAAGCGATGTCGCAACCTCACGCACGTATGACGGCAGCCCGCAGGCGGTCGCCATCAGTCTGCAAAGTCCCTATACCGGATTTGGCACGGCAACCATCTCATACACAGGCGTCGGCAGCACGCTCTACGGACCAAGCGATACCGCCCCGACCGACGCAGGCGATTACGCCGTCGCCGTCACCTTTACGGAAGGAGACAACTTCGCCGCCGTAACGACGCCCATCGACCTCGCTACTGCATCCGTGCCCTTGCCGATGACGGTATCAAAAGCCGCAGCCCCCACATTGACGCCTGTGGATAAATATGTGACGTACACCGACGTGTCAAGCCAGACGGTTGACATCGCTGACCTTGTTGCGTCTTACAACACAACCGGCGCAACGCTGACCTATACGCTGGGGACGGTATCCGACGCCGCTGTTCCCCCCATTCTTGCAAGTTGCGCCGTTTCGACGATCGGCGTTGTTTCATTCTCGCTCAACAACAGCCTGACATTTTTAAACCAGTCAGCCCTCATACAGGTAATCATCAGTAGTTTAAGGAATTACAACGATATAACCGTCAACGTAAACGTGAAACTGACCGACAAAACGACTGTCACCGTGACCATCCCCGCATTGGACAAGACGTATGACGGCTCTCCGGCAAGCGTTACCGTAACCACATCGCCCGTAAGCATACCGGCAGGTGACATCGACTATACATGGTACGATGCGTCATCAACGCTCCTTTCCGGTCCGCCAACCGATGCAGGGAACTATCAGGTCAATGCAGAGATTTCGGGAGCGTCAGCCGGCGCTTATATGGGCGTTGGCGCCCGCGCTTTCACCATCGCGCAAAAGACGGTAACAGTCACAGCCGACAATAAATCCATCGTGCAAGGCGCAACGCTACCGACGCCGACGGTATCATACGCCGGTTTTGTCGGAGGGGACAACGAGTCAACCGCCCTTACGACGGTTGCCGTAGCACAACTCAATGTCCTTGACAGCAATACGCCCGGCACATCAACGATTGACTTTGCCACAAATGCCGTCCTTAATGCCGGTATCGGCGCAAACTATACGCTGACGCATGTAAACGGTACATTGACCATTACAACGACGCCTCCCACGCCGACCGACCCGCCCCGCATCACCGGCGCCTCTTACATGGCGCTGTCGGAAGGCTACACGGCAACCTCGACCGCCGCCTACGCCATCACAGGCACATCGCCCGTTACCGTAGTCAAGACCTCCGGAAACGACCTTATCACATGGGACAATACGGAGCACAAGTTGGATATAGCCGAAGGTTTGGACGTGGGCGTCTATCCTGTCGTACTGACCGCCTCGAACAGCGCCGGCACGTTCCACTTTACCTTTACGCTGACGGTCGAAGAGCAGGTCTACTACTTGGACATCCCCGCGAATGTTGAAGGCGGCGCCCTCAAAGTACAGACCATCATCCCCTACCTTGCCGCCGAAGGTGAAACCGTTACGCTGACCGTCACCCCCGACGAGGGTTACGAACTTGATACGGTTTACGTTGTTGATTATTATAACAGCAACGCCGTTATTCCTTTGACCGGCTCAGACGGCGTCTATACTTTCACCATGCCGGCGCATAATATCCGTATCGTTGTCGTCTTCCGTTCCACCACGACTGCTAATGAACAATTGACAATGGATAATGGACAATTGCGGGCATGGACGGTCAATGGTGTGTTGTATGTCAAAGGACTGACCGAAGGTAAACCATGGTATATCTACAACCTGTACGGACAGTTGATATACACAGGCATAGCCAACGGCAACGATGCAGGGACATTGCGCGCAACGTCCCTACCCGGACACGGAGTGTATATTGTCAGTGATGGCAACAATATGGTAAAGGTGACTAATTAAATGACCTTAACCCTGACAGGATTCAAAACCCTGTCAGGGTTTAAAAAATATTTGCATTCTACTTTTACAGACCAAATCATGCGTCACTCCTGTCAATGGGGTGACGCATTACTAAAATTTCAAATACGGATTATAAATTGATTTCTTCGATTTGTTGCCTGGATAAACCTGTGGCATCACTTACATCAGCAATCGACATCCCTTTTTGTAGTAAGTTTCGAGCAATGCTAACGGCTTTCTTCTGTTCACCAATTACTTCGCCTTCTTTCAAGCCTTCCTCTTTAGATGCGCTTAACATGCTGGTTGCGGTCATGGTATCAATTTTCAATTTGTCATAGACGGCCAACTGCGCTTTTGTATAGGCGGCGCGCTCCATGTAACTTACTGTTTCGCGAATGTCGTCATTTTCCAGCAACTCGGCAGGAACTTCTTCCGTCGTTTCGTTGATTTCTGTCAAAAAACGAAGCCATAACTCATGCAACTTCTTTTCCACGCGGTTTTGAGGCTTAAACTTGGGTAACTCTATAAATAAAAATTCCAAACCCTCGATTTGCTTTTCGGTATCCTTTATATTGACAATCTTGTAGTAGTGGTAATACTCGTCTTTCATCGCGGGTGATTTTTCGAAAGTGTCGTTTAAAAAATTCACGGCATAGACAGGCTTAAGCAATTTGAAACTTTCGGTTTTGTCCAATTGCATCACATAAACCTTTATAAAAAAACCCCTCTTTTGGAGGGGTTTAGGGGAGGATTTCTTTATCCGTTTACTGTCGCCATGTGGGCAATCAGGTCAAGCACTTTGACTGAATAACCCCATTCGTTGTCGTACCACGACACCACCTTTACAAAAGTGGGCGTCAACTGGATACCTGCCTTGGCGTCGAAGATGGAGGTGAGTGAACAACCGATGAAGTCGGCAGAAACCACAGCATCTTCCGTATAGCCTAAAATACCTTTCAATTCGCCTTCGGAGGCGGCTTTCATGGCAGCGCAAATCTCTTCATAAGAGGTTGGTTTTGCCAGATTAACCGTCAGGTCTACAACCGATACGTTCAACGTCGGAATACGGAACGCCATACCTGTCAATTTACCGTTCAACTGCGGGATTACTTTACCTACGGCTTTGGCTGCGCCTGTAGAAGAAGGAATAATGTTGCCTGCTGCTGCACGACCTCCCCGCCAATCTTTGGCCGAAGGTGAGTCAACCGTTTTCTGTGTAGCAGTGGTGGCATGAACTGTCGTCATCAGACCATCCACAATCCCGAAATTATCGTTCAACACCTTGGCTACGGGGGCCAAACAGTTGGTGGTGCAAGATGCGTTGGATACATATTGAGTGCCTTTGACGTATGCGTCCGAGTTTACTCCACAAACAAACATCGGCGTATCGTCTTTTGAAGGCGCTGACATAACTACATATTTGGCGCCTGCCTCAATATGACCTGCCGCTTTCTCTTTGGAGAGGAACAGACCTGTTGATTCTACCACATACTCAGCGCCAACGGCATCCCACTTCAAATCAGCCGGATTCTTTTCAGAAGTCACGCGAATAGCGTTACCGTTCACTACCAAATTACCGTCCTGAATATCGATTGTCCCATCGAATCGACCATGAATGGTATCATACTTCAGCATATATGCCATGTAATCAACACTGATAAGGTCGTTAATACCAACTACCTGAATGTCATTTCTGCTTTGTGCAGCCCGGAAGACCAAACGTCCGATACGGCCGAAACCGTTAATACCTACTTTAATCATTGTAATTTTTTTAATTGTTTAAACATATAATTATTGAATACTATTGCAAGATTTTTTTGCAAGCGCAAATTTAGTGTTTTTTTTTATTTCTGAAACAGAAAAATAAAGAAATGTCTATTTTATAACATAAATTAAGGATTGCGAACAGTCTGCTCCTTATTCGTTGTTTTTCCGGTAAAGGCGTTATTGATTATTTTTTTTAGTTTCCGGATGCACCATGTTATGATAAACGGTTGTGCAATATCCCAAAGCACGGGAACCATCATTTTCCCGATTGACAGGAAATCTGATAAGCCGGACGAAACCGTTGCCTGTGAATGAGCGGAGGGTAAGGCTACTTTGTCTTTTTTGGCAGTCTTACCTGAACCGGAGAACAACAACGCAGATACACCTGAAAGCAACAAACCGGCAGCATTGTCGTGAAAATATATCATATCTTCGTTTAGTTTGAGTTCCTGCTGGTGGCATTGTTGTCGGATTTGCTCTTTGTCAGTTAACAGTTTCTGTATTGGGGTTTGTTTCGTCGGTTGTTTCATGTTTTTTATCGTTGGCGACCAATGCCGCAATTACTATGTTTAGAATTCGACTCCTGATTTGTTCTTTGAAAAGCAAGACTCCGCCAATCAGCAAAAGGTATAAAACAGCCACTACAGCGAAACCGGCGCTTAGCGAATCAAAGCGGTCGCCCAGATAAAAACCAAGGGCAAGAAAGATAAACAGGAGCAGGAAAAAAAACAACGCCGTCAAAATGATACCATACGAAAGAACGGAAATGACCTTTCCTGTTCTCTCGTAGGTACCTAATTTCAGGAGTTCGAGTTTTAATTCGGCGTAGGTTAGTACGTCGTTTTTCAATTCACTGAAGAACTGTCTGGAATCCTGTTTCATCTTATGTTTCAACCGTGCCGGTTGTTTCACATTTGGTTTCTTTGAATTTGGCGACTGCCGTATTGAAACCTTCTTTTACTTTTCCGACCAACTCGCCGAGTTCGTCCATAATCTGCTCTTTTTTATCGGTGGCGGCTAAATAACCTACAGCAGCACCGATGGCTGCACCGATAACAAGTCCTAACAATAATTTAGAATCTACATTACTTTTCATGATTTCTGCTTTTTTAGTGAATAATTCAGATTACAAATATAACGTTTTTTATTAAAAAAATGTATTATTGAATAAAAAATAATCGACCTGTAAGAATATTTATTATTTTAACCGCAAAGAACACAAAGGATACACAAGGTACATCAGTCTTTGTGTCCTTTGTGGTAATTAGATAGCATTATCTTTCACAGGTTTTCCTGTTTGGATGACAACCCAATTGTTTTGTTCCATATAAGATTGTATAACAAGCCCGTTTTGGTTGCATTTCGCCTCAATAACGGGGATGTCCTCTTTGTAAAACCCGCTCAAAAAAATGCCTCCATCGGGTTTGAGCGCCCGACAATAGACAGGGATATCGTTTAACAATATATTCCGGTTGATATTGGCAAAGATATAATCGAACATGCCGACAGCCGGTATTTGCTCAGCGCCTCCCAAAACAACCTGAACGTGTGATACATTGTTCAGCCGACAATTTTCAAGTGCATTTTGATACGCCCATTCATCAATATCAATCGCCACGATACACCCGGCGCCTTTTCTATCCGCTAAAATAGCCAATACTGCCGTTCCGCATCCCATATCGAGAACTTCCTTTCCTTCTAATTCAAGAGCAAGCATCGTGCGAATCATCAGATTGGTAGTCTCATGGTTGCCCGTACCGAAAGCCATCTTAGGATGGATGATGATCTCATAGCGAAATCCGGATTCTTCGGGATGAAACGGCGCCCGCAACAAACATTCCTTGCCAATGTGAACCGGTTGGAAATAGTTTTGCTCCCATACTTCGTTCCAGTCCTTAGCTTTGATGAGATTGGATGTATAACAAAACCGGACGTCTTCTAACGGAAAATGTGCCAAACTTTTATCTAATTGTTCTGCTTGATAGTTAACAGCAGGGATATATGCGGCAATTCCTTTCGGGTTTTGCACAAAACTCTCAAAACCAATCTCACCCAGTTCGGCGGCCAGCAAATCGTAGATGAGGGTTGAATCCAGCGTTGAATCGCAGGTAAATATAATCTCGTAATAATCCATCGGTTTATATAATATTTAAAAAAACGAATGATCATTCTTGTTATTGTGGGTGTTTCTAAAGTATTTTCTTGTATAATTTCCCTAAAGTGATTATATTTGCTGTAATTTTAAAACAAGACAGATGAAGTTGACGTATCTTTATAATAGCGGATTTGTGATTGAAGGAGAACGATTTATGATGGTTCTGGATTATTTCAAGGATGCGGAAGAGGGTTTTGTGCGTCAAAAGATCACTTCCTTTCAAGGGAGAACCTATGTGCTATCAACGCATTGGCATCCAGATCATTTCACTCCGGAGATCATGCAATGGAGAAAAATACAGCCGAATATCCGCTATATTTTATCAAAAGACATTCTTAAGCGAAGATGGTGGACGAATTTTCGCAATGTTACTTCGTTATTCAAAGGACAGGCGTATGAAGATGATACCGTTCGTGTTCAGGCTTTTGGTTCGACGGATGTAGGAAGTTCGTTTTTGATTGAGGCGGAGGGGAAACGGATTTTTCATGCCGGTGATCTGAACTTCTGGCATTGGAGCGAAGTATCAACCCCTGAAGAAATAGAGGTCTGTGAGCGTCATTTTCTGAAAGAAGTGGCGTTACTGGCTGAAACAACGATACAGTTGGATTTAGCCATGTTTCCCGTTGATCCCCGGCAGGGAAAAGATTATATGCTTGGGGCAGAAATGTTTGTGGACAGGATACATACCGATATTTTTGTTCCGATGCACTTTGGGGCGGATTATGAAAAGATTGAGGCTTTTCGCGACTATGCACTAACAGCCGGATGTCGTTTTATCGGATGGAAGGTTCAAGGAGAAACAATTGATTTTTAATATTATAATATTAACTAATGAACAATAAAATGAACATTAACATTAGCAGTCGATTTGATCATTACAATTTTAATGTAGCGAATCTGGAATTTAGCCTTGCTTTCTATAACAAGGCATTGGGATTAAAAGAGATTAAGCGTGTCGTTGCCCCGGATGGTTCGTTTATCCTTGTTTACTTAGGTGACGGACAAACGGGTTTTTCGTTGGAACTTACCTGGCTGCGCGATCGCAACGAACCTTATGATCTGGGAGAATGTGAATTTCACCTTTGCATACGTGTTGCAGGCGATTATGAAACCATTCGCAAGTACCACAAGGAGATGGGTTGTGTATGCTATGAAAATACCGATATGGGGTTATATTTTATTGTAGACCCCGACGGTTATTGGATTGAGATATTACCGGAGAAAAACTAAAAGTCCGGAATATTATGGACGCTGATGAAAACCCCTTACGTCATCCTGAAATCGTTTCAGGATATCCTTTGTTTTTAGGCAATTGCGGATCAAGTCCACAATAACGGAAGTGTTATATACTGCGTTTTTAGAAACGCCCTAATGATTGTGGCAATGACGACGACACGCACCGTCATTGTAAGGAACGAAACAATCCGGAAAAACCACCATTCTGGATTGTTTCGGGTTTCGCCTTCGCAATGGTGATACGTCAAGTTGCAGTTGATATGACACTACATATTTAATATAAAAACGAGGTTACTTTAAATCATAACAAAACAGCAGGTCGTGGTCTCTTACATAG
>Ga0099364_10009027_pt1 | contig 13909 bp, 11 predicted proteins | sample TergutTh196P3_FD_73070 | JGI IMG/M metagenome (GOLD analysis project Ga0099364, IMG submission 73070) | Microcerotermes parvus P3 segment gut microbial communities from Pointe-Noire, Republic of the Congo - Th196 P3 | ecosystem: Host-associated > Arthropoda: Insects > Digestive system > Gut ...
GCTTTACTGTGAGACAGAAGAAGTAAAAAAAACGCTGTCCGACAAAGAAAATGCAGATAATATGAAGGGGCTTTGTCTTATAAGTGGAGAGAAAGATAGCATAGCTGCTTTGCAAACAGCAATTAAAGGTGTTTGTGGAGCACAGACATCAGGGGCAAATATTGTTTCTTTTAACCTTGATGCATTCCGTTCATTTGGCAAAGAGCAAGGGAAGAACGCCCCGGTTGGTGAAACCGCCATGTTTGCTTATACCACAGCACTTAACAGTCTTTTGGATCGTAATTCCTCTCAGCGTATACAGATTGGAGACGCATCGACTGTTTTCTGGTCAGACCGACAAACGAATTTTGAAAAAGATTTCTCATTTTTCTTTGCCGAGCCGCCTAAAGATGATCCTGATTCTGGAAATCGCCGTATCAAGAATCTTTTTGATTCTCCAAAAACAGGCGGCTACCTCGAAGACACTGGAACAGAAAAGTTTTTTATTCTGGGAATTTCCCCTAACGCCGCACGTCTTTCCATCCGTTTTTGGCAGAAGGGAACAGTTTCTGAATTTGCTGGAAACATCCGAAGGCATTTTCAAGATTTTGAAATTGTTAAACCAAAAGGTGAGCTCCCATACTATTCTCTTTGGAGAATACTGGTGAACACAGCAGTTCAGGATAAGAGTGAAAATATTCCGCCCAATATTGCGGGAGATTTCATGCGTTCGATTTTAAATGGAATCCCTTATCCAGCGACATTGCTGCAAGCAGTTCTCAGGCGAATCAAAAGTGACACGGTTAACCGGGTTAAGCCGGTGCGTGCCGCTTTAATAAAAGCGTACTTAAACCGGCTGTTATATAGCCAGGAAAATTATAATGAAAAGGAGGTGCTACAAATGGGACTTGATACAAACCAATCATCAATTGGTTATCATCTTGGACGTTTATTTGCAGTACTGGAGAAAATTCAGGAGGAGGCAAATCCCGGATTGAACGCAACTATTCGGGAACGATACTATGGAGCTGCATGCAGTTCGCCCGTTTCGGTATTCCCAACGTTAATGCGGCTTAAGAATCATCATCTTGCGAAACTGCATAAGGGACGAAAGACTAATTTAGAAATACTCATCGGTGAAATTGTAGGGCATTTTGATGAGTTTCCTCCGCATTTAGGCTTACACGAACAAGGAAAATTCGCTGTTGGTTATTATCACCAGCGGCAGGATTTATTCACTTCAAAAAAAGAAAACGCCTCGGATGAGGCGTAAAATTAGTAAAGGAGTATGATATGAATTTGAACAAACGCTATGATTTTATGTATCTCTTTGATGTAAAGGACGGCAATCCCAACGGTGATCCTGACGCAGGGAATCTCCCGCGGGTAGATGCGGAAACCGGAAACGGCCTGGTTACGGATGTGTGTTTAAAACGGAAGGTACGTAATTATGTGGGGCTTATGAAAGAGGAAAAACCGCCTTTTGAAATTTATGTCAAAGAAAAAGCTGTATTGAACAGTCAACATGAACGGGCATATAAAGCACTGGGTGTTGATTTAAGCAGTGATGGAGGAAAACGTAAGGGAGGAGACAAAGTAGAAGATGCAAGAAAGTGGATGTGTCAAAACTTCTATGATATCAGAACATTTGGCGCTGTAATGTCTACCGGGGTTAACTGCGGACAAGTTCGAGGACCTGTTCAACTTACCTTTGCCCGTTCAGTGAATCCGGTTGTTTCGTCTGAACACAGCATTACCCGTATGGCAGTTACCACAGAAAAAGAAGCGGAAGATCAAAGCGGTGATAACCGTACCATGGGTCGTAAGTTTACTGTTCCATACGGACTTTACTGTGCTTATGGTTTTGTTTCAGCTCCTCTTGCAAATCAAACAGGGTTTTCTGATGATGATTTATCACTCTTTTGGGAAGCCCTGCAGAATATGTTTGAACATGATCGTTCTGCAGCAAGAGGGCTTATGAGCGCACGTCGGCTCATTATTTTTGAACACAGTTCTCCCATGGGAAATAAACCTGCACAGGAATTATTTGATCGTGTTAAAATTGAACGTAATGGTTCTGATTCGGGACCAGCAAGGGATTTTTCTGATTATTCGGTTAGTTTAGACGGAAAAATCTTAAGTGATTTTAAAACGGTTGTATCTGTTTAATTAATGTACACTGAGGATGATCTGCTGCAAATTTCTGCATTGCAACATGCACTGTTTTGTGAACGGCAATATGCTCTGATCCACCTGGAACAGATGTGGGAAGAAAACCGTTTTACCGCTGAAGGCAGAGTATTACACGAACGGGTAGATGCGGAACACAGGGAATCCCGGCGCTTGTTCAAACAAGAATATGGAATGGCGGTACGTTCAATGCAATTTGGTATTACCGGCAAGTGTGATCTAGTAGAGTTGTGGTATGCCAAAAACGGAAGCATTGAAAGAATATCACCAATTGAATTCAAGCGGGGCAGAAAAAAACCGGATGACAGGGATAAGGTGCAGCTCTGTGCGCAGGTTTTATGTCTTGAAGAAATGTTTGGCATTACCATTGAAAGCGGGCAGTTTTATTATCTTCAGGAACACCGAAGGACTACTGAAACTATTAACCAGACTCTTCGGGAAAAAACTTTCGCCTTAATTGAAAAGGTCATGCATCTTCGTGATGCAGGGAAGTCTGTTGCAGCAAAATACGAAAAACGTAAATGCGATAATTGTTCTCTGGTAGATTTATGTATGCCAAAAAGTACCGGATTTGACCACAAACAAGTGAGCAGATATATCAAAACGCAAATGCGATTTTCGGAGAAAGATGATGCGGAAACTGCTTAATACTCTGTATATAACATCTCAAGGTTCTTATCTTCATCAGGAGGGTGAGACAGTAGTTGTGGAACGGGAGAAGCAAAAAGTATTACAAGTTCCCATTCATACTCTCAGCAGCATTGTTTGTTTTGGTAATGTTCTGTGTTCACCATTTCTTCTGGGATTCTGTGCTGAACGTGATGTAGCAGTATCGTTTTTGACTGAATACGGTCGATTCCTCGCTGCAGTGCGTGGGCCGGTAAGCGGAAATGTGCTTTTACGCCGGCAACAGTATCGGATGGCTGATGATGAAAATACAACCAAAGAGATTGCCGCTAATATTATCAGTGGCAAATTGGCAAATTGCCGAATTGTGATTAACCGTACCGTTCGGGATCATGCTACCAAAGTGAATACTGAAGCTCTCAGGAATGCATCTGAAAAGATCAGCAGAATAATTGATCGGATTCCTCGGATGCTAAGTACAGATGAAGTACGAGGACTTGAAGGGCAGGCGGCGGCAGAGTACTTCAATGTTTTTGATCATTTCATCATTGATCAAAAAGATGATTTTATCTTTGCCGGGCGGAACAGGCGTCCTCCTCTTGATGAAGTCAATGCTCTGCTATCTTTTGTGTATACTCTGATGGCTCATGATGTGCGTTCTGCTCTTGAAACGGTTGGACTGGATCCTGCGGTTGGATTCCTTCACCGTGACCGACCAGGCCGCCCGGGTTTAGCTCTGGACATCATGGAAGAATTTCGTCCAGTTATTGCAGATAGGTTGGTTCTATCTCTGATCAATCGGCGACAGCTTGGAAAGAAAGGTTTTTCCAAGGCGGCAAGTGGTGCAGTAACAATGGACGATGCTACACGGAAAACAGTATTAACTGAGTATCAAAACCGCAAACAAGATAAGGTTTATCATCCCTATATTGAAGAGACAGTACCCATTGGCCTTCTTTTTTTTATTCAGGCAAATCATATGGCTCGTTATATTCGTGGCGATATTGATGGGTACCCTCCATTTTTTTGGCGGTAAGAGCGATGATGGTATTAGTAAGTTATGATGTAATGGTAACTAGTCCTGGTGGTAAGAGGCGGCTCAGGAAAGTTGCCAAAGCCTGCACTGATTACGGTCAGCGAGTCCAACATTCTGTATTTGAGTGTGTAATTGATCCTTCTCAGTGGGTTAAACTCAAAAATACTCTAGAAAAAATTATAGATGATGAAACGGACAGCCTCCGCTATTACTACTTGGGAGCTAATTATAAGCGGCGAATCGAGCATGTTGGAACAAAACCGTCATATGATGTTGATGAACCATTGATAGTGTAGATGAATAAGATATTTTATTATTATTGGCTATTTTTAACAACGCGAACCCAAAACAAACAGAAATTCTCTGTATATTCGCGTTAAACCTAAATCATTACTGGTATTGATATTTGAAAAAATAGGGAAGGAAGACGATACTTTTTATACACATTATTGAAAGGTTCGCAGATTCAAACCTTTAAATTGTTTCAGGGTAATGATATATTGTGTTATTAGTCGCACCCCGCGCGGGTGCGTGGATTGAAACCTATAAAATCCAAACTGAAACTATACCATTTATGTCGCACCCCGCGCGGGTGCGTGGATTGAAACTCTACCGACGGCTATGTCGTTTCGATAGTCTTGGTCGCACCCCGCGCGGGTGCGTGGATTGAAACGTAACCTGCGCTAATTCCCTCAAGTTAGTAGCAGTCGCACCCCGCGCGGGTGCGTGGATTGAAACTATTGGTCGTGGTACTACAGAAAAACCGCAGGTCGTCGCACCCCGCGCGGGTGCGTGGATTGAAACACTTAAAGTTGGAGGATTAGTAGGATTAAATACCGTCGCACCCCGCGCGGGTGCGTGGATTGAAACTGCTGATTCCACGGCAAATAGGCTTTATACCGGGTCGCACCCCGCGCGGGTGCGTGGATTGAAACAGCGATACGTTGATCATAGTGATCTCCTATTTGCCGTCGCACCCCGCGCGGGTGCGTGGATTGAAACCACTCCACCCGGTCAAGGTAAAACGGCGGTACACGTCGCACCCCGCGCGGGTGCGTGGATTGAAACTGCGATCCAAGGCAGAGGTCTAACAACTTTTGGTAGTCGCACCCCGCGCGGGTGCGTGGATTGAAACAGATCATCACTAGACAAATAACCGTTAAGCGCAAGTCGCACCCCGCGCGGGTGCGTGGATTGAAACACGAAAACTAGTAAAAAATGTATTGATTAATTATGTCGCACCCCGCGCGGGTGCGTGGATTGAAACCGGTCGTCTGAATGGCTACTTGATACCGGCAAACGTCGCACCCCGCGCGGGTGCGTGGATTGAAACATGAGAACTAGTAAAAAATGTATTGATTAATTATGTCGCACCCCGCGCGGGTGCGTGGATTGAAACCAGCGATACGTTAATCATAAGTGACTCCTATTTGGTCGCACCCCGCGCGGGTGCGTGGATTGAAACGAGATCAGGCATTATAGATAGCAAACCAATAATAGTCGCACCCCGCGCGGGTGCGTGGATTGAAACGCAATCACACATGCTCGCTCGAAACATCATGCTAAGTCGCACCCCGCGCGGGTGCGTGGATTGAAACGCATTATCTGTTCTATTTGTTCGACATAGTCATGTCGCACCCCGCGCGGGTGCGTGGATTGAAACCTTGATTCGTCAAGATCACACCCTCTTGAATCGGGTCGCACCCCGCGCGGGTGCGTGGATTGAAACCCGAAACTGTAGGGCAGTACACGGGCTTGAAAGACGTCGCACCCCGCGCGGGTGCGTGGATTGAAACTCATTTTTCATGGTAAAATAGAGTTTTCCACAAGGTCGCACCCCGCGCGGGTGCGTGGATTGAAACTCTTTCGTGTTTGAGGATTTCCATCCTCTGGCGTGTCGCACCCCGCGCGGGTGCGTGGATTGAAACACTAATAATTATCGGAGTTAGAGATCCGCCAATGTGTCGCACCCCGCGCGGGTGCGTGGATTGAAACATCTTCCGTATTGTTGATAATAATACTATCAATAGTCGCACCCCGCGCGGGTGCGTGGATTGAAACTTTATTATAGAAAAAATTAACGGTCACTAAACCCGTCGCACCCCGCGCGGGTGCGTGGATTGAAACTGCTAACGCCGCCGCACTTGCCCGAATACCAACAGTCGCACCCCGCGCGGGTGCGTGGATTGAAACATGATACTGGGTTTTTTCAAAACAACAAGTAAAATGTCGCACCCCGCGCGGGTGCGTGGATTGAAACTTTGATGATGCTTTCTGCATCGCGCTCCGATACGGTCGCACCCCGCGCGGGTGCGTGGATTGAAACATAGTGTCATTTTTCCGGTCGTCTGAATGGCTACGTCGCACCCCGCGCGGGTGCGTGGATTGAAACCTGCCCTTGCCTTGCATTATACCCAGCATGGAAAGTCGCACCCCGCGCGGGTGCGTGGATTGAAACGGTACTGCTACTAGTCAAGGGCTTATAGAGATTTGTCGCACCCCGCGCGGGTGCGTGGATTGAAACTGGAAATCGTAATTGAGGTGACATTCGTCAACAAGTCGCACCCCGCGCGGGTGCGTGGATTGAAACAGGCCTGAAGTTAGGTCCATAAAGAGCGTGTCTGGTCGCACCCCGCGCGGGTGCGTGGATTGAAACGGACGTGTGTATATCAATGATGAACTATTCCACCGTCGCACCCCGCGCGGGTGCGTGGATTGAAACATTAAATCCCTCCTGCTTTTTTGATGTACGGAATGTCGCACCCCGCGCGGGTGCGTGGATTGAAACATAGCAGAATCCGATGACTTCTCTCACTTTCCCGCGTCGCACCCCGCGCGGGTGCGTGGATTGAAACCTACAGCCTTGTAGATTGCGCCGTACAGCACAAGTCGCACCCCGCGCGGGTGCGTGGATTGAAACACCAACATTATTGAGACTACATGGTGGTCAATAGCGTCGCACCCCGCGCGGGTGCGTGGATTGAAACAAAAGTGGGGAATTTCTTTTGGTATCATCGACGCGTCGCACCCCGCGCGGGTGCGTGGATTGAAACATCCCCCCCACTACAGTAGCCCCTCGATTTGTAAGTCGCACCCCGCGCGGGTGCGTGGATTGAAACTCATTAACCCTGGACAGAGGGCTTTGTTCCCCGCGTCGCACCCCGCGCGGGTGCGTGGATTGAAACGACAGCAGGCGGCGATTGAAGTAGTGTCGGCAAACGTCGCACCCCGCGCGGGTGCGTGGATTGAAACGCAGGAGGCGGCACGGTTGCTAACGCCTGCGTAAGTCGCACCCCGCGCGGGTGCGTGGATTGAAACGGCTGTTACTTCATTCCCCCCACTACAGTAGCCCGTCGCACCCCGCGCGGGTGCGTGGATTGAAACAAAGACGGAAAGCTAGTGTTTACCGTCGTATTATGTCGCACCCCGCGCGGGTGCGTGGATTGAAACCCGATAATTATATTAGTCAGGGCCTTACCGCCCTGGGTCGCACCCCGCGCGGGTGCGTGGATTGAAACAACATTATGATGAAGACAAAGGGTATTGGGTACAAGTCGCACCCCGCGCGGGTGCGTGGATTGAAACGAAAGAGGATGGTATTCCAAAAGCCTGTAAATTGTCGCACCCCGCGCGGGTGCGTGGATTGAAACGTAATCTTGTAGTAGAAAAATGGGAAGGTATAGGTCGCACCCCGCGCGGGTGCGTGGATTGAAACTTGAAGACAACGGTGTCGCACTGCGCCCTATACGTCGCACCCCGCGCGGGTGCGTGGATTGAAACAGCTTATGCCAATGCACTGGAACTGGCAAATAATGTCGCACCCCGCGCGGGTGCGTGGATTGAAACATTCGTCTTTTCAGATTGTATCGTAAAAACAGCAGTCGCACCCCGCGCGGGTGCGTGGATTGAAACTTACCCTCACTTACAACGATGAAAACTTACCTCTGTCGCACCCCGCGCGGGTGCGTGGATTGAAACTTATATGCGACTTTACCGTTTATGAGGACTTCCGGTCGCACCCCGCGCGGGTGCGTGGATTGAAACAATTTCAAAACACGATATAATGTATAATATAAGGTCGCACCCCGCGCGGGTGCGTGGATTGAAACTTGTGTAATTAACCGCTGCGCCTGCTGCCACTGGTCGCACCCCGCGCGGGTGCGTGGATTGAAACTACCGTTTCCACAAGGCGGTCAATTTCGGCTTTGGTCGCACCCCGCGCGGGTGCGTGGATTGAAACAAAAAAATACAGAGTTAATTGCCAAATTCAAGCATGTCGCACCCCGCGCGGGTGCGTGGATTGAAACAAGAACATACGGTACTCCAACCTCAAGAGATTCCGTCGCACCCCGCGCGGGTGCGTGGATTGAAACCGATCATGGTCAACTAGGTTACGTTGCATCACAAGTCGCACCCCGCGCGGGTGCGTGGATTGAAACATGGCCAGTCGGTGCCGCAGCGCCCAGGGCGTGCGTCGCACCCCGCGCGGGTGCGTGGATTGAAACTGCTCTGCTCTACCAGCTCACGGCGTGGTACGATGTCGCACCCCGCGCGGGTGCGTGGATTGAAACGCGGCGACGCAGCGCGTGTCCCCATTCCTGGTTAGTCGCACCCCGCGCGGGTGCGTGGATTGAAACATCCACGAGGCTGAGACGGTAAATGCTGCCGGCGTCGCACCCCGCGCGGGTGCGTGGATTGAAACTTGAGCGATACGTTAATCATACAGACTCCTATTGTCGCACCCCGCGCGGGTGCGTGGATTGAAACGTACCTTACCGCGCTATGTGGGACGCCCAGCGAAAAGTCGCACCCCGCGCGGGTGCGTGGATTGAAACAATGTCACAGTGTGTAAACATCAATCTACCAGCGTCGCACCCCGCGCGGGTGCGTGGATTGAAACTTGACCAAAACAGAAAAGGCGGCGGCGGGTATGGTCGCACCCCGCGCGGGTGCGTGGATTGAAACTTGTAGTACGTTACCACTACATCGGACGCAGTGGTCGCACCCCGCGCGGGTGCGTGGATTGAAACTGGCAATTCCATTTTTGTACCTCTTATTTATTAGTCGCACCCCGCGCGGGTGCGTGGATTGAAACAGAGCATGGAATAAAGATAATGCTGGTATCTTAGTCGCACCCCGCGCGGGTGCGTGGATTGAAACCCTGACGGGAAAGTTTTAATGGTGGGTCACACAGGTCGCACCCCGCGCGGGTGCGTGGATTGAAACATCAGTTACATCCATATTGGGACCATCAGAAAAAGTCGCACCCCGCGCGGGTGCGTGGATTGAAACCCGCGTGGAACGGGACGTTCACCGCAACCATTGAGTCGCACCCCGCGCGGGTGCGTGGATTGAAACCCCTTAGCACCCGGGTAAAAGTGCGTTTTGCCGTGTCGCACCCCGCGCGGGTGCGTGGATTGAAACTTATCCGCTTACAATACAGTAACAACAATGAGCATGTCGCACCCCGCGCGGGTGCGTGGATTGAAACTTCTCAAACAGCTTTTGCTCTTTGCCTTGCCTGCGTCGCACCCCGCGCGGGTGCGTGGATTGAAACGTGGCACAGCGATCCGATACATCAATCCCCCGTGTCGCACCCCGCGCGGGTGCGTGGATTGAAACCTCAATACCTACATGGGTAAATAAGGGGGCTTGAGTCGCACCCCGCGCGGGTGCGTGGATTGAAACAATGCTCCCCAATGGAGGGAACCAGGCATTAAACGTCGCACCCCGCGCGGGTGCGTGGATTGAAACCGGGCAGGTGCTGATGTTGGCTTTTGCCCATTTTGTCGCACCCCGCGCGGGTGCGTGGATTGAAACCAGTGTCATTTTTACCTATGCCGGCAATAAATGAGTCGCACCCCGCGCGGGTGCGTGGATTGAAACCCAAAAAGTACTAGACTTTAATTTCAAAACACGAGTCGCACCCCGCGCGGGTGCGTGGATTGAAACCTTTTCCGATCTCAATTCCCAGAAGATTCTGGAAGTCGCACCCCGCGCGGGTGTGTGGATTGAAACTTCTGCGGTTTCTCATAATTTTCTCCTTGATAAAGTCGCACCCCGCGCGGGTGCGTGGATTGAAACGCTGCCAAGGCAAGGCTGAGGTAAAGTAGTCTTTGTCGCACCCCGCGCGGGTGCGTGGATTGAAACCTAACCGAATCATGGTACAGATGCTCGAACTACAAGTCGCACCCCGCGCGGGTGCGTGGATTGAAACCAAATCATCAGCTTGCTTTTTATCAAACTCAGCTGTCGCACCCCGCGCGGGTGCGTGGATTGAAACCTGTTGCATTTCTCATCTCCTTTATCACCCTGACGTCGCACCCCGCGCGGGTGCGTGGATTGAAACGCAGTATACTGGTATCAATTGCCCGAAATCTGCGTCGCACCCCGCGCGGGTGCGTGGATTGAAACAGAGCAAGCCGAAGGCGCCGCGCATAGTACGATGTCGCACCCCGCGCGGGTGCGTGGATTGAAACCCGAAAGTTACCCACTTTATCGACCAAGGCAATAGTCGCACCCCGCGCGGGTGCGTGGATTGAAACCGCTTAGTGCACTCCAGTTCATTTTTGTCTCCAGTCGCACCCCGCGCGGGTGCGTGGATTGAAACGCGAGTGTCAGGGCAGACAGAACGGATAATGCCACGTCGCACCCCGCGCGGGTGCGTGGATTGAAACTCGACAGTACGGCGATCATGTTGAAGATTTTATGTCGCACCCCGCGCGGGTGCGTGGATTGAAACCAATTGCCGCCTGCCAGCAGAGTGGGAATAAGACGTCGCACCCCGCGCGGGTGCGTGGATTGAAACTTGGTGGGCATGGGGGAAGATCAGGCGGCAAGCCGTCGCACCCCGCGCGGGTGCGTGGATTGAAACCAGCATGGTCTGGAGGTAGTAGCTCATAGCGGTCTGGTCGCACCCCGCGCGGGTGCGTGGATTGAAACATAAGCCTCCCCCTTCAATTGGTGAATTCATCTGGTCGCACCCCTCGCGGGTGCGTGGATTGAAACAAAATACAGAGTCATTACATGACCTATCCTACATGTCGCACCCCGCGCGGGTGCGTGGATTGAAACGCTGCATTGCGAATAACGCTAACCCATTGCCGGGTCGCACCCCGCGCGGGTGCGTGGATTGAAACCGGAAGCATTCGTGTCAAGACCTGGGTTACCGGAGGGCGCACCCCGCGCGGGTGCGTGGATTGAAACTTGACTCGTCAAGATCACAACCTCTTGAGTCTGCGGTCGCACCCCGCGCGGGTGCGTGGATTGAAACTCCCTGTCCAGGAGTTGTTGCTGAGGCACCTCCACGTCGCACCCCGCGCGGGTGCGTGGATTGAAACCAGGGAATAAACTCATTTCGATGTCTGATTCTCCGTCGCACCCCGCGCGGGTGCGTGGATTGAAACTAATCCATAGCATCGTATCAGACAATTCCCCCTGTCGCACCCCGCGCGGGTGCGTGGATTGAAACCATAAGGGGGTAGGTTTGGGTGGGGACCCTTACCAGTCGCACCCCGCGCGGGTGCGTGGATTGAAACCATAAAATACATCTTTCTTTTTTCTTTTTATCATGTCGCACCCCGCGCGGGTGCGTGGATTGAAACGGGATTGCAATGACGAAGCGTTATCCGAAATCAAGTCGCACCCCGCGCGGGTGCGTGGATTGAAACAGTTGCCATGCACTGACGCAGGTCAGGCGTTTCGAGTCGCACCCCGCGCGGGTGCGTGGATTGAAACACGGGTTCTAAGGAGTGGGACGATGCCAAGCGTGGTCGCACCCCGCGCGGGTGCGTGGATTGAAACGCCGCCTGCGTGCAAATGAGCCGGCGGGTATAGGTCGCACCCCGCGCGGGTGCGTGGATTGAAACGGAGTAAGGACGAAGAGCCGCAGCCGGGCGATGTGTCGCACCCCGCGCGGGTGCGTGGATTGAAACGGAATCATAATCATCGTTAAACGACAGCTCACTGTCGCACCCCGCGCGGGTGCGTGGATTGAAACGGGCAAACTCTATATAAGCTCACATCGCCAGAGGTCGCACCCCGCGCGGGTGCGTGGATTGAAACATTCTGTCACCTCGCTATTAATAAAATCAAAGTTGTCGCACCCCGCGCGGGTGCGTGGATTGAAACTCAAAATAACCACCACCCACACCACAACCCCCAGGTCGCACCCCGCGCGGGTGCGTGGATTGAAACCAGCGTTGCAACTCGACCTGCGAGGAGTTGTAGTGTCGCACCCCGCGCGGGTGCGTGGATTGAAACGTGATGCAGCGTAAATTATTTGAGCATGATAAGAGTCGCACCCCGCGCGGGTGCGTGGATTGAAACTTGCCGTCTGCCTATCAAAAAAATCATTGATACTAAGTCGCACCCCGCGCGGGTGCGTGGATTGAAACCAAATATTTGCATATAACTCTATATCTTGTATAGGTCGCACCCCGCGCGGGTGCGTGGATTGAAACAGAAAACATGATTAGAAACCTTCCTGTATTTAACGTCGCACCCCGCGCGGGTGCGTGGATTGAAACTTTTTTCAAAAACTGGAAAATATGGTGTGTTATGCGGTCGCACCCCGCGCGGGTGCGTGGATTGAAACATATCAGCAGCACCCTCGAATAGCGCCCGCTCCCGTCGCACCCCGCGCGGGTGCGTGGATTGAAACAAGTGGTAAGCCATGCACCGGGTAATTCGGCGTACGTCGCACCCCGCGCGGGTGCGTGGATTGAAACCTGTCTTGCCAGAGCGATTCGAGTTCTTGCCTCGGTCGCACCCCGCGCGGGTGCGTGGATTGAAACTTGAAAAAATTATCACCTATGCCCTCGTTGCCATGTCGCACCCCGCGCGGGTGCGTGGATTGAAACTTAATCAGAGCAGCAGAGCACCGTTGGCCATTCCGGTCGCACCCCGCGCGGGTGCATGGATTGAAACTGTTGACTACAGTATTATGTCTTATATAGGACATGTCGCACCCCGCGCGGGTGCGTGGATTGAAACCACGGGTTCCATTCCCGAAAGTGAATTATTTCATCGTCGTACCCCGCGCGGGTGCGTGGATTGAAACGCCTTCAAGCAGGGAATGGATTGCCTGGCCCCAGGTCGCACCCCGCGCGGGTGCGTGGATTGAAACTAGTCTCTTTTATTTGCTTATTCTTAGATTATGTTATGTCGCACCCCGTGCGGGTGCGTGGATTGAAACCTGGGGTGTGTTTACATGGTAAACAGATATTTAAGTCGCACCCCGCGCGGGTGCGTGGATTGAAACAGGGACGGCTTGTGGGTTAAAGCGGAAGGCTTATGTCGCACCCCGTGCAGGTTCGCGGATGTTCCTCGCTCCGGGCCCCACCCATTTCGCCGCTTCCAGGTAGCTGTAAAAGTGTGACTGTATCCACCGTATCCGCTTCGCCTGCGTTAAATGCACCGTGTTCAAATCGGGCGGGCGGAACACCTGCCGCGCTGTGCGTTTCTTTATCTCCCGCAGGTCCGCAATCGCTTTGAGTTCCGCCTGTATCCGCTCGCGCTCTTTCAATTCGTTCCGCAATTCCAGAAACGCTGCCCGTTGGGTGGGGTTCAGCTTTTCACGCATGAACATTTCCAGTTTGCTGACTACCCTGGATACGTTCTGCCGGGCCTCCGCCAGTTTTTTTGACTGCACCCGGCTTGCCTTCAGTCCGGCATCGGTTGTGTCTGCCGCCCCTTGTTCCAGTATGATCTGCTGCTTACGGGCCGCGTATTTGGCAAGGTCAAGCCATTCCTTGTATTCCTGGAACCCATCTTCACGCTTGGCAATGAGCTGGTCAAACCGCTTGAGGTCTGCTTTGGTCTGCTCGTCGAAAGCATCAAGCTCGGAATCGTCCATCTGCAGCGTGTTGTTGTCTATCCGCGCCTTTATCCGGTCGCTGCTCAGCCGCTGCTTTATCCGGTCCAGCTCTTCGGGAGTTTGTTTTTCCAGGTACTCTTCATCAATAAGGCCCTCGGCGTCCAGCCTTTGGATGTGCTGTATATCGTTCTCCGCGGGGAGCCAGGTGTCGTCCCCGGAGAGCATCGCCCAGGCTTCCATGTACTGAAGCGGCCGGGCTT
>Ga0099364_10009028_pt1 | contig 13908 bp, 14 predicted proteins | sample TergutTh196P3_FD_73070 | JGI IMG/M metagenome (GOLD analysis project Ga0099364, IMG submission 73070) | Microcerotermes parvus P3 segment gut microbial communities from Pointe-Noire, Republic of the Congo - Th196 P3 | ecosystem: Host-associated > Arthropoda: Insects > Digestive system > Gut ...
TTAATTATAGAACTGCTTGCGGGCAATCCACATTACACTATGGCTGAATTGGCTGGACAGTTATCTGTAAGCAGGCAAACAATTGCAAAGAATATTAAGGCACTAAAAGATAAGGGGGCTATCAAAAGGCATGGCTCTGATAAAAAAGGAATTTGGGAAGTGACTATGCATAAATAACCATAATATCAGACGTTCAATGTTTTCTAGCTTTCACAATGTACCGCCGCAAGCGTCATCCTGCTCCTATGCACCTGACAACAAAACGGGCTGGCTTGGGTAGAATCGTCCTGTTATCACGCGGCTTTTTTCATTCAAATTAACATATCCTTCTTAATGTCTTCTGCAATGCCAAAATACTCCCCGAAATTAACTGCGATTTGCAGCGTCAGAGTTGCCAGCACCTGAATTCTGTCCGATTTTTTCCCGCTTGCGGCAATCGAAAATCGTTTTCTGGTATTCGTATGCCTTTCTTTTCCCTCAATTGTAAGCGGGCACAACGAATCGTCATGCCCGCTGAACAGTTCCCTTAAGTTTGATTAATAATTGTAGTCCCGCACGTTACTGGGATCGAAAATCAAAGCGGGACCCAAGAGTAATTCCAAGCCACCGGTGTTGGGATCGATCCTAAATTCTTTTCCACCGAGAACGCTTTCGAAGGTTGTGTCGGCAGCGGTAGCAGGATCGATTTTACCATCGAGCAGGGCTATTGTCGCTTCTACGGAAAGATAGCCAAGATCGCCGACATCCCATAGGACACCTGTATTGAGTGGATTCCTCTCATCCAGGATGTAATCTATGAGTCCCAAAGGCGTACAAAGACCGGTGAGTACCACATTGGGTTTTGCTCCAATGACAGCGTTCCATGCGGCTCCGAGCGCCGGAATGGACATGGAGGATGCGCCAATCATCACGTTGATCTGGCTTCCATCCTTTGCGTCGCCCGATAGAGCTATGGCCTCTATAGCGGCATTTTGTGCCGCTGTTTCATCGGAACCCGGTGTCCAGATATCGCCGCCCAAATAACCTGATTCATCCGACGCGAGCGTGATCCATGGGTGTTCAGCTTTGATATACCTTTGAATGGCCAATACCCATTCGTTTTGATTGACGTCCAAGCCGGTACCGGAAATCAAACCCATTCTCGCGGACTGGTCCGGGCCGAAGCCGTTTTCAATGAGCTGCGGGATAGCGGCATCCACGAGCCCTCTCCCAACGGCGTCGGTAGTCGCTTGGTTTACGAGGAAAGCACGCGCGTCAACGGCGGTATCAGCGTCAAACGTAACGATTCTAATACCCCTTTCCGCTGCCTGCCTCAACGTCGGGGCGATACCCTCGGCATCAGTGGGCGAAACGATGATCGCGTCCACATTGGCCGCGATAAAACCATTGAGTATCTCGACCTGCTTGGCGTTTGTCGATTCGGCTTGGTTTGGCCCATCATAAATGAGCTCTATGCCAAGCTCGTCAGCAGCTTTTTGAGCTCCAACATAGCAACCGTCAAAATAGTTTTCTCCCTTGAACTTAGGGAGCATCGCTATTCTGTAGCGACGACTCGCAGACGATTCTCCCTGGGCGGCGTAGACACATGCCGCCATCGTAACAGCTAAAAGAACTACCAAAAAGAATACTGCCAAAACCTTTTTCATTTGCTTCCCCTCCTAGTATTTTTTTGAACCATGGTTTCCCACGATGGTTCCATTATTATGGCTCCGAGATGATACGTTTAGCTCAAGCCCTTTTTATTGCCGGTTTTTTTATTTTTATCGAGAGCCTGCCTATCTGATCAAAAACAACCAGGCTAAACAGGAGGACGACCCCCAGAATTACTCTCTGTTGTGTCTGCGGTAAAAGGATCACATTCATTCCGGCTTTCAGGATTCCGATGATGGAAACGCCCAGAATGGCGCCTATGATGTTTCCTCTGCCCCCTCGCATATCACACCCCCCCAAAACGGCGGCGGTAATGACCTGCATTGTGTATGGATCTGCAGAATTGAACTGGATGGTGGAAAAACGCCCCATAAAAACCATACCGGCTATTGCAAAGGTGAACCCGGCCAAGATAAAGGTTAAGTGCTTTATTCTTCTTGTATTAATACCACAAAACCTCGTTGCGTCTTCGTTCAAACCAATTGCGTAGAGAGTTCTCCCATAAGTGGTTTTGGAAAGTAACAGATGGAAAACGACCGCCATTAACACAAAGAGCCAGAATTGAGTGGGGATACCGGCAATGGTGCTGGCCCCGACAAAGATCGCAGCTCTCGTTGCCGTGACATTCGTGCCCACCGCCGGATTGGCAAGCGTTATCACCAGTGTTATGCCCCTGAACAAATACATTGTCGCTAAGGTAGTAACCAACGGTGGAAGTTTCAATCTTGCAACCAGCGTTCCGTTAAAAGCACCGCAAGTAATACCCACAATAAACGTGATCAAAACGCCGGCGGCTTCTCCGTAAATCGGCGCGGCAATACCGCCTACCGCCACAGACAAAACTAATACCGACGCCATTGAGAAGTCGATCGAACCCATTACAATCAACAAGGTAAGGGGTAGTACCATGATCCCTATTTCGATAACCATCTTGATGGTTTCCATGATATAGCGGGCGCTAACGAAAGCGGGATTGATAAGTGTAAATGTCAGGTACAGAACGACGCAAATCGCGAGCAAAGCCATGTTATATGTTAATGCGAATTTTATCTTCTTTATGTTCATGTGATCGTCCCCTTTTTGCTGGCAAGCTACTTAAAGTCAATGTTCCTCATCGCGCTGATTATTACCGCTAACACGATGATAACTCCGGAAAAAAAGTCCATCCAGAAGGTGTTTATGCCCAAATGAACCAGTGCCGGACTGACGATGGCAAGCAACAGCGCACCCAGCGCGGTTCCATAAATCTTTCCGGAACCACCCATCGCGTTCGTTCCACCGACGATAACGGCAGCAATCACACGCATTTCAAAATTGTTACCGACCGTAGTTGTAACGCGCGTTCCAAACGTAGCCAGAACCGCTGATGAAAAGGCTAACAGCATTCCCGCAATAACGTAAGTAATGAAAAGGGTTTTTTCCACGTTTATCCCCGCGTATCTCGCGCCTTGCACATTATTGCCGATTGCATAAAGTTTCTTAATAAACCTCGAATACTTGAAGAAAAATATCGATCCTATTAGTAACACTATCGCAATAATAACGTACAAAGGAATGTAATTCATATAAATCGCTTCAAATGACAGCCATGTCCAATTGGTTCTCAGATTGTATATCGAGCCTTCCACCACCCATAGTAACGCGCCATAATAGATCTGCATTGTTGCCAAGGTTATAACCAGGGACGGAATACGGAGCTTGGTCATTAACAAAGCGTTAAACCCGCACAAAATCCCGCCGGTTATCATACCAATGGGAAGGAATATGTGTATCCCGTATTCAGGCCCCAATTTACTGACGGCGGCCATTACAATAGCGATAACGGATATCACGGCTCCGAAGGAAATATCAATATTACCCGTAATGATGATCATTGTCATGCCTATTGCCGCCACAAACAAACAACTGAACATGCGTAAAACGTTCATAATATTTTGCAGGCTGTAAAACCCTCTCGTACCACCTGCCGTAAAATAAAGCACAACCAGAATAATGATAATGAATATTCCTAAAAATCCTTCCGCCGTGATGTGAAATCTTTTCGAGCCATGGCTGATAGTGTTTTGTTTAGTGTCCATTGCGCAAATCACTCCTTTCAATAACGATTCGTCAAAACATCCAGCGCGATCTTAAGAATGGACTCCTGCGTCGCTTCGGCTCTACTGAAACAACCTCTGATTTGTCCTGAGTTCATAACATAAATCCTGTCACACATTCCGAGCAGTTCGGGAAGTTCGGAGCTAATCATCAGGATTGAAAGACCTTTTTGCACAAGCGTACCGACAAGTTTATGTATCTCGGCTTTCGCGTTGACATCCACCCCGCGTGTCGGTTCGTCAAGTATGAGTAGCTTGGGCTTGAGTGCTGTTGCTTTTGCGACGGAAACCTTTTGCTGATTGCCGCCCGACAGGTTTTCGACGATAAAATCGGCATCCTGAGCTTTTATATCATAATCGGAAACCGCCTTGTTCCCCATCTCCATCTCGATTTTTTTATTGATAAATGAGAATTTTGAAATAATATTTAGCTGGGGCAGCGAGACATTACCTTTGATATCCATCCTGGTGACCAAGCCGTATTTTGCCCTGTCTTCTGAGACATAATAAATACCGGAGTCCATTGCTGAACGGTAATCCTCTATTTTAACGGACTTGCCATCCAAGATAACCTCTCCATCGTCAATGTTCATAAAACCGCATAGTGCATGGGCAAATTCTGTCCTGCCTGCCCCTGTCAAGCCGCTCAATCCTACTATTTCTCTATGTCGGACATTCATGCTAATATCATACAACAGATGCGCCTTGGATAGATTTCTCACGTCGAGCAGGATATCGCCCGGTTCTGATTCAACTTTAGGATAATACTGTCCGATTTCGCGCCCGACCATATCGGCAACCAATTTGTCCTTGTTTGTATCCTTTACGTCATTGCACGAAACGAAACTGCCGTCGCGTATCACGGTGACACGGTCACAAATCTCAAATATTTCTTCGAGACGGTGGCTTATATAAACGATGGCAACCCCTTGACTCTTCAAGTTGTTTATAATTCTAAAGAGAGCTTCAACCTCCCGTTGGGTGAGCGAAGCGGTAGGTTCGTCCATGATCAGCACTTTGGATTCGAACGTGAGCGCCTTTGCTATTTCGACCAACTGCTTTTGCGCCATTCCAATTTCCCTAACCTTCACGTGCAAGTCAAGGGAAGAATTCAAACTCGCAAAGATATTTTGCACCTTGCTTTCCATCGCGGTATAATCCAAGACTTTAAGGAACCCGAACTTTTTCTTAGTCAGCTCGTGGTTGAGAAAGAGGTTTTCCAAAATAGTCATTTCAGGGAAAAGGCTCGTTTCTTGGTACATAACGGAAATACCCATTGCTAAAGCTTCGTTTGGGCTTAAAATGTCAACTTTTTTGCCATCAAAGAAGATTTCGCCGCTATCTGCCGCATAAATACCGGAAACAACCTTCATTAACGTCGATTTTCCCGCTCCGTTCTCACCGCAAATCGCGTGAACCTCGCCGGTGTTTACGGAAAACGACATGTCCTTTAACGCCTGAACACCGGGAAAGCTCTTATTTATTTCTTTTAGCGCTAAGATTTCAGACAAGACGCAAATCCTCCTTAATAGCAAGGGACTTCAATAAAGAATATTGTCACAATAATGCCGTTTTGTTGTATTTACCACTTGGGTTTTCTTAACCCCTACCGTAAATCCCGCATTTATTCACCGATTATTCGTAAGAAAAAGTGCAGGGTTTTTTTCGATCAATACCCTCAGTACGTTAGAATCAAAACCCTCGCTTAACATCATCGGAACGATGTTTGTATGAACATGGTCATAACCCCATCCGCCGTACGAGCGCAGTAGGATTTTCAGGCACACATCATTGGCGAGCAATATGTTTTTTTCAAATCCCTGCTCGCACAGCTTCATAAGCATGCGCACTCTCTCTATATCGGAGGCAAAGGCTCCGCCTGCAAATTCGCCGGGTTGTTTAACAATGTAAAACTCTTTGCCGAAATCATCGAATTCGATATACGCGCCCCGCTTTAACAAGCGTATCATATAGTCGTAATCAAACTTGACATCCACATGACAAATGCAAACACTCGATGCCTCCACGCCATATGATTCGATGATATCCAACGCGATTTCACCGTTGTAACTCCAAGGATAGATGTGGACATATATAGGCACACCGGTTTTCTTGCTGGCAATCGCGGCAGCCCTCAATGACTTTTCCTCATCAGGAAAAATAACTTCACTTGTACCGATCTCGCCGATTACTCCCGCTTTTATTTCCGTTGAGCCTATTCCGACAGTGAGTTCGCTGACAAAGTGTTCGGCAAGCTCATAGACATCCATCCGCCTGAAAGATTCCGGGATCGTGTCATTAGTATAAAGTCCGCAACATGTTATTATGTTCAGTCCTGTGGCGTCGGATACCTGTTTTAGTTTATGCACATCCCGGCTTATGCCGACCGGCGTAAGGTCTACTATAGTTTTGCCCCCAGCTTGCTTAAAAAACAACGTCTCCCTAATTGCATCTTCCACGCTGTCGATGATTAGGTTGTCCTTTATTAAGTAGCAATTCCTTCGCAGTAAACCTATATTCTTTATATCTACATTATCGTTTTCGCCATCAATGCCCGGTATGCTTTTTTCCCCGCTGAACTGATTTGTTATATCGATAAAAATATGTTCGTGTGGCGCGACTATTCCAAGTTGTTCAATATCCACAGCCCCGTTTACGGAATTGATCATATTCATCCAATATCACCTCCAACATGATTCGTTTGTCAGGTCAATCATAAAGATGTTCATGCATCAATACCTCTGCGAGGTTTCCCTTTGATCGTATTAACCCCAGCGCATTAATTTTCAACGCCACATTCATGTCGTTTCTCCTTGCATCAGCGTGGGCTTTAAGACCAGTTTTTCCATCTTTTCATTTCCATTGATAAGTTCAATTAGTTTTTGTGCCGCTAACCGTCCGGCTTCATAGCGTGGTTGTGATATGCTTGTGATATACGGGTGCAGCATGCGGCACATTTCGATGCCATCGTGCCCGACTATTGCGATGTCGTCAGGGGCTTTCAAACCACGCTCCTGCATGTGATTCAGCAGCGCAATGGCCATAATGTCGTTTTCACAATAGATAGCGGTTGGTTTTTCAGTCATTAACTCAATTTGATCAAGGGTTTCTTTTACACACACCATTGCTTCGTCGAAGAGCGCGTTGCCCTGAAAGAAAAAACGCTTTTGAATATTATGCTTATCAAGGGCTGCCCTGAAACCGTCGGTACGCTGATGCCACATGCGGAACTGAAAGGTATCCTCGTATGGGATGTTATCGCCTTGCCTTGGATATAATGTACCCATCAGGCATCCGATGGAGGTATGCCCCCTTTCGACAAGGTGCTCACCTGCAATAAAACCGCCTAGATAGTTATCAGTATCCACACTGCATACATCGGTTAGATCTTCCTCATTGTCGATCAGTATGCATTTAACGCCATTACTCTCTAATGCCTCCACCTGATTTTTTCCAATTGCCAGATGGTGGAATATAGCTCCGTCAACGCAGCGATCCCTGAACATATTCATATAATCCGACTCTCGCCTCTGGGAGTGAGTATCGCAAATCATGACGGTATATCCGCTGTTGTAGCATACGGATTCGATTCCTTGACTCATAAGGTTGTGGAACGGGTCCGAAATATTAACCATTACGAACACAATTACATAGCTCCTTTTGGTAATAAGGCTTTTTGCGATCATATTCGGACGAAATTCCAATTCTTCAATCGCCCTGTTGATCTTTTTTCTTGTTGATACCTTTACGTATCCGCTATTGTTGATCGTCCGAGAAACAGTCATCGGTGATACACCGGCCGCTTTTGCCACGTCATTAATCGTTGCCATACTCGTTTATTAATTTCCTCTTGTTACTTCCAGTTTTCGAAATAATTGCGCATGAACGGACAAAGTGTCTCAGCACCGTTGCCACGAATTACAAAGCCTTCTTCGACTCTGTTTGATCCTCCCTCAAGTCCGAATAAACTTATATCCGTATTCACCGTCATACCGGATTCAAAAACCGCATCGGTATTTTCATCTGGATACGGGCTTTCCGCCTCGGCGCAGCCAATGCCATGCAATGGTGGATAGACGTCATACTCGGCGAGACCTTCCTTGCGGAAATGATCGCGTACCGCGCGCACGAAGTGTTTCATGGGTTCACCTGGTTTTAGGTGAGGCAAACCTGCTTCGCTGGCATTGATGAGCACATCAATGACCCGTTTGGTCTTAGCGGAATAGTTCCCAACCGCGAAAGGTATTTCGTACGTCGAAACATATCCTTCGTACTGTATCGCTAATGCACACATGATCATATCGCCGTCTTCAATGATCTTGTTTTCGGCACGGCCAATGATCCTAGCTGAACGTTCGCCGGATCCAAATACGGTGAACGTTATACATTCTGCGCCTTCTTTACGGGCAACACCTTCTGCTATTGCCGCGGCATATCGTTCGGTTTTGCCTATTAACTCGGATTCCATCATCGCTCTGAATCCAGCCTCAGCAAGTCTGGCCGCTTCGCGAAGACAGGCGATTTCGTTTTCACTCTTTTCTTTTCGCAATTTAAACAGTATCGGATTTGCATCAGCAATGTGACATGAAAATGAGTTACGTACGTTTTCCAGCATTGCCTCCGACATGTCACCAAGGCCGGCCACACCAAGAGTTTTAAGGGAAACTTTTGATCTCAGCTCAGATGCGATTTCCGAAAAGCTTGAATAGTTCGCGTGAGGATAATCTATTTTGTCAGGCACAGTTACACATACAAAATCAGGAATGAGCCTGACATCCGGCCAAATGCTCATTTCTTTGGCAACCTGTTCGCCTTCCGGCGCACAAAGCACCATTGGTTTTTGTCCTTTGCCTAACACTAACGCGCCCCGCTCAAATATTGGCCAATAATTCGAAACGTACCTCAGGTTCTCTTTGCGGTATTCGTCACCGTATACCAACAATGCGTCCATACCCTGGCTATCCATTTGTTCTGTGAGGCTATTAATTCGTTGCTGAAATTCTTGATGTGGAATTTTAGGTGCGCTCATCATTTAATTCTCCTTTGTCGAGTTATTTCTGTCGTATCCAGATATCTAAAGTTATCATTCCGTGAAACCAAGTGTCGCAAGATAAGCTAGATTGGGTTGATTTACATCTAACCTGCCGTACTGGACAATGATGCCAACGTCACTTCTGATTCGCAAGGAATACTGAGTATTAACTTGAAGATTGAGGCCCTCAAATACATTTGCATCATCTGAACGAAAGCCGCTGATTCGATTGGCAGGGGCAGTATATGGGATACCGAGCACTGGATCCCGGTCGGAAAAATAGACATCTATTAAGCAATGGGCGTCCACATCACTACAATTGAGTATCATGATTGCCTCGTGACCTTCATACTCGGCTTCTCCTGAGCGCAAGGGTGGACGATAACCATCAACGATATACCACTGATTTTTTCCTGGCATAGTTTTCATCCCTTTCTTTGTACGGAAAATAAGAAACAACGTACTGTAATAAAATATTCTCAAAATATGATGGCGTTAACATATTTGTGCCAATTATTTTCCCACTTCCTTAAATTCGAAAACATAATAAGTATATCCAATAAAATAAACGACTAAGATTATAAGATCTTGCACTATGAGAGATAACGATCAAACATGTTAACGATAACATATTTATAAATATTATTTTAAATGTCTTTTTAAAGATTGTCAATATGATTTTTAGAATTGTCGTTCGTCTGTGATAATGTCCTCATGAGTCATGAGCGAGTGACATTCGACAAAAGGTTTATAGCATCGGTATCTATCTTCGCGTACTTCGGCACACGGATAGAACCCTTTATCGTTTTTGCCCTCACATATTCCGATACCGTGACGCCGATTTCTTCAGACTCACGGCATATCTTCCCGTACTCGGATTCGTTTAGGCGGATTCCAATGTGATACTGCCTCAGTGATTCGTTTGAACGTTTTGGCCTCGGCATGAATTATCACCTCCGATTTTTCTTTACAGGCCGGGTGTCCAATGAGAAGCGAAGCGCCGAGTGACGCCGCTGAAGTTGTTGACGAAACCCGGAGGGTTTTCGTTCAACAACTTCCGGCCTGTCACTTCTTAACGAGGCATTTTCGCTAATGGACGCTTTGCAGGCGCATTTTGGGCACATTTCGGCAACTTTTCACACCCTTGTTATGCCTTCTTATCACCGGGAGGTTCATCACGTTTGGCGTTCCCTGTCGCGCCGCTTTTGGAAACAATACCTGAGCCTGTCGGAGAGGAAACCGCACCTTTATCCGCATTTTTCCCGGAATCCTTTGTAGGATTTTGTCGCGTGGATTTCGCGCCGGATTTGCGTTTAGCCGCGAGATTCATTGCACGTGTGTAGTGATATTTGATCTGCCTTCCGTCCATGGAAACCCCACCCTTCTTCGAAAATATTTCCGCGAGGTCGTCGAATGTATATCCTTTTTTCAGTGCGCCTTTTATTTCGGCCATATACTCTTTCGTGCGGAATATCTCCGACAAGCCGAGCAGGATGCTTGGATCCGGCTCCCTATTCGGTAGATTCGAAAGATGCGACATCACATCCATCATTGCGCCCTGTTTTATTGCTGTCCGCTTCCGTTGTGACATTTCCTTTGCCCCTTCCTTTAAAATAGTTTTGACATTGTTGCTGTTACACTTTTGCTTTGTCATTTCGTCCCCGATCCACAAGAAAACGCGGTATCATAAAAACCAGAACTTGTCACATACACCAAAGAGAGAGAGTTAAAAAGTGAATAATCTTTTCCCTCTCAATTTATGTGTCACTCATGTCACTTGTCACTCATGTTTCCTGAATCCTTGGTATTACCGCAAAATCTTGGTTCGTGCAAGTGACATGCAACATACAACGCGGTTAGAGTCATTATTTTGAGTGACATGAGTGACACAAGTGACACTAAAACAACGAGGTTTGTTTTTGCCGCGCAGTTTCTACAACGCCGTATTTCCCCTGGTTTGAGTAAAGCAATCCTTCTTTGCTCATACGCAAGAGTTTTTGGCGCATTGTGTCCGCTTTCACCTCCAATGCTTCGGACAATTCCTTCGGCGTCGTTTCGCCGTTATCCTTCAAATATTCGAGTATCTCGCGCTTTTCGTTCGCGATTGCGTATTCCTGTGCGTCACCCTCAAATCTCCATTCCAAACCATTCAGTGAAAGTGCGTACTCATGTTCCTCCACATCCCTTCCGGTGATATTGAGTTTCCCCGTGCCCTTCATCCTCCCTCTGTTAAGGAATAAGAGACAATCCGACGCACCGGTAATAGCCGCGCTTCCGCTCGCGTTGTTGATGAAATCTTCTGTGTCGCGGGATTTTTTCTCATGATGCAGGAATATGACTGCAACTTCCCGTTTATCAGCAAGAGTTTTGACTGACGAAAGAGTTTCATAGTCATCCTCATAGATGTTCGCATTTGGGGTGCGGGGCTTCCGGAATTTTTGCAACGTGTCGATCACTACGAGACGCGTTTTTGGGTGCTTACTCAGCCAGTCGTCGATGAACATAAGTCCGCCTTCGGTCTGGCGCGGGATTTCAAAGACGAAATCAATTCGGGACAAATCGGAATCTCCATAGCCTATAGTTCTGACGCGTTGTTGGATACGGCGTTGGGTATCCTCCAGCGCGAGATAGAGTACATTGCCATCTTCCGTTCCTATCTTCCCCAGCGCAACGCCTCCGGTGGCTACTGCCAGCGCGATCCCAAGAATGAAAGAGCTTTTCCCAATCTTCGGCCTGCCGACGAGGACACAAAGACCGGCGGGAATTATGTCCTTTACCGCCCAACGTATGAGCGACAATTCCTTCATCATCAGATCGGCGGCATTGACGATATGGGTACGTTCTTTGATTTTATTCAGGAGATCGAGTTTTTTCTTCTCGTCAGGTGAAATGGATACTTCCTCCATTTGTTTCATCAACGAACATTCCGCCGCTTCAATTCCGTGGATGAGCGCGTAATCATTCCAATCACTCACAGAATCCCCATCTTCGGGGAGGAAAGGCGGGCGCAGTATGCCGTCAAGTCCGAACCCAACAGCTCTTTTTGCCGCTTCCATGCCGGTATTGCGGTTTGTTTTTTGTTGTGTCGCCATATCATCATCTGCGGCAATTAATATCTTCCGGTCAGCGTACTTCTTTCGGAGAGCCGGGGCAATTTTGACAAGATTTCCTGCGCTCATCGCGCAGACTGTCGTACACGACAAGAGTTCATAAAGGGTAAGCCCTGTCGAAAGGCCTTCGCAGACGATGATATGACCTTCCTTCATGTCGCCGGCTATTGTGAAAGCGACCGCGTGGTTTCCTATTGGTGAGACAAAGTTTTTATACCCATCCGGCTGTATCTTCTGGACAGTAATAAGCTCACCTGTTGAAATATCACGTAAAGGCACGATTAAATTACCGGCATATTGCCTCAAATCGCCGTATACTCCAACTTTTTTCCTCACGAGGTATGGATGATCTGGCTGCGCTGATGAAGCGTTTTCGTAAATTTCCAGCGCTGACGCCTTGGCTTTCTCGAATTTCTCCCTTGATGCTTTTTCATCCCTTTCGCGTTTAGCGATTGTCTCCGGGGAATTTGTAGCTTCTTTACATTGGTCGAGTGTTGCTTTATCAAGGCCGGATGTATCGTATTGCCACTTCTGGATTTCACCTCCGCGCTTGTGGTCTTGGAAAAAGCCATTGGGACGACCATCGTAGCTTTTCCCTTCCGGGTAAATGCAGTACGCGCCGTTTTTCGTCCCTGATTTGTCGCCTTCAATATGGAAACGGTGAATCTGCCCGTCGATGAACAAACCCTCTCGCGGCGGGGCAATTCCGGCGGCGTTCATAGCAAAAATGATCTGATCCTCAATGTCTGAAAAGGATATATTCATCATCAGATCACCTTCCGTCTGGAGAGGTTTTCGACCCAACGGAATAAATCGTCCCTCGGGTAGCGAACAGTTTGTTTGTTGAGCCTTACGAACGGCGGCGCGGGATTTTCGTTATCGTTATTGCCGCCGCATATTTTTTCAGGGTCTTTTTCTCCTTCGCATCTTGATTTCCGGAGATATGAGAGGCTAACCCCAAGCAGCTTCGCAGTGGTTTTTTCATCAAGCAGCATCGGCAGCTCGTTATTTTTGATTTCCGGGGGATTTTTTGCAATACGAGTTTTAACCGTCATCTCGCGCACCCCCTGATCGGACATGTCAGGTTTGGTACATGATGATCATGATAGATTCGCTTTGTTACGGGGTTTACGTCAAGTTTTTTGGTACTGGAATGTTGATGAGTGGGGTAATTTAAATCAGGTGGGTCGCCTGAACCTGATTCACCGTCGTCGGAATTTCCTTTTGAGATGTTCGATTTGCTTGAAAATGTCGGCCGTGAGGCACTGCGATGGGCGCGGTTGTTATTCCGCGAGCGCAGTCGGTTTGCGGGCCGTATGGCGTTGAAGCATGATGTTATTTTTACCGGCATTAGCAAGGTTTGTCTTGCCTTGAAACTCGCGGCTATTTTGAAGGGCTTGGTAATGACCTTCGCGTACAGTGGCGTCTTTTCTTCCGGGATGATGATCTCACTGCCGTCTATCGCTCTCGCTTTCTTTGCCGCGTAACGGACAATCTGAGATACGCTCTGCGCGAAGAACGCGGACAACATGCCTGCCGCCATGAGAATAAGGCAGGTTACGACGCCCACTCTGACCAATGCGGCGTTTGTTACGTGTCCAGATAACATGAACGCCGCCAACCCTGTAAGTGCGGCAAACGCAACATCTAAACCCGCGTTCGACAATACGCTCGATTTTGCGAACGTCCCTTTCAATAACTTTTCCAAAGCTGTTTCCATTTCTCAGTCTCCTTTCGTCAGGGTTACTCCGTTTTATTGACGTTCTCCTTCCTGTTCGCCTCCTTCCCGGAGAACGAATAGATTATGGATTCTTTTCGATGGTTTTGTCAATTACACGGGAAAGTGTCGATTTTCTTTCCCGTGTACCAATACTGTACCAAGAAATGAAAAAGGACTCAGGTCAAAATCCCCTGAGCCCTTGCTATTTCTGGAGCGGGAAACGAGATTCGAACTCGCGACCTACGGCTTGGAAGGCCATCGCTCTGCCAACTGAGCTATTCCCGCATTATTGATATAAAA
>Ga0099364_10009029_pt1 | contig 13906 bp, 13 predicted proteins | sample TergutTh196P3_FD_73070 | JGI IMG/M metagenome (GOLD analysis project Ga0099364, IMG submission 73070) | Microcerotermes parvus P3 segment gut microbial communities from Pointe-Noire, Republic of the Congo - Th196 P3 | ecosystem: Host-associated > Arthropoda: Insects > Digestive system > Gut ...
AAATATCACCTCTGAACTTTATTATAAGAGGTTTGCGATAAAATTTCTTTGCATTTATTGCAAAGTTTTGCAAAAATCAAAATTACCCCGCCCGATTTATTCTATCGGACGGCTTCGGACGGAGCGGGGCTATAACTCCGGCTCGGTCTTATTTTTTGATTTGCCCGGCTGCGGATTATTGTGCTGCCTCTCGCGTTCGGCGCGGATTTCAGCTATGACGGACGGTTTTTCGGTCGCCGCAATATTTTCCCGCTCTTCAATTTCAATACAAAACTTACGCAGAAGCGGAATACTATTTGAAATGGTATCCCAAATGATTTCGTCGTCCATTTCATTGTATGCGTGGGCAATCCAGTTCCGCATTCCGCGAATCAGTCCCCATTGCATACTTTCTTTCGTTTCCTCGCGGAATTCACTTGAAAGTCCGCCCGCTAACTCGCCTATCTGTAAAACGCACATAGATACTGCGTTATGATAAGCCCGGTCAGTAATAAATTGCCGGTAATCGCCGAACCGTTTCATAAAATCAACAATATCATCGCAGTACCGCAGTATATGCTGTATGCGTTGTAAATCGTTACTTTGCATAAATCAACAGCCTTTCTTTTTTAAGATTATCAACAAACCACGGTACGCGTTCGTTTGTATTCTCCTGCTCCAATGTTTCGAGTGTTACTAAATCAACCCTCTTGTTCAGGCATTCGCCCAAATCTTCATACAGTGCGCCTATCGTCCAGCCTATAATTTTTGACCCCTTGCGCTGAATCAGCACATCCACATCGCTGTTTTCGGCGGCGTCCCCGCGAGCGTAGGAGCCGAAAATATATACGGCGGGGATTTCATATTTTTGTGCGATGGGAATTATTCTCTGCCGCAATTCTTCAATCGTATATATCATAGCATACTCTCCTGATTTTTTCGTTTCATATCACATATATTATACACTAAATCAAGCGAAAAATCAAGTATAATTGAAAAATTTACTTTATTTTATCTTCGCCAACCCCGCCAAAATCCCGTTCGCCGCGTCCCACAGTTTGTCGTACTGCCGCTGTAAATCGTTGACATCGGCTTTGTATATACTCCGTGTTTCGTTGGCACGCTTGGCGATTTGGTTCAGATTATTTGAGCATCGGCGCAGGAGCGATACAAGCTCACGAACATCGGTGAGGTCAAGATTTATGTGATAGCCGTCAATCGACATCTTACGGAAATATGCGCCCAAACTGATTATGCCGGAGTCAGCCATGCGTTGCCGGATGAGTGCGGCTTCGTCTTCGGTCGCCCAAAAGTTAAAATGCACCGAGCGTTTGCGGTTGGGCTGTTTACCCGGCTTCTTTTCGTCGCTGCTCATCATAAATCCGGCTCTCCTTTGTTCTTTTTCGGCGCTGGAGCATCTTTCGGCTTGGTGAGGGTTTGCTGATACTCTCTGATTTGCTCAATAACAGACAACTTCTCGTCAAGTTTATCTCGCGCCGGAGTTTTCGGGTGCAAGCCTTGAAGCGCCGCTCCGACAATTTTATACTCCTCCGGTATCTCGCCCGTGTATTCCGGCTCTAAATCGTATTTATTGTAAAGATAGCCCACATCGGTAAACACGCCGCCTTCTTCTTTCGCCACTTTCTCGCCGTAATCAGAGAAACTCATCTCATACGGTTTGTCAAGCCAGTGATACTGCCCAAGCTCGAAAGCGTTCTTTGCGTCGATGAGTTCAACAGCGGTAAAATTATCCTCATCGAGCAGATTTATGAGTGCGGCTGTGCCTTTGCCAAAATCTGTAACTCCGCTTGATATTATTGCCTCAAGTTTATTAAGTTCATATTCCCGCATATCCACCATATACGAAGCCAACATATTCAACTCGTCGATACTATCGTACTTAGTAACATGATATTTTAACTGTTCCTCCATCGGCATACGGATGACCGTGACAGTGAACGCATTTTCGCTCGGCTTGTCGACGCCGATACGGATAAATAATTCCCGCAGAGTATCAACGTCGGCAGGGAGCGTCAGCCATTGACCGGATAATTCGCCTTTGTCGTTTTTTTCGCGGTTCAAAATAAACACCTGAAACGGCGGTTCATGTTCAGAACTAACCCAAGCCGGATTTATGACGCCGAACAGACCGTCGTGCGATTCTATGTCGGCGCGTATATTAGCCGCGCCTTCGGCGTCGTTTTCATACAGACGAAAAATTTTATGCCCCTTATCGAATAATTCAAGCGCGCGTTCTTTACCGAGGGGATTCATAGCGATATAACCGTAGCCGTAAGCGTACATATCTGTCAGCGTGACCGCCGGGTCGGATAAATCTTCGGGCGGTTCAGGCGGTTGCGTCATCCTCCCCGAACCGTAATATATAGTAAGCTCGTTTTTATCAAGCTCGAAGTCTTGAACTTCCGGCCTTTCATTGAGCATATCAAGAACTGTATCTCTCAAAACGCCATTAGTCATCAGGTCAATGCCGAACTGCGTTTCAACATCCTGTAAATCAACAACATACCGCTGCCCGGTTGGTTCGGCGAGATGGTCGGCAATATCAGTCAGCCGTCTGTTTAAATCGGCGAGAGCGGGGGAATTTCCTACTGTCAGCCAGTCCTCTGCATTCGGCATGAACGCACTGTATCGGGCGTAGTCTGCTCCTTCCGGGTTTACTAATATACCGTCCCGCTGACCCTCTCCGACAACGAGCAGGCAGCGGCGCAAACCTTTTCCGTTGTGTTCAGTATCGAGCTTATTGTCCCGTATAAAGTCCCACTCCTGCATGAGATTACGCGAAAAACTTTCAAACTCCGCGCCTGTCAACCGAATGACCTTTTCAATAACGCAGTTCGTTGTTTGAATGTCCGTATCTTTGCGGTTTAATACCGCTTTTGTTGTTAACATATAATCACTCCCAACTTCATTATAATTCCGGGTCGGTATTTTTCTTGTTTTTACCAAGCCCCGGATTAGATTTTTGCGGCTGCTCTCTTTGAGCCTTCTGCGCCGCCTTTATTTCGTCCATGACGGACGGCTTCTCGCCGGAACTGCGGGCGGCTGTATTTTTTGTCGCTTCTCTGAACGGCGCAGGGGCTTCCGGCAGACTGTCCAAGCCTGTATTATTAAGAGCCTGACGGCATTTCCACGAGTGTTCTACGATTGACTCAAGATAAGCGATACGCGGAGCGTCAGCTTCGGACGGACGGCCGCCCGCTTTATCGTAAATCGTCATAAGCTCGGACAACGCCCACGCTTCATTCCTTGAAATATCGCAATGCTTCTCGAAAAACGGAATAAGGTCGTTTATAATAAAATCATAGCGAGCGTTTACCGCTTCCAGTTCGTCCGCGCCTTTTTCTTCATAATATTGTTGCATACCGCCATCGTTTCGGTGAAAATCGGCGACATCGCTTATATGGTCAATGATGGTTTGGTCACCGCTGCCGATGTCGTACCGTCCCTCGTAACTCTCCGGCTTGCCTTTTATCGTGAAATCAATGCAAAAATCGGTTTTCATATACGGCGCAATCTTGCGTCCCGACGCAATATAATCGGCTTGATGTTTCTCGTCAGCTTCGAAAAATGCTGTGTTCGCCAAGTACAGCGGCATTTTTTCAACACCCCGAAGCCCGTCGTGTTCGCTGAACGTGACGGTGACTAACGGCTGGGATTTGCTCATCACTTCGACAGGGATAGCGCCTGACTCCGTCACTTTTGCTTGATTTTCGGTTTCGGGTACCGTCACTTTTTTAAGAGCAGGATAATTATTTGTATAATCGGTAACGCGGTCGATATAGTCAATCTTTGCTCTGTCCTCCGAACCGTAATATTTACCCCAATAATAATCAAGAACACCTTCTTCATTCGTAAACTGCCATGTCACATACGGCGAAACCGCTTTCGGGTTATGACCAAGGGCAAACCCCCGGTCGTTATCAAACATCACGGCTTGCTGTATCGTATAACCGATATTTTCTACACCGTTCACCAGTTCACCGGGCAGCTGAGTACCGGCGAGCATTTCCCTGACTTCTGCTTCAAGCCGCGCTGTCAGGTCGCTTTGAACGTCAAACTCAAAATCCCAAGCCGACGATATTTCTTTAATCAGCACGCTCATATCGAGTATATCATTCATAGCGTCGCGCCCCTGACTGACAACCATATCTTCTCCGTACCGGTATAAGCCGTATATGACATTATGCGCGGTTTGATAAATATCACCCTCGATTTTTCCTCCTGTTTTTGCCTCATTGACCCGGTAATCAAAAGCGTCAAGAAATTCCGTCAGCGGCTTTGCGTCGTCATCGCTGGTACTGTCATTGAGTCCCCAATACCAAACAAGGCTCTCGGCGAGTTTACGCAAATCTTCAATTTTGTGAGAATGCGGATTATTTTCGGCTATATGCGCCGCGTACAGTCCAAGTCCGGCAACGCATCTGCCAATGAGTGCCTTGTCGCGCCGCGCCTGCGGCTCCATTTTTTCGTTTAATTCGCTTAGTGTATACGTTGGCATAAATCATGCCCCCTTCAAATTTAATTTTTATCATAATTCCGTTTCAGATTTTTTCCTGCCGCGACCCGGTTTCGGTGTTGGCGGCTGCTCTCTTTGAGCCTTCTGCGCCGCCTTTATTTCGTCCATGACGGACGGTTTTTCAAGGACAGGCGCGGATTTATCGTAAGGGTAAATGACAAAACGGCTGTCGTTTGAATCAGCAACGCACAGTACGAAATACTGCCGCGTTTCGGTCTCCAATTTAAAGCCGAAATGCTCAAGATGCGCTCTCTCCGGAATCTTAGCTTCGGGGTGTGCTTGGCAGTATTGCACCATCGAATCGCGGTCTTTCAACAATCCCTGCCGCAGCGCATATATCACGCTGTGCAGTTCTGTTTGAAACTCCGGCGTGTTTCTGCCGTTGTCACGGTCAGACCAGTTGCTGTGGAAACGATCGCCCTGATTGCCGAAATTACCGGTGATTTGACCGATATTAGTATTATTTTCCTCACGGTTGCGGGTGCAGAATTTTTCCTCGCCCGCCATACAAGGCGTAAATTCGATGCTATGAAGCTGAACCAGCGGTTCATATTTCGCGCCTATTCTCTCCATTAATTCTGCGAACTGCGCGATATGATATGTGTCCGAGCCGTTGCCGTGAATGGAAAAATGGCATTCATCGATATGTCTGCACTCTCTCACTGCGAACCCTCTGATATCATCGGGCGGGAATATAATTTTGATACTGCCGCCGTCAGGTATGCGGAAAAGTTCTTTGTAATCGCTGTCGATGAAACGTATTGTTTGGTTGTTAGCGTCCATAAAATGCCCCTTTCGTTATAATTCCGGGTCTGACTTTTTCCTGACGCGACCCGGTTTCGGTGTTTGCGGCTGCTCTCTTTGAGCTTTTTGCGCCGACTTTATTTCGTCCATGACGGACGGCTTCTCGTCAGCCGCGCCGCGCATGGTTTCATGAAGCGGCTGGCGTTCACCGCCGCTGAACATATCGACCAAGAACTGCTTGCCCCCGGCTTCCATCGCTCGTGTATATGCCTCGCTGTAAGTGTCGAACTGCTTGGTCACGGCAGGCTTGAAGAACGCCTCGCCGATATGCGGGATTGCTCCTTCGTAGTCACCGGCTTCCAATTTTCCATCGTTGTGGATACGCATATAAATGCCGTCCTCGCCGCCTGTATAGTACATCGCCCCGCGTCCGTTCAGCCGGACAATCTCATCTTCTACCCAGCGGAAACGGCTGCTCTCGGTGACGGTGAGCCAAGCGGTAAAGTTAAGTTCCGCTTCGTTTGGTTCTGACCGGTTATTTTCCGGCAGAGTCTCCGGCGCAAGCTCGCGCATCTCCTCATGGGTTTGCCCGTCGGTAAGGTCAGCCTCCGGCACGGCTCTGTTATTAACAACTCCGTCAATCATGTTATAATTCTGCTCGGCACTTTTCTCAAAATTAAATGTGTGCGTTTTCTCTTTTTGCATCAACATAATTTCGTTATATTTTTCGGTTAGCTGTTCCGGAGTAACATAATGCTTTGGCACGAAAGAACCGAAATCGCTGTAAAACCATGTCAGTTTTTGCCTATCAGAAATACGCTTCTTCTTTTCCCATTCGCCGACTGCCTGCGCTTTTTCAAATAGGTTTTTCTGTTCCTGAATATCTTTCTGAGAACGCGGTTCCGTATAATATTGCGAACCCGTTATCCAGTAAGCGTGTGTATCGTTCTTTGCCATTATTCCGCACCGCCTTTCTCAAATTCAAGTCTGTAATTTGTTGTTTCGCCGTCGTCCTCAAGCAGAATCGCAGCGGCATAGGTCTTGCCGGATTTTTCGCTGAATAAATCAGAAAAGAAAACGCGCCTCTCGGCAAGAAGCGCGGCGGCTGTCTGTCTATCAAGTTTTTTCTTCTTCGCTTCAAAAAAGCGGTTGGATTTCCAAAGAACAAATTTGCATATTCTGTTGGAGCAGAAGTAACCCTTGCCGCCGTCGGTCACCGGCGAATTACAGCGCGGACAATCGCCTATGACTTCACCTTTGGGCGGCTGTGCGAACAGAGCGGCGTATTCCGGCGCGGGTACGCGGTTTGCCGCCACAATTTCCCGCGTGAGCGCGGCGATGCCGTCCATGAACTCGCCGTCCGATAATTCGCCCCTCTCGACAGATTTGAGCTTCTGCTCCCAAATTGCCGTGAGCTGCGGCGAGGTCAGCGTCCCCGGCAGTACCGCGATTAAATTTATTGCTTTCGCCGTAGGAACGAGAGCCTTTTTCTGCCGTTCGATGAACCCTGATTTGATGAGCTTTTCTATAGTGGCGGCGCGTGTCGCTGGCGTCCCAAGCCCGCGCCGTTCCGCATCGTCCGGCATATCTTCCGCGCCCGCCGATTCCATCGCTGACAGGAGCGTATCTTCCGTATATCGGCGCGGCGGCGAGGTTTTACCCTCTTTAACACCTGCCGTAACAGAATGGTATGTCAATCCCTCCAAAAGCTCCGGCAAGGCTGCGTTGTCCTCTTCTGATTTCTCTTCCGGCTTGTTTTTCAGCATAGGACGGAAAGAGTCGTCAACAGATTTCCAGCCGTCGGCGATGATTGTGCTGCCTTTGGCTGTGAATTTATGCCCGCCGCACTCCAAAACCGCTGTGACCGCTTCGTAACTGTGCTTGTCGCCGACAGCGCAGATAAGGCGCGCGGCAATCATGAATAAAATGTCCCTCTCGCCGCTCGGAAGTGACGGTAAATCCGCCGTTGTTACGGACATTGTCGGGATTATACCGTGGTGGTCGCTTACGCCGGAATCGTCTATGACCTCCGCCGTGTTGATTGATAAATCATTACCGGCAGAGAAAGGAAGAATCGCCGCAGATGCCTGAACCAACGCGGGAATCCCGGCTTCCATGTCAGAGGTTAGATAGCGCGAATCTGTACGCGGGTACGAAATATATTTTAATTCGTACAGACTTTGAGCGTAATCCAGCGTCTGCTGTGCGGTGTAGCTGAATACCCGGTTCGCCTCTCTCTGGAGTGTGGTGAGGTCATATAACTTCGGCGGTGCGGTGGATTTCTGCTGTCTGTCGACTGAAACAACGACAGCATCCTGCCCATCGGCAGCGGAGCGAACGGCTTCAGCCGCCTCGAAATCTTTGAGCCTCTCGCCATGAGCGGTAAAGCCGCCGCAGTTTATCTCCGGCGTATAAAACGGCTCGGACGCGAACGTCCGAACTGCCGCTTCACGCTCGACAATTAACGCAAGCGTGGGCGATTGTACCCGTCCCACGTTGAGCGTTACGCCGTACAAGCAACTGTACAAGCGGGTCATATTTATGCCCACTGCGTAGTCTGCTTTTGCCCGGCACAGCGCGGCTTTGTACAGATTATCGAAGTCAGCGCCCGGACGAAGCCGGGCAAACCCCTCACGGATTGCCGAGTCCTCTAACGATGAAATCCACAGTCTCTGCGTAGGTTTTATGCACTTACAATGGTCGTAAACCAAACGATAGATTAGCTCGCCCTCCCTTCCGCTGTCAGCAGCGCAGACGATTAAATCCACATCAGCGCGGTTCATGAGTTCGCGAAGCACAGCAAGCTGTTTTGACTTGCCGCCGGACGCTGTATATTTCCACACATCGGGCAAAATCGGCAGCGTATCATACGACCATCGTTTGTACTGTTCGCCGTAAGCGTCGGCAGGGGCAAGCTCTACAAGATGCCCGAAGCACCATGAAATCAGCCATTCGCCGCCCTCGATATACCCGTTACGCTGTTGTTTGACGTTCAGGACAGCCCCGATACTCCGGGCAACGCTTGGTTTTTCTGTTACAATTAATTTCAAAAAATAGCCTCCTTTTTTTCATAATTTTGTTGTATAATAATATAAATAATTTTTATTGGGGGAATACCGCATGGATAATAAATCTTTAATAAACCTCGTCGAATTTAAAGTCATACCAAGCGGCGAATACGAACGGCTGTACGAATATATGCGGCGTGATTTTCCGATGCCCGGCGAACTCGCGCCTTTCCACGCAATCAAACGCAACTTAGACAACGGCAGGCACGAGGGATTTTATTTGTACAGCGGCACCGAAATCGGTTATATGGTCGTAACGCCGTCTGATAATTCGGGATTGGTTTTCGTGAATTATTTCGCCGTACACCCCAAATATCGCTCGAAAGGCTACGGCAGAGCCACCCTCGATGCCATAATTGATAAATATACTGACCGCTCACTGGTCATAGAAGTAAGCGACCCTGCGGCGTCGAAAAGCCCGGAGCTGCGCGAGGAATCGCTAAGGCGCGTAAAGTTTTACGAAAGCGCGGGGTTTACCATAGCTCCTACGGTGAAGTGCAGGATATACGGCGTGGATATGCTGATAATGGCAACGAATACGCCTGAAAATTTCAGCGCACGAGCTGCGATGCTGTCGCTGTATAATCATGCTGCCGGCTCAAGCAATATTGATGTTACAGACGCATAATTTTGTGTGATTTTACCGTAAAATATCAACCATATCAAGCCGCTCCCACGGCAAGTCAAGGTCATTGCGTCCGAAGTGACCGTAAGCGGCGGTCTGCGCGTATATCGGGCGGCGAAGGTCAAGCCGTTCGATGACTGCCGCAGGGCGAAGGTCGAAATGCTTATTGATGACTTCAAGAATTGCAGAGTCCGAAACCTTGCCTGTGCCGAATGTGTCCACAAGCAGGGAAACAGGGCTTGACACGCCGATTGCGTAGGACACTTGAAGCTCAAGCCTGTCCGCGAAGCCTGCCGCAACGAGATTTTTGGCGATGTGCCGCACGGCGTAAGACGCGCTCCTGTCCACTTTGGTCGGGTCTTTGCCTGAAAACGCACCGCCGCCGTGTCGCGCGAAGCCGCCGTATGTGTCAACGATAATCTTACGCCCGGTCAGCCCGGAGTCACCATTGGGGCCGCCCACTACGAACCGCCCGGTGGGATTAATATACACTTTCATCTTACCGTCAAGCAGATTGCTCGGCAGTACCGGTATGATGACTTTGCATAAAATATCGCTGCGTATCTCCTCAAGCTCAACGTCCGGCGAGTGCTGCGCCGAGATAACCACCGTATCAACGCGGACGGGTTTGCCGTCCCTGTATTCAACTGTTACCTGCGATTTACCGTCCGGGCGAAGATACGGCAGTATGCCTTTTTTGCGGACATAAGCCAGCCGCTGCGTCAGCCGATGGGCGAGATATATCGGCGCCGGCATATACTCGTTGGTTTCGTTTGTTGCGTAGCCGAACATCATGCCTTGGTCGCCCGCGCCGTCGCGGTCAACGCCCAAAGCGATGTCCGGCGACTGCTTGTTCAGCGATACTAACAGAGCGGCAGAATCAGCGTTAAAGCCATATTGTGCGTCGGTGTACCCGATGCGGCGAACCGTTTCTCTTGCCACAGCCTGTACGTCAACACAGCAATCTGTGGTGATTTCACCCATGACAAGCAGAAGCCCGGTTGCCGCCGAACATTCGCAGGCAACTCGCGCCATTGAGTCTTCGGCGAGTACAGCGTCAAGCACCGCGTCTGATATTTGGTCGCAGAGTTTGTCGGGATGCCCCTCCGTCACCGACTCGGATGTGAACAAAAATTTTTGCATAAAAAACCTCCAAAATTATATATTTTTATATAAAAAAAAGACTCCGCGATTTTTATATAAAACCGTGGGTCTTTTCTATGATTTTGCTTATTAATTTTCTGAATCAGAGTCATCAGCGGAGTATATAACGCGCCGCGCATATTCGATGCGGAGTATATCCTCCGGCTTGTAATGCACGTTCCGCCCGTAGAGCCGCTCGAACTCCCGGCGGTCGGCAGCCGCGATATTATAATCGCTGTAATGGCTTGTGCAGTCAAACCGGAGTGATTTCGCTTCAGTTTTGAAAGTAAGCTCTGCGCCGTCTATACGAACCGTGACGTTGACAGTTTTGGCAGATGATGAGTTCACCGCCTGCATGATTCGTTTAACACGGTGAACAGGGAGCGATGGGTTATTAATAATCACGCTGTATTCAGCCGTAATCAAGTCATTCTCTAAAAATTCAATCAAGATATGTTCCTGATTATTTTCAAAGTAAGCCGCCGCTTCCGTTTCGGCATATCCGTTCGGGTCGGCTATATATGACAGAAGTGAATCCTCCGTCCAGCGTTCGGGCTCGTACCGGCATTGATAAACGAAAGCAAAATCATCATCGCCGCCGTTTTCAAGAAATGCCTCCCGCGCCTTACTTGCTGCCGTGTATTTTTTGAAATGCTCTATCTCTTTGACAGCCTGTTCCGTGTGAAGTTCCGCAATCCGCAGGTTATTGCGATCATTGTTCAGCTGTTTCTCAATCGTCCGGCGGACATGAAACTCCAGCCGGTTTGCCAATGAATCCGTGCTGCGCGTTTCATAGTCATCACCGTCAGCCATTAAATCACGTAAGCTGTAAGCAACGTCATAAATCAAACCGTCAGCCCTGCAATAAGTGCCGACATACTCGAATTTGCTTCCGCGTTCAATGCCTGACCCGCGATAGTTACGCTGACAGTAGAGGTAGTCAAAACTGTCCGTTTTCTGTACTCTGAACAGCGTAATATTATAGCCGTTCGCCGTACATTCGAAGTGTGAGCCGTATGCTCCCGCCAGCCATTCTGTTAAGCAGCGGTTTGTTTCTGTTTTGTTATTTTGTGAAACCATGAAAATCCTCCCGTTTTTATTCATCTTCCATATAATTCTGCTTCATTTCAAAGAACTGGCAATCGGGGTACTTTCCATACCCGCACCCTATGCAGTTCGTGAAGCAACAATGGTCCGCCATGCAGTCACGACAGATGCCCCAATCCTCAATATCGTTGGAGCTTGCGTGGAAATGCCCCGGTATATATGGATTTTCCCAGACCATATTGCCTCCGCAGAGCTTGCAGTTTTTAACCATGCCCGAAGCCTTTGCAGCTTTCACAAGCACAGCGGTATCGAACCCTGCCGATGCGTAGCCTTCTTTGATTACTCCGAGATAATATTCCCCCGGCAGTCCGTAAGGGAAACCATCGTTCATGATGTAGACCATCGCTTCAACAGGTTTGCCTTTAAAGTCAACAATCACGGTTTCCTTGCGGTACAGGCGCGGCCAGCCCTCATAGCGGTCAAGCGCTTCTTCATCGCGGGGCGTAATTTCCCACAGCAGAACGGGAACGCTCTCTCCAGCTTTCGGTTCAATCGTAGCCACCGCACTGCTTCCGCCTCTGAATATGAGCCGGTAGTCTGTAAGCTCGGCGGTACCGAGCGGAACGGCATAAGGACATCGCTGCTCCATTTGCCCAATGTTTAAGTTACTCCCGTATGCGATATACAGCTTGTTTGTGTTTTTCATGATAGAACATCCTCCTTATTATAAAATAAATGTTTGTGATATAATGATACCGGCAGAAGAAAAAAGCAGAAACTCAAAACCGGGCAAAACTAATCAACCGAGCCGAAAGGGGCGTCGAAGCCCCTCACGGCAGCAGGCGGAAATTAATTTGTCGCTGTCCGATACCGCCAAGCGGAATTGCCGCTCAAGTGACAGCACAGATGCTCGCGGCAGTTCTTGAACTCCTCGCCGATGAAGCCGATGCGGTTCAGATATACGCGCATCGCAAATTTTTCATTCTCGACCTGCGGCTTTTTCGCCGACGCTGATTTTTGAGTAAGAGCCTGATTGTTAAGGGCAAGAGCAAGGACGATGTATGAACGAATCTTGCCTGCGTGTAAATCGCTGTTAAAACCACGAATTTCGACCGTGCGGTGACCATTGAAAAAACTGTGGAGATTCAAAAAATGATACCGTGAATCGTGATACCTCCCGCTGCGGCTGTCCGTATAACCGTCATACCAAATGGACTCTATCTGAGCGAAAGTTTTCGGCTTGCGGCTGTTCATCCGCTCAACAAGATACTCGTCCATTTTTTTACAGAACCGCATCCTGTCCGGCTCAATTTGCAGAGCCTTGTAGAATAAATCATTTTTACTGGCGATGATATTAATGAAGTTACGGACGCTCTTCGGCGTGTGCGGCGCGCCGTCCAAGTGTATGTGTATGTTACCAAAAGCTTTTGGTAAAATCCATTATCGAAAGTATTCCATTATCAAAAGAAATGTATTAAAATGCTGAAAACATAGCAGAAATGGTTGATTTTACTTTTGATAATATCCTACCGATATATTTTAGGGGCTGTAAAAAGCCTACTAAAAATATTGGAGGTTCAATAAGATGAACAACCCAAACCACAAAAACCTGACCCTTTTAGAGCTTATCGAAGAAACTGAAAATCATTTATTGTCGCTGAATTACGGCAAGGATGTTATGCGGCATATGCGTTATTGCTGGTCTGTGCTTAAAAAATTTGCAACAGAAGAACAAGCAACGCATTTCTTCACAGAATTTGGTCATCGCTTCTTATGGGAGCGATATCAAATTCCGGCATACGGCGAAAAACTCACGTCACACAAGCGAACAGTACGCCGAGCAGTAACCATATTGGATGATTACCAGCGAAATGGTTTCATTCATAAGCGGCAGCCTACTCGCCTGCACATTTGGCAGGGTGAATATGGCGGTATTTGCGAAGAATTTCTGCGTTACAGCAAAGAAAGGGGTTTGTACGATAGCACATTACGTCAATACCGGCAGCACCTTGAGCGGTTCGTCGACTACCTGTCGAACAACGGTGTGAACAATATTAATAACGTGAACGCTAAAAATGTAGACGGATATTTCGCTACCTATCTCGGATATGCAAAACCCACGATATCGTTTGCTTGTTATGTGCTTAAAGTGTTCTTCCAGTATACTTTAAAACATGGGTATATGACAGCGGATATGACACAACATATACCCCGTATCAAAATTAACAAGCGTTCCAATCTTCCGTCTGTTTTTACAAAAGAAGAAATTGAACGGCTGCTTGCTTCTGTTGACCGTGGAAGTCCGACCGGCAAACGGGATTATGCAATGATACTGCTGGCGGTTCGATATGGTATGCGTGTTGGAGATATTACAGCATTAAAACTTAGCAATTTTAATTTTGCTGCTAAGAAAATCATCTACACTCAAAAGAAAGAAGAAAATCCCATATCACTTGATATGCTTGAAAGCGTCGGTTGGGCGCTTATCGACTACTTGAAAAACGCCCGTCCCGCAACAGATTCGCCGTATTTCTTTGTGCGTATGATTGCGCCCTATGACAGATTCGGCGATTCTAACAATTTAGACAACATCATCGGAAAATATCGGATTCGCGCCGATATCAAGATTTTACCGGAAAGAAAGCACGGAATGCACAGCCTCCGTCACAGCTTGGCGAGCCATATGCTGGCGCAGGGGCAGCCTCTGACCGTTGTTTCGGAGGTCTTAGACCATGTGGAAATTGACACCACTATGATTTATAC
>Ga0099364_10009031_pt1 | contig 13905 bp, 16 predicted proteins | sample TergutTh196P3_FD_73070 | JGI IMG/M metagenome (GOLD analysis project Ga0099364, IMG submission 73070) | Microcerotermes parvus P3 segment gut microbial communities from Pointe-Noire, Republic of the Congo - Th196 P3 | ecosystem: Host-associated > Arthropoda: Insects > Digestive system > Gut ...
ACGCCGAAAGCCCTCTGTAATTCGATGACAGTGATGTCGTCGATACGCCCCGGCCCCATTGAGGCGACGATGTAGGTCTTAGAAGGGTCGCTTCTGGCAGCCTCGATAAAATCACCGAAATCTTTCCAGCCGGAATTTTTATGGGCAATAATACCCAGAGTAGTCATTTCGGTGTAGATACCGGTGCTTTTCCAGTCACCAAGTTCCCAAGGCACGCCTGCGGGGGAGAGATATTTGTGAGCTACGATACTGTCGTTAGTGGAAGTGTACATGGCGGTATAACCGTCGCGGCGCCCCGCCTGCACCGAGTTGCTGGCTACAATGCCACCCGCTCCGGGAATGTTCTGTACAATAACCGGTATGCCCAAGTACTTCTCAAGAAATGGCTGCACAGTGCGGCAGGAACCATCTACGATACCTCCGGGGTTGTAGCCGACCACGATGTGCATCGTCATTCTGGGGTCAGGCCAGCCAGGCGCCGCAATAGACGAAGAACATGCCATCAACACGACCACGATTGTCAAGGCAATCAGCGCAACTCTAAAAAAACTTCTTTTACTAACTTTTCTCATAAGTTTACCTCCTTGATATTACAATTAACTACCCTGTTTTTTTCTTGATATTACCCCTTATTGAACCCTTAAACATCCCCTTGGTTACTGATAGTGTCATCGAGTTCAACGAGTTCAATCAAAGCCATCAAGTTCATCGAATTCTTCGTCCTCTGGTTCCTCTCCTTGCTGAATTCTGGAGAGCTCCCTGGCAAAGCGGACATTATAATACTCGTTGTAATAGTCCACCTGTTTGTCCCAGTGCGGGTCGTACGGCTTCGTTCGCCGATCGGGGAGGTTAAATTTTTCCGATATATACCGGGCAAAATAACGGGATGCTTTTGTACCGCCGCTAATGTTTAATATATGGACGTGTCTAAAATCTATGGAATCATCCAATGCTGCTTCATGCCTTGGTTCGCCGTAGTTAAAATCTATTAGCGAGACTCCATGCTCATCCGCATAATTTTGCAGCGCGTTGTGCATATTTATCGACCATGAGTCATCGTCATTGTAGTACGGCGGCGCAATAAGCACTACGTCAATATTGCGGCCCTTGCAGAGTTCTATCATTTTTGTAAGATATTTACCCGTAATATGAAAAGGCGGATCATGGGAATTGTCGTCAAAGGCTTCAGGCCGCGCCTGCGGCCTGATACGTGCATAAAAATTGGGATGTCCGCTAAAATATACATGCCGTTGTCCGGGCATGAAAAAGTCAAAATCAATTGCATAAAGTCTTTCGCGGGTATGAAAACGAAGCAGCGGAAATACATAGTCAAGAAATCTCTGTCTTTCGCTGTGCGACAGCACTTCCATTATCGATTCAATTTTATTTCTTGACCAGCGCATTTGGTCCAGAGCTTGCCGATAGCGGGCTTCCCTGCGATCGAAATTGATGTCTTCACCGAACAAGTACCTGCCACTCAGCGCCACAAGAGAAGGCGATTGATATTTTAACGCCTCTTTCAGCCAGTAGTACTGTGCAGCGGCAGGCGAAGCGCCTATTGCTAGGTTGTAAGATGTAATACCCGCTTCGTTCCATAAAACAGGCGGTAACAGCATATTATCTATATAGCATGGCCCAAACATTAGCACGTCAAAGGAGTTTACAGGCTCGTTGTAGAATTGTTTTAGTTTAAAACCTTGTCCTTTATTAGTGTAAATTTCCGACAGTAAAACAATCGTCAGGACAAACACTATCGTAAAAATAGAAAATCTGACGAAATTTTTCAAGCTCATACCTCGCTTAAACTCTCTGGTATATAAAATCAACGGGGTTATAATCAATGCCGTAGCAGCCCCACAAAAGAACAGCGAACATTCCACCCAGCAATATAAGCCATTGAAAAACCATGTTTTGCCGCTCTAAAGTTTCCCTAATGGACATTCCGCTTTCCTGCATGATTTCGATGATGAAAAACAGCGATACGGAGTAAATTATTATCCTCGCGTCCCGGGCCGACAAACCAACCGAAAATATTGAGTCGTAATTCAGCATCCGGGGATCGAAATCTTTTATTATGCTTATCAACGCGGCAAAGCCCGATTCTACGCCTCTTGTAGCCAGACATATCCGGGTAAGGCAGACCAATAAAAATGTGCGCGTTATCTGAAACAACTTCCACGAAAAACAATCCGTGTCAACGCGCAATGCCCGGGTCATTTTGTCAGCCACCGGAGCGAACGCCAAGCCTGACATCATTAATATGCCCATAAACAAGCCATTTACTATGCGGTACAACTCTGCCCCATGGCACTTCGTAGGAGGTAAACCTTGGGAGCTGCCAACGGATTTGCCAACCGACGCGCTCTATTGGCGATATTTCGCCATGACGCCCTGGTGTCGCGATTTAGCAGCCGACATGTCTGAAGCATGGGCAGTATCGCTATCCCGCTTTTCTCAATTTTCTCACTTCCGTTCATCCGATTGCCACAAAGCGCTCTGGCAAAGGTTTAAGGCACACTTTTCACCAAGGGATAGAACGCGATTGTATAAGATTGCGGTCATCTGGCACGACATGATTTATCGGATCAGGAAAAAGTTTGAGAACGGAGCGTAAAGAGTAGAACAGTATACCGTGTAACTTGATATAAAGCAAAGGGAGCGCCATGAAAATAAGGGGCGGGTTTGTCACAAAAACGCAGCATTTCACCTAACTTCTCTTCAGGATAAACAAAAATCATCAAAAACAAGGTCGAACAATTCTTCCATGTCGTACATATGCAGCTCCCTTATATAGCACAAAAGCGGCGCCTGAGAACACACAGAGCGCGAAATGCATGAGCATATGAACAAAATTTGAAAATATTGCTTGACATATGTTATTTATATATGTCATTATTTGCCCATTAAAAAAGGAGAGCCCATGAAAAGTTACTCGTCAAGAGAAATAATACAAATCCTCAAAGCGAATAAGTGGTATCTGGCAGGGATAGAAGGCGATCATTATCAATTCAAGCATCCCACCAGAAAAGGTAAAACAACAGTGCGGCACCCAGTAAAAGATATCAGCCCGCAGGAAATCAAAAGCATAAGTAAACAGTCGGGGCTTCGATTTCAACCCGACGCAAATAAAAAGAGATAGGAGTGAGTAAGTTTGAAAGATAAATATACGTTCCCCGCATTGTTTTGCTACAGAGAAACAGGGGAGGAGATAGGAATTGTTTTTCCCGACCTGCCGGGTTGTACTTCGCACGGCAAAGATGAAAACGATGCCTGGAGATCTGCGAAAGAGGCGTTATCGCTCCATTTATGGGGAATGGAAGAGGACAGCGACGATATTCCGGAGCCAACCCATGTCCAAAATATTGATTACGCGGAATACGAAGAACCGGGTTGGAAGCTCGTGACCGTGCTGGTCGAAGTATGGATGCCGGCTTTCCGCGAAAAAATGTCCTTAAAAGCGACAACAAGGGCGGTCACGCTTCCCGGATGGCTGGATAGAGTAGGTAAGGCAGCCGGGCTTAATTATTCTCAAATCCTGCAGGATGGCATTATGGAGCGATTAGGCGTCAGCAGAGCTACTGTTCAAGAGAGATAATTACAAATAGGCGCCGTGGCAATAACATATATGTGATTTCTGATCGTACTGGACGTGCTTCTGCCCGATGGCAGCGGCATCAAGTGGTACCGCAGACGCGGCGACAGCCATGTGCCGCCCATACTGTATTGTATTATGCGCTCTTTTTCTGCTGTTTGCCCGTATCGTAACTCATTTTCGCAACACGCAGTCCAATACTCCGTCAGTTTCAAGATAAACACCGTCCAGTTCGCAATCGTTCAGGTCGATCGCTGAGTTGTGTTCATAATAAACGCAAGTTCCGCATGAGGAACTTGCGTTTCTTGGCACAGGCATAAGTTTAACCGCAATGCCTTGTTTTTTCAAGGCATTGCAGTATGACAGCGCCCCAAAATGGCTGTGGAATGTCGCGATATATTTATTCACTTCATTCTTCAGCCATAAAAGGATATGCGATTTCCTTCGTTGGATTAAAATTTTCCTTGATGGTGCGCGGGTTTAGCCAACGGTAGAGATTTAACGCGCTGCCGGCTTTATCGTTAGTGCCGGAAGCCCGCGCCCCGCCGAATGGCTGCTGCCCTACAACCGCGCCTGTTGGTTTATCATTGATATAAAAATTGCCGGCCGCTTTATGCAGCATCCGCTCCATATGGACGATTGCCTGCCGGTCCTGGGCGAAGATGGCCCCCGTTAAAGCATAAGGGGTGGATTTGTCACAAAAACTCAGCATTTCATCTAACTTCTCTTCAGGGTAAACAAAAATCGTCAGAACAGGCCCGAATAATTCTTCCAACATGGTTTTATAGGTTTCCTTTTTTGCGTGTATGATGGTGGGGTAAACAAAATATCCCACAGAATCATCGTATCCCCCGCACAATACCTCCGCGTCGGGCGAATCTTTCGCCTCGTCAATATATCCTTTGAGCTCGTCAAAGCTATTTTTATCTATAACAGCGCCCATGAAATTGCGAAAATCGCGCACATCGCCGGTTTTTAGCTGAGAAGTCCCCGCCAGCAGCAGCTCTTTCAACTCCGGCCAAATGCTTGCCGGAATAAAAGCGCGGGAAAGGGCGGAACACTTTTGTCCCTGATATTCAAAAGCGCCTCTGATGATTGCCGATGCTAAATTTGAAATATCGGCGGATTTATGGGCGAAAATAAAATCCTTGCCCCCGGTTTCACCCACCAATCGGGGATAGGAGTAATAGCTGCGGATATTTTCTCCCACTTGCCGCCATACGCTTCTGAATACGTCGGTGGAACCGGTGAAGTGAAATCCGCTCATATGAGGATCCGTAATCACATAGCGGCTGATGTCAGAACCGCGGGACGGGACAAAATTGATGACGCCTGCCGGCAAACCTGCCTCTATCAATACTTTCATCACATAATAATTAGACAAAAGCGCGATGGAGGAAGGCTTCCAGAGAACCGTGTTGCCCACCATGGCCGGAGCGGTGCAAAGATTGGCGCCGATTGCGGTGAAATTGAATGGGCTCACCGCCAGGACAAAACCATCCAAGGGGCGGTAAGACAAGCGGTTCCAAATCCCCGGACTGTTTTCCGGCTGCTGGCTGTATATCTGATCCAGATAATAGGCGTTAAAACGCAGAAAATCCGCCATCTCGCAGGAGGAATCAATTTCCGCCTGATAAACTGTCTTGCTTTGCCCAAGCATCGTCGCGGCGCCGATCAGGGCGCGGTATTTTCCGGCGAACAACTCCGCGGCCCCTAAAAAAATGGCCGATCGATGTTCCCAGGGCATCGTTTCCCAGTTTTCCTTGGCGGCTAATGCTGTGTCAATGGCCAGTTTCAACTCTTTTTCGCCTGCCTGGCAGCATTCGGCCAGCGTATGGCCGTGTTGATGCGGCATGACCACCGTTGTCCTCTGCTCGGTATATATTTCTTTGTTGCCTATTACCAGAGGAATGATGATCTTATTTTCACTTTGCCGCTTCAGTTCAGCCTTGAGGGCCGCCCGTTCCGGGCTGCCGGGCACATAGCTCAATACCGGTTCATTTTGAGGTTTGGGGATACAAAAAGTTCCATTATTCATAATTTACCGCTCCCTTTCAGGTATTTTCTGCAATTATAACTCAATACCCCCGTACTTGTTCATTGTTACTTCGCTGCCGCGATATGCATTTTGTATTTATCAGCGTCAGGCGCTGTATTGACGGAAAACCCCTCTTTCCTGGCGTAGCGCTCGCAATTATTAAGAGCGTATTTATTGTCTACAAGCAGCATAATTTCTTTTTCGGTTTTTAAAGCGTTTCTTAGCATAAGCAAAGGTTCGGGACAGGAAATGCCGCAGGCGTCGATCGTTTTCATATATTTTCACTCACTTTCCTGCCGAAAGTATTGTATACGGCAATAAAAATCACGATGATAAAAAATATCGCAAAACCGGTTTTGCCGTTTGCGGTAACGCCCGCCGCGGACGAGGCCATTGAGAAATTGTGCGCGAACGCCGCTCCCGCGGTCATGCCTAAAACAGTGATGACGGAATCGGAATTTCCGCTTCCCGCAAGCACCAACTGCCTGAATGGGCAGCCGCCAAGCAAAACGGCGCAAAGCCCGCTAAGCGCCATGCCAAGGAAGTTCCAAAGCCCGTCTGTATGGGCAATAGGCTGACCGCTAAAGCCAAGATTAAATTTACCGAAAATCAAATTTCCAATAAAGCCCACAACAATAATGGCAATGAACGCGTTCAGCATGGAGAAATTTTTAAAGAGCACAGAATCTCTTATCCCCGCGACAAAACACAGCCTTGAAACAAATCCAAGCGCGCCCATGATAAGCCCTGCGGTGAGCGCCGCCTCAAGGGGAGCGCGCATGCCGCCCGGCCCTTCCGCCGAAAAGATCAATATGGAGGGAGCAATAACAAAGATCCCAAGTAAAATTAAAGCGATTATCGGAAAAAGGAGGCCATCGGTTTTGGAAACATCGTATGTGCGCTTTAGCGTGTAGCCATTATTGAGAAAAAAGACGCCGCAGAAAATGCCTGCGGCAAAGCCGAACAGCCCAACTACCGCATTCAGGTCTCCTCCCGCGATCCTCAGCACCATTCTGAGCGGGCAGCCAAGAAAAATCAGTGCTCCGACCATCAAAGCAAACCCCAGTATAAACCTTGTCATGGGCGCGGAACCGCCCTTTGGCGAAAACTCCTTTTTTGCGATCGAAAGAATAAACGCGCCGAATATAATGCCGATTATCTCCGGCCTTACGTATTGCACCGGAGCCGCGCGGTGCAGCCCAAGCGCTCCGGCGGTATCCCGCAGGAAACAGGCGATGCAAAAGCCCATGTTGGCAGGGTTGCCGAGCAAAACCAGCGCTAATGATACTACCGCCGTGAGTCCGCCGACGAGCGGCATTACTAATTTTTTACTCATTTCATCACTCCTAATATATTTATTTAAGAAAAGTCTAACAAGTAAAATTACATATTGCCAATATTATTTATTAATAGGTATAATTTAACTTATTAAAATATTTGATAAGGAGACTGCGATGAAAAAAGTATACGCAGACAATGGCTCGACGTCCTTTCCCAAAGCTCCGGGAGTTTCGGACGCGATCAAGGATTTTTTGGATAACACGGGCTGCAATGTGAATCGGGGCGGCTACGCCGATTCCTATAGCGTTGCCATGGAAATATTCGATACGAGGCAAATGCTTGCCGATATGTTTAATGCGCGGAATCCGCAGGAAGTGATTTTCACGCCGGGCGTAACGTATTCTTTAAACATATTGTTACAAGGGTTCCTTAAGAAAGACGATCATGTGATAACTACCTCGATGGAACATAACGCTGTAATGCGGCCTTTGCACGAGCTCTCAAAAAATGGAGTTGCTTATGACGCCGTTCCATGCGACAAAAACGGATCATTGAACGCAGCCGGCATCATACCGTTTATCAAAAAGGAAACAAAAGCCGTCGTTATGCTGCACGCCTCCAACGTATGCGGCACAGTCATGCCGATAGAGGCCGTATCCGAGATCTGCGAAAAAAATAAGCTGAGGCTGATCGTTGACGCCGCGCAAACTGCGGGGGTTCTGGACATAGACAGCCGCAAAACGGACGCTTTGGCGTTTACCGGGCATAAAGGGCTTTTGGGGCCCCAGGGCATTGGCGGCTTTATCATAAAAAAAGAGTTCGCCGATGAGATCACGCCGCTGATAACAGGCGGCACTGGAAGCCTTTCCCATGGGATCGAACAGCCGGGCTTCCTGCCGGATAAATTTGAATCGGGAACGATGAACATCCCCGCGATCCTTGGGCTTAAAAAAGCCGTCGAATATATCAATTTGACGGGGATAAAATCGATACACGACAAGGAAATGTCGCTCGCCTCCGCTTTTATCTCAAAGGTTCGCGGCATTGACGGCGTAAATTTAATCGGCAAAGAGGATACTGCCGGCAGGATCGCGGTGGTTTCCCTTGACTTCGAGGGAAATGATAACGCGACGATTGCCGCTGTCCTTGACGGCAGTTACGGCATTATGACGAGATGCGGTTTACATTGCGCTCCTATTGCCCACAAGACGCTTAACACCTATCCGCGCGGAACGGTGAGGTTTTCTTTCGGACATTTTAATACTATGGACGATGTGGAATACATAGCGGGGGCAATAAAAGAGATTTTGAAAAACGGTGCAAGCTATGGATTTCAGGCAAATTGAAGCGTTTATAAAGGTCGTGGAATTAGGCAGTTTTTCCAAGGCGGCTGACGAGCTGCATATCTCTCAGCCTTCGGTCAGCGCTTACATAACCTCACTCGAAAAAGAGTTCAATTCCATCCTTATAAACCGTTCGACTAAAGTATTGTCAACTACCTTGGCAGGCGAGCGTTTTCTTGAAAAGGCAAAGGAAATGATGTCGCTGAAGCGTGAATCCATCGAAACGCTGAGAAATCTTTCCGGCGATGTCAGCGGCGAGATCCGCGTACTGGCGTCATCCGTGCCGGCGTTATACATACTGCCTAAAATATTTGCGGAGTTTCATAGTTTGTATCCGAATATTACTTTCACTATGAATCAGGCGGACACATCGGAGGTTGTGCGGGGAATCGCCGCGCACAAGGCGGATATTGGCTTTGCCGGAAGTATACTTGGAGATAAAAAATGTGATTTTATTGAATTTGTAAATGAAAAATTGGTGTTTATCGCCCCGAACAACGACTCATATTCCGCAAGCAAAAAATATACGCTGGAAGAGCTTCTTTATTCAAACAGCTTTATATCAAGGGAGTTTGGTTCCGGCACGCGCATACAGTACGAGAAATATTTCACCGAAAACGATATTATTCTTGACAAAATAAAAACCTGCGCAAATATGGACAGCACGCACAGCATTATCAACGCTGTGATGAGCGGCCTTGGGGTCTCGGTCGTTTCAGAGCTTGCTGTCCGTCAAATGCTTGAACAGAAAATGCTGTTACCAATCAAGCTGAAAAATGAGCTGCCGAAGAGAAAAATATACGCAGTCTTAAATAAAAATATCGTTCATTCTCATTTGATCAAATTGTTCATGGAATACGCGGAGAAAAATTGCGGATTAAATTGAAGTATAAATGAAGTCATTCCGATTGACGCAAAAAACTGCTTTATACCATACAATCTGACATAAGAGCTCAGATTTAGATTTTGTTAGGATAGTCTTCGGCTCCATAAAAGAAACGGTGGATATACACAACTTTCTTTTCTTCGTCTATTTTGAACACAAGTACATAATTTTTTATCAATGCCTTGCGATACCCTTCCTTTTTTAACCGTTCACCATTGCATAGCGCATATATCAGAGGACTGCTTTTGAGGCGCGAATAGCATTGTTTCACCTGATCCGTGAATCTGATGGCAGCTTCGGGAGCACAAAGAATATTTTTTATATACGCAATGATGTTGCGTAAATCTTCGTGCGCAAACTCTGATACAACCAGTCTATACATTTAATTCTTCCCGTATACGCGAGAGTGATTCGTCGGCATCAATCACTTTACCTTCGGCAATCTGCTTTTCGGCATCTTCTAACTTGGAGTATACATCCAGCATATATAACTTTTCCTCATACATCTGAATGCTCATAATTACCATATCTCCATATCCGTTTTTAGTAATATAAATGGGTTCTTTCGATTCTCGACACATCTGTGAAACGACGCTCGTATTTTTCAAATCCTTAATTGGTATAATCTGTGGCATAAGTGTTCAACTCCTTTTAATGAGCTAATTATACCATTATTATCCCAATGCGCTAAAAAAAGATTATATAAAATCAATGCTGCAAAACATTCCTCAATTTTTACGAGGCGATACAATAGCGGCGTAGCATTACCGCAAGACAAGTAAGGTGGTTGATATAGTTATGAAATCTGGTTATAATAAGCGCATTATGAATATTTTAGTAATAGACGGTATGGGCGGCGGTATTGGCAAGTCTATAATTGAGCATATAAAAAGCGGGCCGAATGATGCTGAGATCACGGCAGTCGGAACAAACTCAACAGCGACGTCGGCTATGCTTAAAGCGGGAGCGGACAACAGCGCGACCGGCGAGAACGCCGTTGTTTATAACTGCGCAAAGGCTGACTGCATCATCGGCGTGATCGGGATTGTTATTGCCAACTCCATGCACGGTGAAATAAGCGCTAAAATGGCGGAAGCGGTCTCCTCAAGTTCCGCGCGCAAGATATTGATACCGGTCGATAAATGTAGCGTAACTGTTTTGGGATTGGTTGAAAAACCTATTCAGGCATATATAAGTGAGATCAACAAAATATTAAAAAAACTCAGGATTAATTGACAAACGCTCTCCAAATACTATAGAATAATGACCTGAAGCGCATACCATGAAGGTGTGCATGCATTAAGCCTATGAGTGTGATGAAAACAATGCCATGAAGGCATTCTGCGTTACAGAAGCAACGCAAATGTCAATGGCATTTTTTATTTGTATTTTTATATGGAGGTAAAAATGAAAATCAAAAAAATATCAGCGCTATTTTTATCAGTGATCGTAATTTTAAGTTTTTACGCTTTTGAGCCGCGGAGCGAAGCTCAAGGAGAAGCCGCTGCGGGAACCAGAATCGTCACCGACGTGTGGGGGAGAAACGTGGAAATTCCGGCGGCGGTGAAGTCAATAATCTGTTTGGGCTCCGGCGCGCCGCGCATGGCGGCGTATTTAAATGTTATAGGCATGATGACGGGAGGCGAGGAAATTGACGTTGATATAGCCGTTATAAGGGACTATAACCCCGTGTATCATGAGGCGTTGAACAAACTGCCGATTGCCGGCAGGGGCGGCGGCAGCGGCAATAACAACGGTTATCCCGAAGAAATAATAATGATCGCTCCCGACGTTATCCTTGCGGCATTCTCGCATGAAGCGGCCGACGAATTATTTTCACAGACGGGGATCCCCGTGGTTTCCGTGCGGTATTTCAGCAATAACTTTGCCGATGAGACTTTTTACAGGGCGATGAGGGTTTTTGCCGAAGTCGCCGGAGCGCGGGAAAGGTGCGAGGCGGTGCTGTCCTTCATAGACGAGCGCAAAAAAGACCTTAACGAGCGCACAGCCGACATTCCCGACAGCCGCAAACTGAGGGCATATACCGGGGCGGTCACTTTCAACGGGAGACAAGGTTTTGCGGGAACATACGCCAATTTCGGTCCCTTCATGGCGATCAACGCGCTGAATGTCGCCGACGAAGTCAATGAAGCCGGATTTTTCCATGTTGACCTTGAGAAAGTGATAGTTTGGGACCCTGACGTTATATTTTTGGACCCCGGCAATATGGATATAGTAAACGATGAATATTCCACAAATCCGAGCTATTTTGATTCCCTGCGCGCGGTGCGGGAGGGGCGGGTCTACACCATGCCGGCTCTCAATCACGCGGCCATGAACATGACATACGCGATAATGAACGCTTATTATGCCGGTACAGTTTTATTCCCGGAACGATTCGCGGATATAGATATTGCGGAAAAAAGCGCCGAAATATTGACTTTTTTTCTTGGCCAAAATACTTATGATATTATGGCGGAAGGCGGGCTTTACTACGGAACGATAAAAATAGGAGAATAGTTTTGGCAGGTATAAGCGAATACAATAAATACATCGGAAGAAAATGGATGGCGTTGTTCGCGCTTGCCGCCGTTTTGCTCGGCATGTGCGTATTGTCCGTTTCCGTCGGTTCCTCAAGGATTCCGTTATTGGAAACGCTGCGGGGGATGTTTGGCGGCGGAGAAGCGTCAAGCAGGATAATCATCTGGAACGTGCGCCTGCCCCGGATCGCGGCGGGCGTCAGCGTCGGCATCGCGCTTGCCATGGCGGGCTGCGTTATGCAAAATGTGCTTCGCAATCCTCTTGCCTCCGCGTCAACCTTGGGAGTGGCTCAAGGCGCGTCATTCGGTGCGGCGGTCGCCATCGTGTATTTCGGGGCGGGTATCCAGATAAACGCGGGAAACGCCGCCGCGCTTACGATAACTAATCCTTACATGGTCACCGTGTGCGCGTTTTTGGGTGGAATCGCCACAACGGCTGTGATCTTGCTTTTATCGCGCGTAAGCGGAGCCGCTCCGTCAACGATAATATTGGCGGGCGTCGCGATAAGCGCGATGTTCACGGGAGGAACCACCCTTGTGCAATATTTCGCCGACGACGTAAGGATCGCCTCCATTGTTTACTGGACGTTCGGCAGCCTCGGGCGGGCTGGCTGGAAGGAGATTGCCGCGATATTTACCCTCAGCGCCGCCGCGTTCCTGTATTTCATTATGAACCGCTGGAATTACAACGCGATGGAAAGCGGCGCGCATACGGCCAAAAGCCTTGGGGTGGACGTCGGCGCGCTGATCATTATAAGCATGGCCGTATCCACGCTTATTTCCGCAGTTGCCGTGGCTTTTGTGGGGACGATAAATTTTATCGGGCTGATAGCGCCTCACATAGCCAGAAAATTTGTCGGCAACGACTATCGTTTTCTTATCCCCTGTTCCGCCCTTACGGGCGCGGCGCTGATGCTGGCCGCCGACGTCGCGTCCCGGATGGCGATCTCCCCCGTTATACTGCCGATCGGCGCGATCACCTCGTTTCTTGGCGCGCCGTTGTTCTTGTACATGATAATCAGGAAAGGAAATATCAAATAAAAATGATCGAAATTAAAAATATTTCCTATTCTTATGGAGAGAACGAGGTCCTGAAAAATATCAGTTTCGACGCGCAGCCGGGCGAGTGCGTCGGGATACTGGGCAACAACGGCGCGGGAAAAAGCACTCTTATTACCTGCATAAACAAGATACGCACCCCGAAAACAGGCAAGGTTTATATAGATAATCAGGACGTGCTTAAAATGGGGCGGCTTGAAACGGCGAAACATATCTCCTATGTGGCGCAAAAAAATGAGATAAGCCAAATGACGGTATTTGATACCGTACTGCTTGGAAGAAAGCCGTATATCAAGTGGGCGGTCGCGCGGGAGGACATTGACCTCTGCGAGGAAACGATGGAGCAGATAGGTATATCGGCGTTTAAACTGAGGTATGTGGACGAGCTTTCCGGCGGCGAGCAGCAAAAAGTAATGCTGGCAAGAGCCCTCGTCCAGCAGCCGAGACTATTGCTTTTAGATGAGCCCACCAGCAACCTTGACCCAAAAAATCAATGCGAAATGCTGGAACTGGTGCAAAAATTAGCAAGAGAACGGAACATAAGCGTACTTATTGTTATCCATGACCTCAGCCTTGCTTTGCGTTACTGCGATAAATTTTTGTTCATTAAATCCGGCGCCGTCTATCAGTATGGCGATGAATCCGTCATCACGGAGGAAACGATCTCCGTCGTCTACGGGATAAGCTCCACAATAACAGAAGTCAACGGGCGAAAAATCGTCGTGATCGGCTAATAGCGGGAGCGCGGGCGTCTCGCCCGCTATATTCGACTCAAGCGAGATGTCCGCATTACCAGGGTTTATACCGCTATAATGCCGTGGCGGCTAAGCGAAAAAACCGCGAAAATTCCGCCGAGCAGCACAAGCCAGCGAAAGACCATGTTCTGACGTTCCAGCGTTTCCCTGATGGATATGCCCTTTTCCTGCATAATATCCACAACTAGAAGCAGCGATACGGAAAAAATTATTATCCTCGCGTCATGCACCTTTGATTTTGTGGCGTTCGACCCAATCAGGATACCCCATTGCAAGCCCTCCTATCATATTACATATTAAGTAATATGATTATGATATCAAAATAGCTGAAAGTCAACTCTTTCAGCTAAATAATATTACTTATTTTTGAAAGTTAGGGATTAACAGAGGTTGAAGTACGAAAGGCCAAGC
>Ga0099364_10009032_pt1 | contig 13905 bp, 17 predicted proteins | sample TergutTh196P3_FD_73070 | JGI IMG/M metagenome (GOLD analysis project Ga0099364, IMG submission 73070) | Microcerotermes parvus P3 segment gut microbial communities from Pointe-Noire, Republic of the Congo - Th196 P3 | ecosystem: Host-associated > Arthropoda: Insects > Digestive system > Gut ...
ATACCCGCATCCTGCCGTATCCTATGGCATATATTTTGGCGTAACGGTGCTTTATGTTGGTAGATAACAGTTCGATTTTGACCCGCGTGTACAAGGTCACAGTTTCTCCGAACGTACCTTCCATTCCGTTATTTTCGTATATACCTGATTTTAGAACCGCGCCGTATTCATTCCACCATGTTATCCGGGCGCGGGTAACGAAATCATTCGTAAAGGGATAAAAAGAAAGCGTGATACCGTTTGACGAATGGGGAGTTGAAAAGGAAACGTCTAAGCCCGGCGCATCATCACCAAAATTCCCTTCGTGGTCGCTTGCCTGTGTTGTCCACCAGCCCCAATCATAATCATGGAGATTAACCGGCATTTCCTCCTGTTCACCGTCAAGGATAAACTGGTTAAGCTCAAACGTTCCTATGTTTTTTTCAATGGAAATATTATCATATCTTAAATCATGAACATTCCCCCACGGTTGATTTTGGTTGACAGACGGCGTGGAATCCGCTTTCGCGGTCGGGTCAATTTTGCCATATCGGATTGTTATGCCGTCCATATATCATCTTCCTTGCTTTGCGATAAATTCAATGGGAAGGATTCCCCAATATGAAACGCCGTTTAATCTAACATTGACTAACTCAAGCTCAAATGAAGCCCCGTACATAGGTTGCGTCAACTCGCCTAGGGGCGTTAAAAATGTGACTTGCCTAAACGGAACACTGCCAAAGCTTTTAAGATCACGAATTAATCGGGTGAAATTTGGGTCTGTACTTTTTGTGGTTGTCAGCCAAATTTCTAAGTATGCGTTCTCAATATTACCTTGCGGCTCTCTGTGCATGGGCCATAAATCGGCGCTCATTCTGCCCGTTCCGGGGCCGTCAAGAATCATATTGGAATACCGCAACCTTGTAATCGGCAATGAGTTATAATTGTATCCATCAATTGCTAAAAGTGTTGTCATGTCGTCACCACCCCAGAAAAACCACCGCCCACGCGGTCATTTTCTTCTTTCAATTCAAACCTAAAGAACCGTAACAACTGTCCCAAATCACCCTCTGCATTAATTGTCACATCGCCGTTTTTATTTCCGCCTAATGGCATTGTCATTCTGATTTGTCCCGCGATTTCCTGCGCCAATTCCTGAATCCATTCCTTATTGCGGTCGAGCGGAACAACAGCCTCGCGGCCTTTTTCGCCTATCATGGCCATTGTCGCACTGTCAACTATGCCGCCGCGCGCAAGATGGGGGATATTCATGTTATTGCCGAATGGGGAGAAATCGATGGGGGCTGCGAATGATGAGGCTGCCGATATGCCGCTTACCGCGTTTCCAGCGGAACCTGCCGCGCCTTTCATGCCGCCAAGCGCCCTCATGACTTTGTCTATCGCGCTCATGACTTTGTCTATCGCCCTTGAGATTCCATCGAATATTTTTGTAATGAAATCGTATAATCCTTGGAACGCGCTTTGAATTGCTCTGACAACGCTTTCGAATGCTTTTCTTATAGGTTCTATGACTGTGGTATTAAACCATTTAAAGGCAGAACCCCAAATGGATTGAATTTTTTCCCATGCAGACGAGAAGAAGCCGGTAATCGCTTTAAGCGCGGCGTCAAATGCCGCCTTGACGGGCTCGGTAACCTTTGATGTAAACCACGATGCGACCGTTTGCCAGACGCCATTGATGGATTCCCGTGTGTTTTTGAAAAATTCCTGGGTTGCTTTTAGGTCATCATCAAACGCTGATTTTATTTTATCGCCTATGCCCTTAAAGAATGCCGGGGCTTCACTCCATACTTTTTTAATGTTTTCAAGCGCGATTTTCGCCATGTCAACAAATTGCTTGAGGACATTTATGTTCGCGTTAATTGCAGGGGCGAATACCGCTAAAAAATATTCCGCCATACCACGCCAGTTATCCTTAACAAATGCAGTTACGCTTGATACAATATTTTTTATGCCGTCCATTGCCTTTGCTGCCGCTTCCCGCACTGAATCCCAATTGCCGATTAGAATGATAATTCCGGCAACCAATGCCGCAATTGCCAGACCGATAAGTGCGCATTTTGCGATTACAGGAAGCGCCGCAAGCACAAGCGCGCCCATTGATGCCCCAACAAGTCCGGCGTATACCGCAAGGCCTGCAAAGAGCGGTGCTATGGTCGATATGGCGGTTGCTAAAGTACCGAGAATCCCGCCGAATGTAATTGCAAACTGCATCCAAATGGGAAGCCCGGAAAACGCTTCGCCAAGCACGACAAGCGCCGCCTTTATCGCTCCTTTTACGATTTCAAAGAGCGCCGATATAATGCCGTTCCAATCAATGTTGGACAGAAACTCTTTTATCGCTTCACCGACAGCCTGCCAATCGGTTTCTTTAATTACCGTATTGATAAGCTCAAGAACGCCTTTTATACCGTCGCTGAATGCTTTGCCGGCAGTCGCCCAATCAACATCACGAATAAAATCGTTGATAGCCGTGGCAATACTAAGCCCGAACCCGCGCCAGTTAAATGTATTGACGAAATTATAAAAAATCGCTATGGCTGAATTAATCCCGGCGGCAAGAGTTTTTCCGATTTTGCCCCACAGCGATTGGTCGGCAAGTATCTGATTCAACCCAAGCGCAATTGCCGTGCCAATTCTGCCGAAATCAAATCCAGTGAATATCTCGTAAAGGGTATCGAGTATACCTTTTGCGGCGTTTTTAATCGCAAGCCCAGTAAGATTAAAAATTCTTTCCCATTGAATTTCATCAAGAAAGAATGCAATTTTCTTACCGATATTATTCCAGCTTATTCCATCAATGGCATTTATAATAAGCGCAAGAATACCAAGCGCCCATTTATTAACAGTGCTGGCAAATAAGCCCCAGTTGAATGCATCGAAAAATTCATTTACTCCGGCGGCAAAAGCCCTGCCGACATCGCCCCATGGGAATGTATCGGCAAAATGATACATAAATGTCAGAATCGTATTGAAAAATTCCGCAACGGCCCTGCCAACAGCTTCCCACATTTCACGGCTTGATAAAAAGCCGCCTAGAAATGACGCAAGGTTTACGCCAAGGTTTTCGGCCGATTTTTGGAGTGAATCCCACGGGATATTATTTAATGCGTCAGATAGCCATTTAGCTATCCCGCTCCCTAAATCAAACCAATATGCAGGGTCGGCGGCCTTGAATAAATCACGCAGTTTTTCGGCGAGTTCGTCAATCCACGGAACGATAGGCGGCGGCTCAACCGCTCCAAAATCAAGCCCTGTATCGGCGGCTTCTTGCGCCGTATCTTTCGAAAGTTGGTTTATGCGGTCAAACGACGCCAATTTACCACTTGCCCCGGCGGCTTCTTTCGCAACTTCCTTCAAAGCCTGCGATTGATTGTGCAGGGCTTCCGCGCTGTCTCTGGCGGATTCATAGGTCGTGCCGAATAGAATCGCCATGAAGCGCGATAACTGCGATGTAAACCGTGCCAGCAAATCCATGAAGCGGATTATGGCAGGTTCGATAATTTCCCACAACGGCGCCCATGCAATCAAGAGATTCACTCGGATTGCGTTCCACGAAACCGCGAATCGTTCGTTTGCCATAAGCAAAGCGCCCATTTCTTCGCGGAGTCCGCGCATTGCACGTCGTATGACGTTGAACACGAAAGCTGTTGCCGCTATCCCTAATATTCGTCTGCCAAGGCGGTCTAGCCCGCCGGAAGCACGGCGGCTTCCCCTGTCAACACTAAAAAGGCCTCTTGCCATACGGAACAGCCAGCGGGAAGCGCGGACGGAATGCTTTGCAATCCCGCCGATTGCGTTTCCAATTACTTTAAACGCACCCACAGACACGCGGGCGGCGGCTTGGGCGGCTTTGCCGATACCAGCAATGGCGACTGCTAATATTTTTGCTTTGTTCACGCCCGCCGTATCAATTGCGCCGCTTAATTCGCTTGCTTTCGCCTTAGCGTCACCAAGACCTTGTTCCAGTTCATTTACTTTTTCTCTGCCTTGCTCAAGCTGCTCTGTGGCAATTTTGATTTTGTCGGCTAACAGTTGCGCTTCGGCGCTAGTTTCAGGGGTCAGTTTAACACCCGCAATACTGCCTTGTAAATCCTTTGCTTTCGCATTAAGCTCATCCATCCTATCCCATGCAGGACGTAACTTTTCAGCTAATTTATCAGCTTCGGCAGCCGCTTCTTCAAATGTAGTCCCGCCAAACGGACGGAATTCATCGGCTCTTTTGGCGGCAAGCTCATATTGTTCGATTAAATCTTTATTTGCTTTTTCAATCTCGCGGATTTCGCTCTCAATATTTCTAAGTGAAGTCTGCATGGCCACAAGGCTGGCAGGCGTCTTTTCTCCCTCGACAAGCGCGTCATAGCGGCGTTGCAAGTCCTTAAGTGCAATTTCTTGCTTTTTTACTGAAAGCGTCGCGCCGTCAAATGCCTTTGACAGTCTGGCGATATCCCTTTCAGCCGCCGTAAGGTCTTTTTTCATTTGTGCAAGGTCAAGCCTCGTGTTTATGCGCACGCCTCCCTGATATGACACGCTTTCACCTCCTGTTTTTGGGCATAAGAAAACCGCCCATAAAGAGCGGTTGACAACATGAAAACTACATGATATACTTTTATTACAAAGGCGTTGCCGGTTCACGGTTAGCCCTTAAAGATTAAGCTATAGAAAACAGCCGCATCTGTGAGGCAGGGGCGGCTATTTTCTTATGTTCGCAATTATACCAACAATACCTATGACAACAATACAGAACGTGAATAGCTCCATATATGTAACCATTGGCAGCCCCCCTTTCCGAGGGGCAAGAAACCCCTCTGATAAAGAAGGGCTAACCGCGCACCGTAATGGCAACGCCTGAATACATTTTACAAGATGCAGCAAGTTCCGTCAAGTCAGATTGGCGGCAACCCTCTTGACGCCCGGTTTTCGTTAATCAATCTCTTAAACTCTGATAATTCGGCGCTTTCCTCAACTTCCGGCTTATTCCTGCCGCGAATCTTGATTTTATCCCAACCGATACGTGCGCACGCTTCTTTTTCTTCTTTTGTCATTTTCGCGCGATTGTCGTACCATTGTCGGCGTAAATGCATAATTACCGCGTATTCACAGCGCTCGGGAAGATTCCGCAAATAGTACATAAATTTTCCATGGTCTATCATATCGGTGCGCAAATCAATTCCCAAAAGCAGAAATGATGATACCATCATAGGCCAATCCTGCCTGATTGATATAGGCGGGATTTTGGTTTTGCAATCCCCGCCCCTATCACTGTAATAATTTAGAAATTCATGGACAAGCTTTAATGCTTCTTCGCTCCATATAGGCGGTCTTGGCTCGTGGTACATCATTTTTATCACAAGGGCGCAATATGCTTCCTGTGATAATTCTCCTGCTTGCATCGCGCCGTATCCATCCCAGACCATACAGCAGCCGTCATAGGCAGTATTTAGATGATATTTCTGACCGTCTATGGCGATTGCTGTTTTAGGGCCGCTATCAAATCTATTCGGCGGCTCCGGCGTCAACCTCTTGTCTGCTTGCGATAAATTCGTCTGCTTCATCGTTCGCCCTCTCCGCTGCCGCGTCACGGTCTTTTTTGTATTGCTCTATGATTTTTCGCATTTCGTCAATGACGGAGTAAAGAAGCGGATAATCATCGCTGGTATCATACCGGGAAATTTGTTCCGCTGTACCAGGGTCGGTGATTCCGTCAAAGTTATCGGTTATCGTCCGTGAAACCTTGGCGATGTCGGAAACCTTGCCGGATTTAGCGTAATGGCTGTTGACCGCCTTGTTGATTGCGTCAAAACATTCCGCATTCCGCGGGTTGCCCGGATTGAACCAAACATCAAACTCAACCTCGCCATCATTTAAAACGACTTCTATTCTGCTCCTGTTGGTGATTCCATGGATGATTGCCATGAACCCTTACCTCCCCTTTTTACCTCGGCCGCGAATCCTTTTGATATGAGTTCACGCCCGCGCTCGTCGGATACTTCGTATTCATCGCCCGATTTGACGAGCTTCATATTAAGCTGCTTGTCGTAGTAATCCATCAACGCTTTAATCTTCATCATATCGTCACCTATACCTCCGGCGTAAATGCGTTGGTTGACGGATTGAATGTGCCAAATATGGGATCGCCCATGAAGTTGATGTTGTACGAGCGCGATACGGGATCGGTCGCCGCGTCGCCCTCGGTGTCAATACTGATACTTACCCTGAATCGCCGCGCGGGATAAGACGTGCCGCCGGTTGCGTTATACGCCCTTACCTCAAGGTAATCGGTTTCCGCGTCTGCCCCTGTTTTAAGCTTCCACGAAATCTCATCGACAAAATCAAATACAGGGTCGCCTGCATGGGCGATTTGCTCCGCGTCGATAACAGGCGCATAATTTTGCACGGTCGTTGTGCCTGTCCTTTGGTTGATCCATTGCTGTGTTTCTGTTGTAGGATTATACGCTGTTGAGAGGTTCGGGTGTCCCTCTCCAATGACATCCCATGTTGGAGTGCCGCCGCCTGGCGTAGTGTTCAAGAAATGCATTAATTCAACACGGTTTACTTGTCTGCCAGCCATAAAAATCTTCTCCTTTTAAACATAATAAAAGCCGCTATTTAAGCGGCAGGATTCCGGTATAATATTTAAGCTCGAAGTCGCTGTGTATTTGTATAGAAAATTCTGCCATTTTACCCTCAAGAACCGCCGTCCTAATCCCACCGTCAGCGCTTATCCGTTCATTTTGCGTCATGCTGAACCGTGGTAATAGAGGATTGGCGGCGGGCGTATTTCGCTTATATTGCTCGTTGTTCACCCAATTGATGAAAAACGTCTGAAAGTTCACGATATTTGATCTGTCAAAATCGGTGTTGGTGTTTCGGCGCATGATAATGGCGTAACTGGTGCGGCATTCATGAATTTCATTGCCTATTATATCTCCGCGCCGCCTGATGACGCTCTCCCCCGCCGGAACGATTGCGTCTCCCGTCCATGTCCCCTCAATGTCGACATAGTTCATGGCTATGAGCTCACCCCACGGCGAGGACGGTACGGTCATAAGAAAATCACGCATTGCGATAATGCGGGTGTCGGTAACGATTGTAGGCATGATTATATCCTCCCACTGTCAATCAATTCTTGCATTTCGGCCTCCCATGCGGGTATATTGTCATTCGCGGCCCTGTCCGTCCATTGTGCTCCCGCAAGCCCGTGGCCCTCTTTTTTCGTGTACTGCAAAGGTCTGTCTGTAACCTTGCGCGGCGTTCCCTCCATCGCAAATCCATGCCAGAGGTATTGGGCATAGGGGCCGGGATACAGTAATTCACCCTGTGCAAATAAGGGTTCGCTCGCGGCGATGGAGCGGTTACGGAAATCGCCGGTTAAAAATGGGATGTATTTTTCAGAACCATTGAAAACTATTTTAGACCATTCGTATTGTGCATCCGACCCAACCCCAAACCGACCGTCAAGATACCCTTGCAAGCCTTTGGTGTCGAATGTCACGGTTGCTTTGAACGGCATTTAAATCACTCCTTATGCGCGGGCCTGCATACGAATATGCGGCCCCCAAAGTCGTTCATTGTTATCGAGCGCCACAATCCGCGATACCCCCGGTGTACCCGGTATATTCGGCGATTGTCCCTGCATATACATGTTTTCTGCCTGCGACACCTGATTTAGCGCCCCGGGACTTATCTCATGGTCAGATTCAAACAGGGCAATCATCGTGCCGCCGCCTTGCTGCGCGGGGTTCGCAGTCCAATATCCCGAAAGCTCATTCTCAGGCAATTCAGCCCACAAATGAGGCGCAATGAATGTTAAACCGCTTGTTTTGGAAAATACGCGGATTACGGTAGGATTTTCCAGTCTCATGCCTGTGCTTAGAACCGTTGCGATAGCTTGGCTGCTCCACCACGAATAATGCAGGACGCGCCGTTGTGGTGCGATTATTGTTGGGATAAGCGGATTAGACCAATGCGGCCAGATTGTCAACGTGCGTAAATCCCCGGCGGGGATGCCGGTAAGACGCGAGGCCCGTTTTGGCGTTATCATCACCCAATCCCCCGAAAGACAAAATCATTATGCAATTCGCTAAAGGAAAGATATTGTTCCGCGATGCTTCTAATTTCCCTGTCAAATTCCTGCCGCGTCATATTCGCGTATGTTTGTAATGGCTTGAGGTACGAAACGGAATACCCGTCATTAGAAAATGACGCGATCCCCGGCGACGTCTCGCCATCCTCTACGCTGTTAATTCCACTTGCAATTTGAAACAACATAATAGCCTCGGCAACCGCGCAAATCGTGTCTTTCAACACATCTGGCGCGGGGTTTGGCATTTTAACTTTTTTCCAATTGACTGCATTCACGGCTTTTCTCTCAAAAAACGGAAAATCCGATCCGGATAAGGGCGGCGCGGGCATACCCATGCGAAATTCGTTTTTGTAGTATGGGTAGTCTACGGTTGGAATGTAGGCAATAACAATCAGATCCTTTCCGGCATGAGAAAGCCGCTCACGATTTTAAATGAGCGGCATCCCCATTATTACAAGCTTTACGCTATCTTCTGACGAAGAACGGGCGACCGTCGGCAGTATAAAAATGACTTCCCCCCGCCTCGATAAAGGGTACATTCTGTTTTATCGAGGCTCCAAAAAAGCAAAAGGGGCTGGCGTATCACTCATTTGAGATACAGGGTCAAGTACCTGCCAGCCCATGCGCATGTGAAGTATAAGGGCTGTTTTGTTTTGTTGCGCTAGATTGTGGGTTACACCCATGCCGTCAACGATTGTTCCGTCTTGCGTTGTTCTATATGTTAAATCTTCCCTGATAGAATAGACAAGACGGGTAAAATCTGCCATAAGCATGGAGGCCTTGCTGTAATCCCACATGCCATTCCTCGCGAACCATAGCGGAAAGCCGCCAAGAGTAAACGGCGTAGTTTCCTGCATGGTTGAATTAGCGGCAAATATGGGCCTTCCGTCTTTGTCCACCATGCCTTGCAGTTTCGCCCTCATTTGTAGAGCAGAGACAATGCCGTCAGGGTCATAGCCGGACAATTCAATTTTTTGCATTACACCGCCTTCTCCGAAAACGTCCACATACGCATTTTCGGTCGGAGGTACAACAAGATTGTTGTCGCGGGCACGTTTCCATAAGGAATCAATGTCAGCCCATTCAATAGGTTTTTGAACTCCCCAAATTACAGCGCGGTCAATCGCCGCGCCGAATTGAGACGCAAACAGCGGAATATCCCCGCCTATAACATCATACCCGTTAGACAGCGCATCGGCTAAATCTGCATCGCGGAAGACCTTGATCGCCGCAAATTCTCCCTGCTTTAGTATACGCGGCTCAAATCTTTGCGTGGTTACAGGTTTGGTGTAGTCCCTCTCCGGCAATGTTGCGGGCGAAGGTTCGTTAATGGGGTCTACCGCACCGGCTGTAGGTAATACAGAGCGGACATCAAACCATGTTTCCCGGCTTGTTGGATTTGGTAATTTTGTAAATTTTGAAAGCACAACGGATTCTTGAACAGTCTTTTCAATAACGCCCGCGACAAATTCGGGGTGAAGCAATCCGCCGTACTTTTCATTAGATGTAAAGGTTGCCATTTTTCAACTCACTTTCTCCCGCCAAAAAGAGCTTGGGTAAAATTTGTGGCGGGTATATTATTGTTTTTGTTTTTCGGCCCCACATATCCCGGCATAAGCGCGCCGGTGGGGGGCTTTGGTTTTTCTTCCGGCTTTGTGAACGGGTGTTTGGTAAAATATATATCAGCAGCCCCTTTGAAATCTATTTCATCGTTCGTGAGTTTTCCGATGCGGATTGCATAAATTTCTAAATCCTCCGGGTCGGTCAACCCATGCCCACGCAAGATTTCTCTTTGTTCATATCCGGTGATAGCCAATAAAGAGGCTGTGTGATCGTTGGTTAATTTGTCAAATCGCTCTGACAAATCTTTTAGCTTATCACCGTCCGTTTGTTCCGCCGCTTTTGCTTCATGATAGGCGGCCAAACCCTCCATTAAAGATTGGAGTTCACTCTTATCTTTAACGCCCAATTTTTTAAGTATGCTGTTTTCCCCGCCAAGCCGAGCGTCCTTTTGCATGGCGTTTAGCGCATCCTGCGTGAACTCCAGCGTTTTAGTCTGATTCCCCGAATTATTCGCGGCGGGTTCCGCTGTAGACCCTTGCGCTGTCGGTTCTGTGTTTACATTTGGTTCTGTGTTTTGTTCTGCCATGATAAATTCCTTTCCCCGCCATGCGCCGACGGTAGCGTAATCCCCGAAATTCGGGTAATAAAAAAGACGCTTCCGCGCCTTGTTGATAAAAATATCGCCCCGTAAAGAGGCGGGTAGAAAGCTCACAGATTAACGCCGCTTAGATTCTACCTCAAAAACAAATCGCTCTTGCTCGATGCTTTGTAAAGTCTGCGCTGTATATATTTGCTCACGAAGCGCATTTTTCCGGCCTATCAATGCATCAAATATCTCTTTATCTTCGTCCGTTGCGCTGCCGTCAATTTTTGCCGCCATCGGGCGTATCAATCGCAAATCAATCTCGTCAATCTGCGCTTTCAACTCGTCCATGGTGGGCGGCACTTCCTCAACCGTCCAATCGTCACAATACCCCTTTACGGTTGTAAGCTGTTCCTGGAAATCTTTTTCGTTATCGCTTTCTACAGACAAATACCGTTTCTCTTCGCCAGTCTTAATTTCTTCACCGGTTTCTTCGCTATGCTCGTATGTTGGTATCGTTTGATTGTAGTAGATTATTCTTTTCATGCTATCCCCCTTTAAGGTATTGCAGTATAAGTTGGCGTATTACCTACGAAATGCACCGCAACAACAGCCTGCGTCGAATTAATGTGCAACCTGTGGGTTGTAGCTGTTGTCTTATGTAATGCCGTTATCGCGCTCATGTTTTTATCGGCTATACCGTCCGCCAACTGATTCCACCGAAAATCGTTTGATGTGGTGTTGCTGTTGCAGCCCGACCCGAACGTGTTGGCGTAGCAATTCGACCCGAAGGTAAGTCTGTTGCAGCCTGCCCCGAAGGTGTTGCTGTAGCAATTCGCCCCGAACGTGTTGCCATAACAATTCGACCCGAAGGTGTTGACGCGAAAATCCGCCCCGGAAATGTTGCCATAACAATTCGGCCCGAGCGTAAGTCTGTTGCAGCCTGACCCGAAGGTGTTGCTGTAGCAATTCGCCCCGAAAATGTTGCCGTAGCCGCCCGACCCGAAGGTGTTGCTGTAAAATCCTGTAGCCGCCCATATTATATACGGTTTATTTCCCTCTGCCGTATACATAAACACATTGTTTTGCAAGCCGTTAATATCTGCCGGCCTTCCCGCGCCCTCAATCACAACCTTTTCAGGAATGATTGCAGAGTTTCTTGCCGCTGTTTGCACCGTCAAACTGTCGGATGAATTAAACGTATACCTTTCCGCATAATTCGCAAAATTATAAGTCAAACCATTATACGTTACCCCGCCATGCCAAAAATAATCATTTGTCGTGCATATAAGCTGGAAGAAATTCGCGTCCGTAGCATTTGCAGGGGTTCCATTTCTTTTCACAACATAAATATTATTCCCCGATTGCCGCATATCCCCTCTTGTAACCGCCCCGCCCGACCACGTTATAGCAGTTGCCCTAAACCTCGCCCACACCATTGTTCGCCAGTCCTGCGGCACGTTTATGACATTTACTACGTCAATCCTGCGCTGGATAAAACCTGTTCTTGGTGTTGTGCCGTCCTCGCACACGTTATCGTCAAAGTCATAGTATATAATATCCTGCGGGTAATCAAGGCTGGACACAATCGGTGAAAAACTATTCTTTGATACAGCAGTCAATACAAGCCGCTCATGTGTACCCGCCGCACCAATCCATGTTTCTTTTATTGTGGTAGTATGAGGTATTCTGTACTTAGTGACATAATCAGTCAGCAGATATTGTGCTCCCGCAACAAGATTACCCGCATTTTTCAATGCTTGCCATTCTGCATACGTTGCAGAGACTTGTACTCCCCCGCCAGTCGGAATAAGCGCTATTTTTTGTGTGACCCAATCCCTGTCGGCATAATAAGCGGGAAGCTCACCGCCTAACCGCTCACTGTCAAGCGCGTTTGGATTTGGTGCGCCGGGAGGGCCTTGTTCGCCGCGCTCTCCTGCCGGGCCTGTAGGTCCCATAGGACCTTCTTCACCCTGCGGCCCTCTATCTCCCGGCTCACCTGTTCCGCTTGGCCCTTGTGGCCCCTCCGGGCCTATGATGGATTCCAAGAAATCTTGCAGGGTTCCGGTATTCCCGGCTTCAAGCCATAATTCATAGGCAGATAGGCCGTCAATGCCGTCTTTCCCATTGGCGCCATCAGAACCGACAACGCCATCTGCACCGTCCGCGCCCGTTGGCCCTATTATATTCTGCATTGCAGGAGGCGTTGTTGTGCTTGAGCGTGTCCATGACAAGTCGCCATCAACTGACACAGACGGCAACCACGCAATGACGCTGTCGCCGCCCCCGCCACCAACAGCATTAATAGTCCTGCCGTCCGGGTTTATCGTGATATTATTTCCTGCAATTATTGGGGATTGTTTGCCGTCTGCCGTGGCCTGTGCTGCTTGGGCTGCCGATAAGGCATTTCCCGCTGATGTGTTGGCATTGTTAGCTGTCGTTTGCGCTGCCGCTGCTGCCGCATTAGCAGTCTGCGCCAATGCTAACCGCTCGTCAATCTGACTTCCCATGAACTGCGATATAAACGGCGCTGGATCTGCCGTAGGCGAGATTGGCCCCGATGTGGATGCAATAGGCATACTTGCGGACGCAACCGGCGCGGCTGTAGGTATAATATTAGCCGCCTGTGCGGGCAGCTGAGTTCCGGCTGTATTTTCAGCGATTTCCGGCTTTTCAGCCGCTTTCTTTGCTCTTGGCATCACGTCACCTCCTCATATGTAGCCTCAAATATATCAGGCTTACAGGGATAAAGCTCATCCTTTATGCCGCGAATAATGTAATCCCCCACGCTTGCGAGATGTTCACCCTCTAAAGTCTTAATAAACATATCTCCGGCATCCTTGAAGAATATTATTCCGCCTTCATGCGCCTTCCTCGCCCAATCAGGCGCATGATACTCGCCTGTGCTGTTTATTAAATCCCCATCATATTTGAAGGCTTCAATCTCAACTGGCAATTTTCTATATTTTGGCATTATTCATCACCCGCGCTTTCCTCTTTCGGCGTTTCGGGTTCGCTGCCACCGAAAAGGCTACCCATGATTTTATCGAACGCGCCGTTTCCCATGCACTCTTCCATAAAATCGGACGGTGTTATGTCGCCGCTTGTCTTACGCTCGACAACCATGTTGAAAATCTTAACAATCGCGTCCACACAGACCGAAAACACATATCTGTCGCCGTATGCGATATTAACAATGCGGTTAAATAATTCCTGATTCTTTTCGCAATTGCACTCTGTTGCTATTTCTAACAAGACTTTTGCTTCAAGCGCCCTGGATGTCTGGGGAACTAAAATAACGGGTTCTGGATTATAAGGCATGGGATATCCTCTTTTCTGTAATAATTTAAAGCTCAACTATTAGGAAATTTCTAATAGTTGCCGCAAATGGGAAGTCCGCAACATACAATTTGTGAAAAAGCATGAATTAATTCATGCCGTTTTACTTTTCTTTTTAGAGAAGGAAAATCCTTGATTGCTTGCGGCGCGTCCTCCATGAAGTCATTATCTACCCGAATGATTTTAGCGAAAAAGTCAGTATAACCGTCACACTCCGCTAATTTGGGGTCGTCATTATGGGGAAGTTCTGCATAATCGTATTCTGTGCCAAGTATGTTGATTTTCATAAATCCTCCTAATTTCGACATAAGAAAACCGCCCGGCTAGGAGCGGT